>OLNV01001466.1_pt1 | contig 15393 bp, 13 predicted proteins | sample 1672891 | NCBI WGS metagenome assembly OLNV01 (sample SAMEA3136734, study PRJEB25190) | human gut metagenome | biome: human gut; feature: human-associated habitat; material: faeces | place: Austria | collected 2013 | reverse complement strand
GCACTCCTGTGCAATTTTCATCAGATATACGTACTGTGCCTTTCTTGATTTTAAAGATATTTTTCTGATATCTGCCCCGGCTTCTCTTGCAGCTTTCATATGCTTCTCATGGCGCATCGTATTTTTCTGGATGAATTTATCCGCTGCTGATACGATCTTCGCATTCGACCGAAAATTTTCTTCCATCAGAAGCACTCTTGCTCCCGGATGATCTTTTTCAAAATCCAGTAATGCCTCCGGATACGCTGCACGGAATCCATAGATACTCTGGTCTTCGTCCCCGACCATGAACAGATTCTCTGACTTTGCTGCCAGAAGTGCAATGATCGCATGCTGGATCTTCGATGTGTCCTGTGCTTCATCCACGCAGATATATGGATACAGATTCTGAAAATGTTCCAGAAGTCTGCTGTCCATACGCAGCATTTTATATGCATACAGCATCTGGTCATCGTAATCCATCCATTTCTTTTCCCGCATCTGGCTGCAATATGCCTGGTATATGCCTCTGATACGGATATCCGATTCTTCTTCCAGTTTCTGAATTTCTTTATCATTCAGCAGCATATTCTTGATGTAAGTGATCATCGTCCGCACATTTTTCAGATCACTTTCCGTCGGGTATCCCATGCCATGTTCCTGGCAGATCTTAACCAGCATCCCGGTCGTATTCTTTTCCTCCTTCACCAGTTCAAATGGTGTCTTCCCGATTTTCCTTCCGTAATACTGAATGATCTTTGCACAGATTCCGTTGATCGTCCTGAACTCCAGCTTTTCTGCCATCTCTTCTCCAAAACGATCCGCAAATCTTTTTGACATATCTTTCGTTGCCACAACGGTATACGTTACTGTCAGGATGCTTTCGGGATGAATATTCCTGCAATAGATCATATATCCCAGCCGTGTCACCAATACGGTTGTCTTGCCTGACCCGGGCACAGCAAGAAGCAGTACCGCACCTTCCGTGCTTTGTACTGCTTCTTGCTGCTGTTGATTCAATTGAATCGGAAATGTATTTACAAATTCATTCCAGTCCATTTTCTTTCCTTTTTCATTCACTGTTTTATGTAAGTTTATGGATCCATTTATAACTCCGGAATCTCAAGAATACCGGAATTCCTTTGAACAACTGGTCCGACTGCACTGCCATCACGACCAGTTCCACCTGGAGTTTCCACACGAATGCCGCCAAAAATGACAGCGGCATCACGATCCCCCATGTAGAGATCAGATTCATGTACATAGAGAACTTTGTATCTCCTCCGCCTTGAATGACACCTACCGATACCGGCATCTGATATGACATTCCTACCATAACTATGCTCATGATCATAATGAAATGATCTGCCAGGACTGCTGCCGTATCTGTCAGTTTATACATGGATAACAGCGGTCCTCTCAATACAAATAGCAGAGAAGCAAGCACTACACCGATCAGAGGATCAATCACAGAAAGCGTTCTTCCATCAGATTTTACTCTTTCTATATCTCCCTCTCCGATATCTTTCCCGATCACAACTGCAGATGCAGATGATATGGCGATTACGATCACCTTCAGATACTGGAAGAATGTGCTGGATACAGAATTTGCAGCAATTGCATCTGCGGACAAATGTCCGAGAATTGCCGTCTGCATCGGTACTGAGATTGCCCAGATTATCCCTGAGCACATGATTGGAAATGCAACTTTTAAGAATGCCCTCCATATCTTTCTATTCTCCGGCGCAAATATGATTCTGATCAAATTGACGTCAAATAACCGGACTTTCGTATCTATCTTCCACACATACACCACAATGATCAATAGTTCCAGCATTCTTGCAGTTAACGTTCCCACTGCTGCTCCCTTGATCCCCATCTCCGGAAATCCAAAATGTCCAAAAATCAATGTGTAATTGATACAACCGTTTGTGATCAATGACACTACTGATATGACAAATGAAATCTTCACTGCCTCTACACTTCTAAGCATAGCAATCAGCAGATTACTTATCATGAAAAGTAAAAATGTCCACTTCAGGAGTCCCAGATATGCCTTTCCTTCCGCAATAATCTCAGGTGACGTCGTAAATATTCCCAAGAGCCGCTCCGGCATGCACGTACAGGCTGTCACGACCACTGCTGCGATCAGAATACTGAGTGCCAGTGCTGCTCCTGTCAGCTTCCGGATTTCCTCAGTCTCCTGCTTTCCCCAGTACTGAGAACAGATTGCTACCAGTGCATTTCCAATAGACAATGCCAGCTGGTTCACAATAAAGAATATCTGGTTCACCGTTGCCGCACCGGACAATGCATTCTGGCTGTAACTTCCAAGCATGATATTATCAAGCATATTCACACTGTAAGCCACCAGATTCTGAAGTGCCACAACCAGCATCAACCAGAAAAATGTCTTATAAAAATTTTTATCTCTTGTAAAAAATGTTGTTCTTGTAGTTTTCATTATCTTAACAGATTTCTTACCATTTCTGCATCAAATATAACAGATTTCACATGATCTACCTCAATCTGATACAGGGCATTCGCCGCAATGTGTTCAGCCGCCTGCTCCAGATCACGGATTCCGGATGTATTAGAATATAACTTGATCAATTCATCCAATCCTTCCTCACTCATGATACACTCGTCTTCCTTAAGGCTCATTCTCTTTAATACCTTCGGAAGTGCGAATTTGGAGAAGATCACTTTCTTCTCTTCCGGTGTGTAATCAGGGATATCGATCACGGCAAATCGTGACATCAGCGGTGCACTGATCTGAGACTTGTCATTCGCAGTCGCAATCGGATATACTCCTACGGTCGGAATCATACACTCGATATAGTTATCTGTAAATCCAAGATTATCCAGTAATGTCAGAAGTACATCGGCCGGATTGCCATTTCCTTTTCCGGATGCTGCTTTATCCAGCTCATTAATGATGAATACCAGATTTGATTCTCCTGCCATGGCAAATGCATCCATAATGATACCTGTCTTTGCATTGGCATAGATACGAGAACTTCCTGTCAGCTGCTCAGGATCATTGATCGAACTCATATCCAGAGTCGTCCATGGAAGCTTCAGGATACGTGCCACCGCATAGGCAATCTGTGATTTACCTGTTCCTGCCGGTCCTACTAACAGAAGTCCATATGCCGGCAATGTATGTGTACGGTTGATCTGGATTATGGTCTCGATGATTCTCTGCTTTACGCGCTCCATTCCGTAAAGTTCTTCATCAAGAATTCTGCGCGCTTCATCCGGATCGATCGCTTCAAAATAATTGCTCTTCCACTGTACATTCATCATAATAGAAAGCGCTCTCTGTGCATGACGTCTTTCTTCCGGTGATACTTCATGAGAACGTGCCACGGCAAGATTACGTCTTGCCCAAAGGCGGATATTATCCGGAAGGGTTCTTCCTGCACAGTTCATGAAGTCTGTGATACTCTGAAGACTGGTAAGCTTCATATCATCTCCTGCTTCGTCTTCATCTTCATCATTCTCCTCTTCTGCCGGTGCATTACTTGCCAGAAGACGCTCGATCATAAATTGCAGGAATCCATCTTCTGCAGATAACTTTGTACCGCCGCCAAATGCAATCTCGCGGATCTTGTATACTGCATATCCTTCTTCTGTATTCTCTCCTGAGAGACGCACATTAATATGATTCTCTCCGAGCCATTTTAACAGACTTACAAATCTTGCATCGATCTTTAAGATGTCTGCACTTACGGTTCCGTCTTCCTGCTGAAATTCGAATGATGTCCTCTTGATCGGATTGGTAAATACACCGCAGGAATGGTGCTCCCATTTGCAGGTCTTGTTATCCAGAATCATCATCGGTTTTTCTATAGTTGCTTCGTTTTCATTCGAGCGGATCACGGTGTACGTGCATTCCGCCGGTTTCTTCTCGTCCGGTGTTGCGTTAAAATCAAAAACTGGCATATTCGTTTCTCCTTTTGTATATTCTTACATTTCCATGCATAATTATTGTTCATACTGCATTAGTGTAACATAATACACGCTCTTCTTCCAGAAGTATTTGTCAGGCAGCCTGCCTAACTCGTTGCGCCGCCTCAGCTGGAACCGGCTCCCGCCGTGCATGCATAACAATGCTTATCCATCCGTATTTTACGAACCTGATATGGCTTTCCTGTCACATCAAAAATTTTCTGATTTCCAACAACCGGAATTCCTGCCGCAAGATTAAAATCACAATCATACAACTGTCCATCATAATCCACGGAAATCTGCGTCCTGCACATCAATGCCCCCACTGTATCTGCATTGAATGCATCGAATAATTTTTTCATATAACGCTTTAAATTTCCCGATCTTTGAAGAAATGCACCGAATCTTCCCATTGGATTATTATACAATGTAAAAAGGCTGTTAAATTCAATGCCAAAATCCTGCGACAATTTCTGCTTATATTCTTTTTCCATTGCTTCCTGATCAGGTGGGAAGAAAGCACCTGCCGGATTATAGACCATATTCAATACCAGTTCTGGATTTCTTCCATATCCTATCGCATTCAGGTGTTTGATTACTTCAATAGCCTTATCAAATGATCCTTCTCCGCGCACCTTATCCATCTCTGCCGCACGATAATACGGAAGAGAACACACAATTTCTACTTTATTCTTTGCATACACTTCCATTAGCTGTTCATATTCTTCCTCCAATAATATGACCAAATTCGTTCTGATGATTACATGGTTACAGATTCTACTGCTTTCTTCTATCAGATATTCCAGATGTGGATTCATCTCTGGTGCACCTCCGGTAATATCTATCGTTGCAATATTCTGTTCCTTTGCAAATGTAAGACAGGCATCCATCACTTCTTTTGACATTTCTTCTGTTCTTGCAGGTCCGGCATTCACATGGCAGTGTTTGCAAAGTAGATTACATTTCCGTCCGATATTCATCTGCAATACATCCAGATGCTCTTCTGTATCCATATACTTCTTATCCGGCACCATCTCCTGGAATACCGGAATCTCTGTCAGCTCATGAAAATCTTTGATGATATCATTCATTACACAACCTCATTCAATATTTCAATGGTATCTCTTACTATTTCCGGGCAGAAATCAAACAAAAGTCCCTCTTCCAGTATCTTCTGCATGCCCTCTGGATCTGCAATATCATGTTTTAATAATCCTTTACAGCTACAGACACCATATTTTTCCTGAAATTTTGTCAGGAACTCTGCTCTTTTGGCATTCATGATATCTTTCTGTTCCATATGCTCTGTATCACAATGTCCAAATTTCAGTCCCAGTACGATCATTGCACCAACTACTGCACCGCAGGTTTCACCGATTTCCATTCCGCCGCCAAATCCTGCGGCCATCTTATATGCTTCTTCCTGTGTGATCCCCAGTTCTTCTGCAAATGCCCCTGCTACAACCTGAGAACAGTCAATCCCTTTCATAAAAAGTTCCGCAATTTTTTCTTTTTCCATCTCTTTTCTCCTTATTCTCACTTACATTATTGTTCCAAAAATATTTCTATTTTTTCTAAAAATCCATCACTCAGATAATCCTCCAGCTTTCGATATGTAGATTCATTTATGATCAGTTTATCCGGCTGCTGATACTGCACCCATGCCATTGCGCACCAGGTGATTCCTCTTAAGCATGTAATCTCCATAAATACTTTCGTTCGTTCTTTTAATCCCGTTATATCAAAACGCGCCCCCACACATTTCAGATATTCATTCAGAAAATTTTCTATCTCTTCTTCCCTCAATATCACATCCGTTTTCCAAAACGTCGTTGTCGGTGCAAGGAAATGTCCCAGATCCTGTGCCGGATCTCCAAATAACGGCTTTTCCCAATCAATGATATAGTTCGGCTTTCCTTCTCCTCCAATCAAGAAATTCGTGGAATTCAGTTCTGTATTAATGCAGCATTGATACGGTGAATCTTCCATATGGAATTCTTTTGCCTTTTTCCATGCCTTATCAAGCAAATCTCGGATTTTCCTTTTCATCCTGTCTTTTCCAAGCGGTGAATCCATATATATCTTCACCATCTCTTCGCACTCTTCCAATATTGCGGTCAGTGGATTCTCTGGCCGAATCAAACCCGATTCTGATTCCGGTATTCTGACACTATGTATATCAGCCAGACACTCTGCCGCATATTTTAAATCCGTATGATAGTCTAATGCTTTTCCCGGCAGATATTCCATTACCAGTACTCCGTGATCTAAAAATTTCCTGCTCCCGTCTACATAAAGCACTTTTGGCGTTCTTCCCGATGCTTCCAGCAATTGCAGTGCATGACATTCATACCCGATCTGATTTTCCAGATGCATCTGACTCCCACAATTGACACGTAACAGAAGTTTTTTCCCTGTCTTTGGATGCGTGAAGCTGTAATTAATATTATACTCTCCCTGTGCAAGCATTGTATATTCTTCTTCCTGTTCATTTGGAAGATTTAATGCTTTCCTATACTTTTCATTTTTCACATATTCATTTAATCCTTTTATACGTTCCATAATCCCGATCCTCTATTGGCTATATTGTTTCCTGACATTTTATCTTACATCTTTATATAACTTCGATATCGTCTCTATCGGCACACCATCCCGGTACATTTTTCTTAGCCGGTTCATCTTCCACATCACTTTTAACTGCGGAATCACCTTTTTAGGGAATCTCCGGTCTGACGTATAGATTCTGTGCCTAGCAATGCCAAGCTTTACTCCCATTTCCTTTAACGTAAGCGAAAACTGGTAATCTTCCATTATCGGAAGAGCCGGAAACATCCCCGCTTTGAAGAACAGTTCTCTTGTGATAAAAATCCCCTGATCTCCAAACATCACTTTTCTGTCTTTTATTCTATGATTTGAAATAACTCTGCATGTCCACATAAAAAACTGTCTGGAATGAAATGCAATGCCAAAGCATCCTGCTTCATGATCTTTTATCACTGCTTTGATTTCTTCCAGCGGTCTTTTCGGAAGTTCGCTGTCACTATGAAGAAAGAAAAGAATATCTCCGGTACTTTCTTTTGCGCCAAGATTCATCTGGTTCGCCCTGCCTTTTTCCGAATGCAGTACTTTAAATCCCGGTCTGATCATCGACAATGTTGCGTCTGTACTCCCACCATCGACTAGAATGATCTCACACTTTCCCTGTAAGTTTTCTAATTGCTCCAGCAGTTTCTCTATCGTTGTCTCTTCATTATAGATCGGCACAATGATAGAAATCTTCTGTTTTTTTAGCAGGTAACGTCCAGTATGTGTGTTCTGAAGTAACTTCTGCGTCCTCATCCGGCTCCGATACGCCGTAATATCATCTCTGTCATCCATATCCTGCAATCTTCTTACATATCCGATTGTCAGTCCCATTTCCTGTAATGGCTGCACGGTCTGCTTCAGTACATTTCCTGTTCCATATGTCTTCTTTTCAAACACTTCACATACCGGTCTTTTCATTCCGACCAGATAATACCCTTCGTCTACGGTGGGACCAAAGACTACATCATTTACATCCAAAAGCCTGAACGCATACTCCAAATCCGAACATTTCAGTTCCGGTATATCCGTTCCTATTAATACACAGGAATCATACCCTTTTTCCAGTACATATTCGATTGCCTGATACATCCTTTCTCCCAGACCTTCCCCTGTCTGGGAAATATATTCTTTTGCTTTCCTGAATAATTTTTCCAGATATGCTTTCCCTTTTTCCGGTGTGTAGCATACGAATATGTCAGCATTTACTTTTTCGCATTCCTGTGCAATATCTTTCAGAAAATTTTCATGAAGTTTTGCACATTCTTCCGGCGAAAAATATGGCATCATTCTTGTCTTTGTCTGTCCCGGAATGGGAACTCTGGTAAATACGATCACTGCCCATTTCATTTCCGTCGTTATCCCCTTATATAAATTTTGTTTTCATCCTATTCAACATCGATTTCCCTGTATCGGCTTTTTCATCTGTTTCTAATATTTCTGTCAAAATATGAGTGACATTCTTACATCCGTTCCGATTTAGATTGCCTGCACAGGACGCACAATAGCTGTAAATCTTCTGCCCGCCACTGTTTTTTAACGCTGCTCCCATATTTTTTGCAAGTTCTGGCTCTTTTACAGGGGCACAGCCACCTAAGCCACAACACTGTACCTCTTCGATTGGAGTCAGCTTTCCTTCTATGTATTGCTCTATCTCTCCTAACAGTTCTTTCTTTTCCCTGTCAGGACATGGAAGGAACACCTTTGCCGGAAACAGATTCTTCTTTCCGATTCCGAATTCCTCAAGCTTTTCATAAATGCTTACAACCTTTACTTCTTCCATTCTTGGTTTTAAATATGCATAGCAGTTCGGACAAAGCATGATTACTTCTTTGATTTTTCTTTTATGCAATTCTGATTGTATCTGACTTATAATCCTTTTTTCATCCTCTTTCATGCCAAGTTCTACAATCGGCTTTCCACAGCAGTCATATGCCACTCCTATGCCATATTTTTTCAGTTCATTTACCAGCCTCTTGGTCGTCTTTGGATAAAAAGAAGGAAAATTACATCCCGGAAACAGAATACTTTCCCCTTGTGCATGTCTGTAATTCCGGTATATATAATCTTTTTTTTCTTTTAACAGCATCCCATATCCTTTTTCTTCCAAAGTTCCACCGGATTTTTCTACTTTTTCTCTCCGGAGATTTAGAATATACTCTCTTCCATCAATATTCTCAGGGCATACCTCTGTGCATTTTCCACACAGGAAACAATGATAAGAAAGCTCTTTTAACTTCTCTGTATCTCCGATATCTATTCCGTACTTTTTTAGAAATTCACACTGATTCTGGCAGACATGACAATGGGTACATGCTTCTACTGTATTGTTATTCTTCATTTTTTTCCTCCTGCACATAGTGCTTCTTAAGAAACGCACCAAGCCCTATTACAATCCCAGCCAGAACAATTGCTATCCCGATATAAAGAATACGGTTCTCTTTGTCTGCAAGTCCTGCCATTCCAACCGTATACATAGCTGTTCCCGGAAGCATGAAGATCAAAGAACAAATGGAATATGTTGAAAATTTAATATCTGTCACACCATAAGCAAAATTCTGCAGATTATACGGAAATAATGGAACCAGTCTTGTGATCATCAGAATAAATACTTCATTATTTCCAGACTCATCAAATAACCATTTTTTTAAATATTTGTTCTTCATCGCCATCGGCTTAATAATGTCCTGTAAGAAAAATCTTCCTACAACAAATGCTACCATAGCCCCAAGTGTAGTCGCTACGGAGCAACAGATGGTTCCAAGTACCGGTCCAAATACCAGACCTGCAACGATTGCAAATGTCACCCCCGGAAGTGCAAGTACCACACAGCTTATGATGGTAAGTATGGTATAGATGCCCATCGCCAACACTAAATTTTCCTGTACCATATTTTCCAGGAATTTCAGATTCTCTGTATTTCCCAGATAAGAAGACCAGCCAAATATGTGATTTAATATCAAAATCAGAACGATCATTCCGATAAATATCCACAATTTTTTATTTTTCATTCTTTTTTGTCCCCACTGCAATTCCATTTCTGATAATCTGCATCAGTGTCGCTGCCCCAAGAAACGGCATTAAAAAGTAATATGCCGGAAACGATTCTATAGATTTCAACACCGTAATTCCCAAATAAATAATTCCTAATATCTGCATGATCACAATCATTACAAAATCTATCTTTCCCAACAATTCTTTTTTCTTCCTATATCCCACAATAATTAATACGATAAGTACAATAGCAGCAACTGTAATATATTTTAGTATATCATAAACAGGGTTCTTCTGGATCTGCAGATTCTAATAATTCACCCAACGAAGCATCCCCAGTTTTTTTTCTTGTAAAATATTGGAACACATATCCTCCGATCAAAAACGCTATGGTTAATAAATCTAAAAATGTATAAATGATTTTTTTCATTTTTCTCCTTAATACTACCAAACGCTGTCACTGATATCCAGTGACAGCGCCCCTAATCTTTGTATTATATTTTCGCAGAAATTCTCTACACTCTCTGCTTTGTTTTATTTTGCTGCTTTTCCTGTAGGAAGTTCTCCAACTGTTGTGTGAACACACTCATCACTTGCCGGATCACCAACCTGTACCGGATAGTCATCATGCATTAGCCACTCATACCATCCACCATCATACACAGAAATGTTATCATATCCATTTTCATAAAGTCCAAGAAATGGTACGGTTTCTCTCCAGCCTGTTCCACAGTAGAATGCAAGATGGTTGTCTAATGTGAAATCACAGTCTTTCCATACTTCTTTGAATCCGTCCAGGTTCTTTACTGTTCCATCATCATTTGTAAACCATAACAGATTCTTTCGAACACCTATCTTTACTCTGTTACAAAAGCTGCGGATACATCACCGTCTTTTGCTCCATTCTCAATGATAAACAAATTATCTGTATCAAATCCTGCATCTTTCATTACTGAAATTGCTGTTTTTGCACATTTATTACCACTGTAGCAGAGAATATATACAGGCTCATCCTTGTCCATCTTGTCTTTTGCAAGATTGTACATCTCTGTCTGTGCTTCCGGTGTATCAAATTCCTTCAGGCTGCACTGAAGTGTTCCTTTCAGATGACCTGCTTTATAGGTATCATCATCACGAACATCTAAAAATTGTACATCTTTATCTCCTACCTTGTCAACGGCATCCTTTCCTGATACATATTTCCAATCGATATTTTCTTCTGTACGGTCTGTGGTCAATGCCCCATTTTCTTTACCAAGTGCTTCTGCTCCACCTTCTACTGTATAGATGGATGTTGGTTCAATTCCTGCATCTCTTAATACAGCTGTTGCTTTTTCAGCTCCACGTTTTCCACTGTTGCAGATAACATAGATATCTTTTCCGTCATTCAGATGATCTTTGGCATAAGTTGTCATCTCATCTACCAGGGAATCGTCCTCCAATGGGAAGATCGGGCACCACTCTGAATTTGCAACTCTTCCTTTGGAATAATTTTCCCATTCTCTTACATCTAACACGTGAACTCCGTCTGCAATTACTGTATCTGCCGCGGATACATACTGGTATTCATCATCTGCCAGTTCTTTCTTTTCCTCTGTATCCTTTTTATCATCCGTCTGTTCTGTCTTCGTATCTGCTGTCTTATCATCAGCCTTTGATCCACATCCAACAACCATTGTTCCTGTCATTGCAGCTACCAGTAATAATGTCACAATTTTCTTTTTCATCTTATTTTTCCTCTTTTCTTCTTTTTAATTAAAACTCCAGTTTCTTTACAATATTTTTCATCTGTACCCCGTGTACAAGACTTGCTCCGCCGCGGATCGCCGCTGCTACATGTACCGCCTCTGTCATCTGTTCTTCGCTGACACCTTTATCCAGGCAGTCGTTCGTGTAAGCATCAATACAATATGGGCACTGTACGGTATGTGCCACTGCAAGTGCGATCAATGATTTCTCTCTTGCAGTCAGCGCACCCTCTTCGAATACCGCATTGTAATAAGCAAAGAATTTTTCTGCCAACTCTGATGCTTTTTCCCCGATTGTCCCAAACTTTGCAAGATCCTCCGGATTGTAATATGTTTCCATATTCTTTTTCCTCCCTTTTTTTATTTTCCGGACTGTCTGTCCATATATATCTTTCTCAGCATAAAAATTAATGCCGAAAGAGAAAACAAAATCAATAGTGCTGTTACAAGAAGTTTCGCTCCGCCAGTCAGCATACCGCCCACATAAGAATAGACGATGGTTGCCGGTAACTGTCCGATTCCCGTAGCAACAAAGAATGAAACAAATGACATCGAAGTAAGGCCTGCCGCATAACTAACAATGTCAAATGATACAAACGGAAGAAGACGACAGATTAAAATCGTATTCTTTCCATAACGTTCAAAAAATGTATCAATTTGTTCAAGACCTGTTTTACTTGTTAATTTTTCCGCCACGTCACGTCCTAATATTTTTGCAATATAAAAGCATACTGCTGCTCCCGCCATTGCACTGCTCCATGAAAGGATCGCACCTTTCCACCATCCAAACAGGCTGGCATTGGCAAATGTAATTAAAAATGCCGGAAGCGGTGCTGCGATTGACTGAAAAATCATCAACAAGAAAGACATCAGTGCCGCATATACCCCATATGACGCAACAAAATCTCTTACAACTGTAAAGTCTCCGCTTGCAAACATCTTAAATATCTGGTTCATTGTCTTATGTATCCCCGGTACCCATAAATATGCAGCAATGCATACCAGTAAAACTATGATCAAGATTCCCTTTTTTATCCAATCATTTTTCTTTTTCATATATTCCCTCTTCATTCATGACTTACATACTATCATTAAACATTATTTTATCAATAAATAATCCATCTGTCTAATTGTGTTTATTGATATGTTTTCATCATTTATATATTATTTCTATATATACATACTTTCATTAAGTCTCTGCCTTATACCGGACACCAATACAAAGCACATAGAGAAATCGAATCTTTTAGATTTTTCTATGTGCTTATTTTTTACTTATCCTTATTCAGTTTCTTTTCCAAGCCTGATATTTTCCATTTTCTTCACAAATTCATCATCCGCATGGTCAAACAGATAGTTCCTGTCACTGACCCGTTGTTTTTCATTATCTTCTTCAATCAATTTCTTTGTATATTCAATCTCTTCTAAGAAATCTCTGGAAGAAATACGGGTTCCACCCTGCCCCATCGTGATTACCTGCTCTACCCCATCGGAAGTCACGACCGTCACATGATACTTTCTTCCGATATGATGAACGACCTTTTCAATGTACTGATCGGCAGTTTCGGCTTCTTTGGTATATACGACATGGATATTATGATACTTCTGGATCTCCAGTGCATAGCCTTCTACCTTGTATGCGTCAAATACCAGAATCAGGACACATTTCTTATACCCCTGATAATTACACAGGATATCCATCAGTTTGTCTCTGGCAGCCTCGATGCTGACTTTTGCCAGTTCTTTCAGCTCTTCCCATGCGAAAATAACATTGTATCCGTCAACCAGCAGGTATTCCTGCATAGCCTCTTCTTTTTTGCGCTGCTTTTTCGCATACTCACTTTCGTAAGTTTTTGGTGTCAGTCCACCTTTTCTTTCTACTTTTCCATATGTGCGGATAAAGATTTCTTCCAGTTCTTTTTCTGCTGCTTTAGAATAGACTCCCGGTGTTCTGGCCGCTCTCGGTACCTGTCTTGCTGCCTGCTCGGACTGCCTCTTTGCTTCTTCTAATGCCTGTTCTTTTTCAAGCTGATTCTCCAAATGCATGTACTCTGGCACTTGATTCCATGGAACGTTAAATCCTGCACCATGGGAACAGAAGACGGATCCTGTCGGATTCTCGATGTCGCGCTCCGGATCATAACCAATCTCTTCGATCACTGCCTCTGCGTTCCGGCAAGGTTCATAGCCGCGGAACGTACAGGTCAGATGTCCCTGTCCTCTTGTATAAGAATTCACTTCCATCTGATAATCCCGCATACCTGTAACCGGTGCATATCCCTCGATCGTCGTCATCTCTCCTTCTGTCTGCGGTGTACCGGTCTCCCCATTCATCCGCTGAATATCTGTAAGTGCCCGTCCGATCATTCCCGATGGAATTTCCAGCTGAAAATCATAATACGGTTCCAGCAGCATACTTTCGGCCTGCATCAGTCCTTGGCGCACCGCACGGTAGGTTGCCTGCCGGAAATCCCCGCCTTCGGTATGTTTCAGATGTGCCCGTCCTGCCGTCAGTGTGATCTTCATATCCGTGATCACAGAACCTGTCAGCACACCCCTGTGTTCTTTTTCCAGAAGATGGGTAAGGATCAGACGCTGCCAGTTCTTGTCTAACATATCCTCACTACAATCCGTTCCGATCACAATACCGCTGCCTCTTTCTCCCGGTTCCATCTTCAGATGTACTTCCGCATAATGCCGGAGCGGTTCGAAATGCCCCACACCTTCCACTGTATTCTGGATGGTCTCTTTATATACGATATTTCCCGTATCGAATTCCACATCTACACCAAACCTGTCTTTGATCAGACTTTTTAATATCTCGATCTGGACTGCTCCCATAAGTTTTGCATGAATCTCTCCCAGTTCTTCATTCCATACGATCTTAAGCATTGGGTCCTCTTCTTCGAGTATACGTAAATTTCCGAGCATTTTGTGGACGTCACACCCTTCCGGGAGTTCGATCTTGTAGCTTAAGACAGGCTCCAGTGCCGGTGTTTCGGAATCGCATTCTATGCCAAGTCCTTCACCTGGATAAGTATAATTCAATCCGGTTACTGCACAAACCATGCCGCTTTTCGCTTCCTGTACCATCTCATATTTTTCACCGGAATAAATGCGGATCTGGTCTGCCTTTTCTTCGCCGAGCATCTGCTTCACCTTCAGCACGCCGCCCGTGATTTTCAGATGCGTCAGACGGTTTCCTGCCGTGTCCCTTGAAATCTTAAAAACGCGCGCGCCAAAATCCCCGCCGTACTCCGGCGTTTTTGTAAACCGGTCCAGAATTTTCAGAAATTCCGTCACGCCCTCCATCTTGAGTGCAGAGCCAAAGCTGCACGGAAAAACCTTCCGCTCTGCGATCATCGTGCGGATCTGGTCTTCTTCCACGCTTCCCGTTTCCAGATACTGCTCCAGCACGTCCTCATCACACATGGCGAGTTCTTCCAGCAATTCTGCGTTCTGGAGATCCTGCGAGAAATTCAGGCAGTGCTCTGAGAGACGGCTCTGCAGTTCTTCCAGCAGTTTTTCCGCATCCGTGCCCGGCTGATCCATCTTGTTGATAAAGAGAAAAACCGGGATCTCATACCGCGCGAGCAGCCGCCACAGGGTTTCCACATGCCCCTGCACGCCGTCCGCACCGCTGATCAGAAGAACCGCATAGTCCATGACCTGTAAAGTGCGCTCCATCTCCGCCGAGAAATCCACATGGCCCGGCGTGTCAAGGAGTGTGACCTCCGTCTCGTTCAGCTTCAGCACGGCCTGTTTGGAAAAGATCGTGATACCCCTTGCTTTTTCCAGTTCCTCCGTGTCCAGAAAGGCGTCCTTGTGATCCACTCTTCCGGCTTTCCGGATCGTACCACTCTCATACAACATGGCCTCCGACAGCGTCGTCTTTCCCGCATCGACATGCTCTAAAATGCCTACCGCCAGTTTTTTGGTTTTTTCCATTTTGTTTCATCCTGTCTGTATGATTCATATTTTTCAGGCCCCCTCATCCCCTGCGGCCCGACTCACTGCTTATTGTACCACAAAACCTCTCATTGCGGAACCCCGGAGTGAAACGCAAAAAATCTCAAAGCGGCTTTGTTCCCCCCGTTAAATATAATATTCAATCGCATCTTCCCGTTTCATATGG
>OLNV01001456.1_pt1 | contig 15456 bp, 10 predicted proteins | sample 1672891 | NCBI WGS metagenome assembly OLNV01 (sample SAMEA3136734, study PRJEB25190) | human gut metagenome | biome: human gut; feature: human-associated habitat; material: faeces | place: Austria | collected 2013 | reverse complement strand
TCGGCCACGGCATCGAGGCCGTCAAGGGCATCAAGGGCCGCCGCACCGTGGGCCTGTTCCACGGCGAGTGCGTGGCGCTGGGGATGCTGCCCATGATCGAATCCAAGGCGCTGCAGAAGCGGGTGCGGGCGGTCTACCGCCGCATTGGCCTGCCCACCCGCACCACCTATAACAAGGAAAAGGTGCTGGCCGAGATGCTGCACGATAAAAAGGCCCAGGGCGGCCAGATCACGGTGATCAAGGTGCCGGGTCTGGGCTGCTGGCGGGCCGAGACCATCCCCGTGGAGGGCCTGCGTCCCCTGCTGGGTGTGGAGGAGTAAGCCATGAAAAACACCTTTGGCAGCGACCTTTCGCTGACCATTTTTGGCGAGAGCCACGGCAGGGCTGTCGGCGCGGTGCTGGACGGCATGGCGGCGGGCGTGCCCGTGGACGAAGCCTTTCTTGCTGCCTGCATGGACAAGCGCCGTGCCCGGGGCGACGGCCTTTCCACCCCCCGTGTGGAGGGGGATGCGGTGCAGTTTTTGTCCGGCGTGGTCAACGGCCGCACTACCGGCACCGCCATTGCCCTGATGATCGAAAACCAGAACACCCGCAGCGGCGACTATGCCAAAACGGCTGACCTGCTGCGGCCCGGCCATGCGGATTACACCGCCTACGCCAAGTACCACGGCTATCAGGATGCCCGGGGCGGCGGCCACTTTTCGGGCCGCGTCACCGCCGCGCTGGTGGCGGGCGGCGCTTTGGTGCTGGGAGCCCTGAACCGGGCCGGGATCGAGATCGTGACGCACATCGGGCGGTGTGCCGGGATCAGCGATGCCCCCTTTGCGCTGGATGATCCCGCCGCGCTGGCGGCGCAGGCCGAGACACTGCTGAACAAGTCCGAGGGCTTTGCCCTGCTGGACGGCAGTGTGGAGGAACCCATGAAAGCTGCCATTCGTGCCGCCGGTGCCGAGGGCGACAGTGTGGGCGGCGTGCTGGAGACCGCCATTCTGGGCCTGCCCGCAGGCGTGGGTGAACCCTATTTCGACAGCGTGGAGAGCAAGCTCGCTCACCTGGCCTTCTCCATCCCGGCGGTCAAGGGCATCGAGTTCGGCTCCGGCTTCGGCTTTGTGGACCAGAAGGGCTCGGAGGCCAACGATGCCTTCCGGATGCAGGGGGAGCGCATCGTCACCGCCACCAACCACAATGCGGGCCTGAACGGCGGCATCTCCAACGGGATGCCCGTGGTGTTCCGCACGGCGGTCAAGCCTACCCCCAGCATCTACAAAACGCAGGACACGGTGGATTATATGGCAAAGAAGGACGCGGAGCTGTCCATTCAGGGCCGCCACGACCCCTGCATCGTGCCCCGGGCCGCCATTGTGCAGACCTGCGCCGCCGCGCTGGCCGTGGGCGACCTGCTCACCGCAAAATACGGCATGGCCTGGATGGAGGACCCCACCGGCTACCGCAAGGAGGTGCTGTAAATGGAATACGGACTCATCGGCGGGCGGCTGGGCCACTCCTACTCCAAGGTCATCCACGAGATGCTCTGCGGCTACCGGTACGACCTGTGCCCCCTGCCCACGGAAGAGGAAGTCCGGGCCTTTCTGACCCGGCGGCAGTTCAGGGCCATCAATGTCACCATCCCCTATAAGCTGGTGGTCATGGAGTACTGCTCCTACATCGACCCCCACGCCAAGGCCATCAACGCCGTGAACACCATCGTCAACAGGAACGGCCTGCTCTACGGCTACAACACCGATTACCCCGGCTTCTCCTACCTGTGCGATGCACACGGGGTGGAGTTCAAGGACAGGACCGTGCTCATTCTGGGCACCGGCGGCACCCACAACACCACATGGGCCGTGGCCCATGACCGGGGCGCGAAACAGATCTATACCGTCAGCCGCCATCCCGACCCCGAAAAGGGAGAGCTGACTTATGCTCAGGCCCTGACCACCGGGGCGCAGATCATCATCAACACCACGCCGGTGGGCATGTACCCCAATGTGGGCGTGAGCGCCCTGGATATCACCTCCATGCCCGGGCTGGAAGCCGTGATCGATGTCATCTATAATCCCGATAAGACCGAGCTCATCCTCCGGGCCGAGGAGCTGGGGGTGCCCGTTGCCGTCGGCGGTCTGGAAATGCTGGTGGCGCAGGCAGTGTACGCGGCAGAATTTTTCCTCGACCGCAAGTTTGAGGATGCCGGTGCCGAGATCGCCCGTGTGACCAGCGAACTGCGGCGGGAACAGCTGAACATTGCCCTCATCGGGATGCCCTCCTCGGGCAAATCCACCCTGGGCCGCACTCTGGCGGAACGGCTGGGCAAGCGGTTCGTGGATCTGGACGAGGAGATTGTCAAGGCCGACGGCCGGAGCATCCCGGACATCTTTGCCGCTGAGGGGGAGGCAGGCTTCCGGAAGCTGGAGGCCGCGCAGACCGCCCGCTTTGCCAGGGAGAACCGGCAGGTCATCTCCTGCGGCGGCGGCGTGGTCAAAGACCCGGCAAACCTCCGGGCGCTCCACGCCAACGGCATCGTGCTCTTTATCGACCGGCCGCTGGAAGATCTGCTGGTGGGCGGCGGCAGGCCCCTTTCCACCAGCCCTGAGGCCCTGAAAACCATGGAAGCCCAGCGCCGCCCGCTCTATCTGGCGGCAGCGGATGCTGTGATCCCCAACAAGACCACCCCTGCGGATGCCGTGACGGCGGCAATGGAGGCGCTGGATGAAATTTTTAGTCATTAACGGTCCCAACCTCAACCTGACCCAGTTCACGGAGCCGGGCATGGAGGGGCAGATCGATTTCAATACACTGCTGGATTATATTGAGGCGGGCTGTGCCCAGATGGATGTTCAGGTGGACTTTTTTCAGTCCAACCACGAGGGTGACCTCATCGATGAGATCCAGTCGGCGGCAGGCCGGGCCGATGGCATCATCCTCAACCCGGGCGGCTACGCCTATTACAGCGTGGCCATTCTGGAAGCGCTGCAGGTGTGCGGCGTGCCCGCCGTGGAAGTGATGCTGGCCGACCCCAGCGGCAAGGAGCCCTTCCGCAGCGTGGATGTGGTCTCCTTTGGCTGTCAGGGCCGCTTTGCAGGCGAGGGGGTCAGCGGATATCTCCATGCCTGCGCCTACCTTGTGCAGCTGCTCCGGCTGGATGGCGGCGCGCAGACGCACCTGGTGCAGTAACAACCCTCTCAGTCTCGCATTCGCTCGCCAGCTCCCCCGAAGGGGGAGCCCTTGGCAAGTAGGGCAGGCTGTGCAGCAAAACGGAAAGCATAGAGACAAAACAGAAGGGAAAAGAAACAAGATGATCATTTCGACCAAAAAAGGCACCCCCAAGGAAGAGCTGGAAAAGATCGTAGACAAATTCGAGAAGCAGGGCCTGGATGTGACCCTGATCACCGGCAAGGATTACAATGTGTTCGGTCTGGTGGGCGATACCACCAAGATCGATGAGCGCGACGTGCTGGCCAACCCCTGGATCGACAACGTCACCCGCGTGTCCGCTCCCTATAAGCGGGCCAACCGCCTGTTCCACCCCGCCGATTCCATCATTGACTGCGGCGGCGTGAAGATCGGCAGGGGCGAGAAGATCGCCGTGATGGCAGGCCCCTGCAGCATCGAGGGCGAGGAGCAGGCACTGCGCATTGCCAACGGCGTAAAGGCGGGCGGTGCAAGCCTGTTTCGCGGCGGCGCTTATAAGCCCCGCACCTCTCCCTACTCCTTCCAGGGTCTGGAGACCGAGGGCATCCTCGATATGGTCAAGGCACGGGAGGCCACCGGAATGCCCATCGTGTCCGAGCTGATGAGCGAGGACCGGATCCCGGAGTTTGAGGAGTATGTGGACGTGGTACAGATCGGTGCCCGCAACATGCAGAATTTCCAGCTGCTCAAGGCCGTGGGCAAGATGCACAAGCCTGTTCTGCTCAAGCGCGGCCTGTGCAACACCATCGAGGAGTGGATCATGTCCGCAGAGTATATCATGGCCGGCGGCAACGAGCAGGTCATTCTCTGCGAGCGGGGCATCCGCACCTTTGAGAAGTACACCCGCAACACCCTCGACCTCTCCGCTGTGCCCATCATCCACGAAAAGACCCATCTGCCCATCATCGTGGACCCCAGCCACGCCACCGGCAAGGCCAATCTGGTTGAGCCGATGATGATCGCCGCTGTGGCCGCCGGTGCCGACGGTCTGGAGGTGGAAGTCCACTATGATCCCCGCCACGCATGGAGCGATGGCGCACAGTGCCTGACCCCGGATGCCTTTGCACAGGCCATGGCAAAGTGCCGTCAGGTCGCATGGGCCATTGGCCGGGATATGTAACACGATGAACGGCCTCACCCTCTCAGTCAAAGCCTGACGGCTTTGCCAGCTCTCCCAAAGGGAGAGCCTCTGGCGAAACCACAGACCTTGCGGTGGACTGCCAAGGCCTCGCCCCTTGGGAGAGGTGGCAGCGCAAAGCGCTGACGGAGAGGGTGAGCCAGGTAAAGTAACACAATGAACATCACGATAAAATCAAGCCGGACGGTGGGCGGCAGGATCGCCGCGCCGCCCAGCAAAAGCATGGCTCACCGGGTGGTGCTCTGCGCGGCGCTGGCAAAGGGAACCTCCCATCTCCATCATCTTGCTTTCAGCAAGGATATCTCCGCCACGCTGGGCGCGGCGGGCCGACTGTGCGCCCGTGTCACCACCGGTGAAAACGACGCGGTGGTGGAGGGGCTGGGCCGCTTTCTGCCGGTTGATGCCCCCGTGGACTGCTGTGAGAGCGGCAGCACCCTGCGCTTCCTCATCCCACTGGCCAGCCTGACTGGGCAGGAAGTGACTTTTACGGGCCGTGGGCGGCTGATGGAGCGGCCCCAGTCGGTCTACAAAACGCTGTATCAGCAGCAGGGCCTGCGTTTTGAGCAGGGCGTGGACCGCCTGACTGTGGAAGGTGCCCTGACCCCGGGCGAATACGAGCTGGCGGGCAACGTGTCCAGCCAGTTCATCAGCGGGCTGCTGTTTGCCCTGCCCCTGCTGGGCGGCACCAGCACCCTGCACCTCATCCCGCCTGTGGAGAGCCGGAGCTACATCGATATGACCCGCGCGGTGCAGCACGCCTTTGGCGTGGAGAGCCGCTGGCTGGATGAAAACACGCTGGAAATTCCCGGCGGGCAGCATTATCTTCCCGGTGATTACACCGTGGAGGGCGATTACAGCCAGGCGGCTTTTCCTGCCGTGCTGGGCGCTGTGACCGGCGGTGTGGCCATCACCGGCCTGTCTGAGGAGACCTTGCAGGGCGATGCGGCCATTCTGAAGATTCTCCGGCGGTGCGGCGCAAGATTCACCCGCACCGTGCAGGGCGTGGTGTTTGAAAAGGCCCCGCTCCACGGAACGGACATCGACCTTGCCGACTGCCCCGACCTGGGCCCCGTGCTGATGGTGCTGGGCCTGCTGTGTGAGGGCACCACGGTCATCCGCAACGCCGAGCGTCTCCGCATCAAGGAGAGTGACCGCATCGAGGCCATGGAGACCGAGCTGCGGGCCTGCGGCGGGCAGCTGGAGAGCGAGGGCGGCACCATTACCATCCATGGCTGTGCCGGAGCGCTCCATGCCCCGGAGCAGCCGCTTTCCGGCCACAACGACCACCGCGTGGTGATGAGCCTTGCGGTGCTGGCGCTGGCCACCGGGCTGGCCCTGCCCATCAGCGGGGCCGAGGCCGTTGCCAAGAGCTGGCCGGATTTTCTGGAAGCCATCAAGCCTTTGGGCGCGGAGGTGGAACATGTTGGATAAATCAAAGCGTTATCTCATTGTGGGCCTGGGCCTGCTGGGCGGCAAGTACGCCTTGGAGCTGAGCAGGGCCGGGTTCCATGTGGACGGCATCAACCGCAGCGAGGGCCATCTGCAGTATGCCCTCGACCACGGCTATATCGCCAGCGGCAAGACCCACGATTTTGAGGATCTGGTATGTCAGGCCGACCATATCATCTTCGGTTTGTACCCCACGGCCCTGCTCGAGTGGTTCCGGACCTACGGCCACCTGCTGAAGGAGGGCTGCATCTTTACCGATGTGTCGGGCGTAAAGACTGGTCTGGTGGAGCCCATTCAGGCCATGTGCAGGCCGGGCGTGGAGTTCATTGCCAGCCACCCCATGGCGGGCCGTGAGACCTCCAGCGTGGAGCATGCCGCCGAGGTGAATTTTGCCCCGGCCAACTTCATTGTGACCCCCACGGAAAAGAACACCCCGGAGGCCATTCAGTGGGCCAGGGAGCTGGCCGAGGTGCTGGGCTTCAAGCATATCTGCACCCTGACCGTGCAGGAGCATGACAGGATGATCGGCTATGTCAGCCAGCTCTGCCATGCCATCGCCGTCAGCCTGATGTGCGCCAACGACAATACCTCGCTGTGCGAGTACACCGGAGATTCTTTCCGGGACCTGACCCGCATTGCACGCATCAACGATAAGATGTGGGCGGAGTTGTTCCTCTGGAACAAGGAAAACCTCATCTCCGAGATCGACCAGTTCAGCGGGGCGCTGAACGAGATGCGCAACGCCCTTGTGGCCGATGACCGGGAAAAGCTGGAGGAGATGTTCCGCCTGTCCACCCAGCGCCGCGCGGCGTTTGATAAGAAAGCGCCGTAACCTTTTCAGCACGCAGCACTGCTGTTTTTTTCTGGCTCCCCTGCTGGGGGAGCTGGAAGCGAGACTGAGAGGTTTGGCACAACACGAAAAAATGAGGTGTACCGAATGCCCAAACAGGAAGGCCAGAAATCCAAGCTGCTGGCGCTATTGCGCATTTTTGAGCAGCAGACCGATGAAAACCACCTGCTGAACGTGCCGCAGCTGGTGGAGCTGCTGGAGGCGCAGGGCATCCGCTGTGAGCGTAAGAGCGTGTACAGCGATATTGAGGCACTGGGTGCGCTGGGCTATGACATCAAGCTGCGCCGGGGCCGGGGCGGCGGGTATTTCCTTGCCAGCCGCACCTTTGATCTGGCGGAGCTCAAGCTGCTGGTGGATGCCGTGCAGGCAAGCCGGGTGGTATCCGGCACCACGAGCAGGCGGCTGATCCACAAGCTGGAAAAGCTCTGCTCCAACTACGAGGGCAGCCAGCTGCAGCGTCAGGTCTATGTGGAGGGCCGTCCCAAGACCGACAGCAAGAGCCTGCTGTACAGCATCGATGCCCTGCACGAGGCCATCAACAACGGTAAAATGGTGGAGTTCCTCTACAGAAAAGCCGACAGCCGCGAGAAAGAGAAAAGGACCGTCAGCCCGTGGCAGCTGGCCTGGGAGAACGGGTGCTACTACCTCATTGCCTTTGCCGACGAAAAGGGCATCCGCCATTACCGGGTGGACAAGATGAGCGGGGTCCGGGTGCTGGATGCGCCCCGGCGGGGTCAGGAGCAGTTTGCGGATCTTGACCTGCCTGCCTATCTGCGCAAGCACTTTGGAATGTACGGCGGGCCGGAGCATCGCGTTACCCTGCGGTGCACCGCGGATCTGGAAGGTGCCATGCGGGAGCGCTTTGGCGCAACGCCCATGTTTTTACCCGAGGGGAATGGCTGCTTCCATTTTGATGTCCCCATCTGCGTCAGTGACCAGTTCTATGGCTGGGTCTGCGGCTTTGGCGGCAAGATAGAAGTGGTTGCCCCGCCCGAAGTGCGGCAGGGAATGCGAGAGATGACCGCCCGGCTGGCAGAACAGCATCAATAACAAAAAAGGACTGCGAAAGCAGTCCTTTTTGCGTGTTTACGGTTCCTTCAATTCCAGATCACTGGGCAGGATCAGATCTAGCGCGGCGGCGGACTCGGCGACAAGGCGGCGGCTCTGGTGGAAGATGGCCTTTTCCAGTGTGTTGCGGGCAAGGCGGCCATTGCCGGCGGTGCGGGCATCGGCTGCCTGCCAGCGGGCATAATAGTCCAGCAGGGGTTCGGCGCAGCTTTCGGCCAGACGGTACCCCTTGTTCTTTGCCTGAACGTGGGTGATCTGCAGCAGCTCCTCAGCGGTGTAGTCCGGGAACTCGATCCGGTTGGGAAAACGGCTGGCAAGGCCGCTGTTGGCGGTGAGGAAGGTCTCCATCTCCCTGGTGTAACCTGCCAGAATGACCACCAGCTCATCCCGGTGATCCTCCATCCCCTTCACCAGCGTGTCGATGGCTTCCAGCCCGAAGCTGTCCTGCTCGCCGCGGTAAAGGCTGTATGCCTCGTCAATGAAGAGCACACCACCCAGGGCGCTCTCGATGACGCTGTTGGTCAGGGGGGCGGTGTGGCCGGTGTAGCGGCCCACCAGATCGGCACGGGTCACCTCCACCAGCTGGCCGCCCTTGAGGGCACCGATGGCTTTCAGATACCGTGCCACCAGCCGGGCAATGGTGGTCTTGCCGGTGCCGGGGTTGCCCGTGAAGATCATGTGCATCGAAAGGCTGGCAGTCTTGAGCCCGGCGGCGGCGCGGCGCTGCTGCACCTGCAGGTTGTCGGCCAGACCGAACACATATTCCTTGACCGGGGCAAGGCCCACCAGCTCGTTGATCTCGGCGCGGATGGCATCCAGCGCGCCGGTATAGGCGGCAGGCAGCAGGTCGAACAGGGGCTGGTCTGCGCCGTCGTTCAGGCGGAACAGCACCCCTTCTGGCCCGGCGGTCAGGGTCACGGTGCCGGTAAGGGTTTCATCGGTCTGCAGGCAGTATTCGCTCAGGGCGCGGAAGATGCGGTCAGTGCACGCGGAAAGGCCTGCCGCACCCTTCTGTGTGGTGCACTGGGCTGCGACATAGTCCCGCACGTCGGCCCCGGCGGAAAGGGTCAGCCCCAGCCGGGTGCGGATCTTCTGGGCCAGCGCGTTGAGCTGCTGTGCGGCAAGGGCGGCCAGATCCTCCCGGGTGTAGGAGGCCGTCTCGCAGACATCCCCCAGTGCCGACACCAGCGCCGCACCGAATTTGTCAGCCAGTGCCTCCCGGCCCTTGTGGGAGTAGAAGATGAGGTATTTGCCGCAGGGGTCGATGCGGCTGACGGCTCCCGGGGCCAGCGCCGTGCCTGCATCCACAAGGATACCCTCTTTGTTCACGAGATACCGGCTGGACAGGGGGGCACTGCCCTTGACGGCCAGATCAGACAGGGTCTTCAGAAAGCCGGGATAGCAGCTCTCGTAGTGCTCAAAGGCAAGGATCTCCCCGGGTGCGTGCAGGGCGGCGTAGAGGTCCTGCAGGAAGAGCTTCTCGGCTCCGGAATTGGGGTAAAGGGCCAGATCCAGCGTAGCGATCCTGTCGCTCTGCAAAAGGCCCCGGGCCGCCATGCAGCGGGCAGTTTCTTCCAGTGTAAAATGCCTGCCTGTGCCTGCCCCGCCTGTGAGCAGGATGACGTTGTGGGCGGCGGGGGCTTCGGTGCCCAGCACAAAGGGGCGGCGCATGGCCCGCACCACGCTGTCCACAAAAGCATCCTGCCCCAGCACCGTCTGCCTGACCTCGGCGGCAAGGCCTTCAAAGCTGCCCAGGTGCTCCGGCTTCACGTCGGTGGTGCCCCTGGCCAGCAGGCCTTCGTCCTCCATGTCCCGCAGCATCTGGCGGCTGCTTTCCAGCGCGGCGGCGGTGGCATCGCTCTGGGTTTTGAGCTGGGCGTTCTGCTGCTTCAACAGCTCGTCCAGCCGTTTCTGCTGTTCCAGAAGCGCCGCGTTCAGGTCGGGCAGGGCGGCGCTGCCGCCTGTTTTGGGTGCAGAAGTGCCGGGGGCGGCCTTGAATCTGCCCCCCGGGCCGAACACGCCGTTCATCAGACTTTCCCAATCATCGGTGTATGCCATAAAACTTCCCTCCGTGCAGTGCTTTTTCTTTCAGTATAGTGGAGTCTGGTACGTTTTGCAAGGAAAGGGTTGAAATAAAGGACAAAGTTCGTTACACTATTGTCAAATGAAAGGATGAATTGCTATGGAGCCAAGAACACCTGCTGAATGGAAGACGCTGTTTGAGAGCGAAGCCTTTGCCCGCCAGACGGAATACTACGGCCCGCTGGGGGTGGAGTATACCCCCGCCGGGACACACCTGCGCCTGTGGGCTCCCACGGCAAAACAGGCAGCAGTGAACCTGTACCGCCGGGGCACCGGCGGGGCCTGTGTGGGCACCCTGCCCCTGCAGCAGCAGGACAAGGGTGTGTGGAGCATCTATCTGCCCGGCGACCAGCACGGAAAATACTACGATTTCACCCTTACCACTCCGTTTGGCACCTGCAATGCAGCGGACCCCTACGCCCGCTCGGCAGGGGTGAACGGGGTGCGCAGCATGATCTTTGACCCGGCCCGGGTGGACCCGCAGGGCTGGGAGCGGGATGTGCGGCCGGTGATCCCACCGGCCCGCCGCAGTGTGTGGGAGGTCAGCGTCCGGGATTTCTCGCAGGACCCGGCCAGCGGTGTGCACACAGCCTGGCGGGGCAAATTTCTGGCCTTTACCCAGCAGGGCACGACCCTGAGCAGCGACGGCATCCACCCCACCTGCCTGAATTACCTCAAGCGGCTGGGGGTGAGCTATGTCCAGCTCATGCCAATCTTCGATTTTGGCAGCGTGGATGAGAGCCGCCCCCTGACCCGGCAGTATAACTGGGGCTACGACCCCACCAACTTCAATGTGCCCGAGGGCAGCTACTCCACCGACCCCACCCGGGGTGAGGTGCGGGTGCGGGAGTGCAAGCAGATGATCGCGGCCCTCCATGCGGCGGGCATCGGCGTTGTAATGGACGTGGTGTATAACCACATGTATCGTTCCGATAATGTGCTGAACCGGGTGGTGCCCCTCTACTACTTCCGCCAGAACGACGACGGTTCCCTCTCCAACGGCAGCGGCTGCGGAAACGAGTTTGCCTCCGAGCGGCCCATGGCCCGGCGCTATCTCATTGATTCGGTGCTCTACTGGGCGCGGGAATATCACATCGACGGCTTCCGGTTTGACCTGATGGGCCTGTATGACGTGGAGACCATGAACCTCCTCCGGGCTGAACTGGACAAACTGCCCGGCGGGCGGGATATTCTGATGTACGGTGAGCCGTGGCAGGGCGGCTGCAGCGCCCTGCACCGGTACGAGGCCAACAAGAACAACCTGAACATGCTGAACGAGCGCATCGGCATCTTCTGCGACAACACCCGGGATGCCATCAAGGGCGGCTGCTTCGATGCCCGGGAGCCGGGCTATGTGGAGGGCAAGCCCGGGAGTTTCTGGGATATCGGTGCTTCGGTGGCGGCGTGGTGCCGCAGTGAAAAGTTGCCGCCTCACGCCCCGGGGCAGATTATCAGCTACGTTTCGGCCCACGACAACTTCACCCTGTGGGATAAGCTCCTGATGGTGCGCTACGCCCGCCCGGAGTTTGCCGCTGTGGATAAGACCGCCCTGGCCCAGAACCGGCTGGCGGCGGGCATTTACCTGACCAGCATGGGCCTGCCTTTCTGGCAGGCGGGCGAGGAGTTTGCCCGCACCAAAAAGGGGCAGGGCAACAGCTACCACTCCAGCCCGGCCCTCAACCGGCTGGACTGGCACCGGGCCGAACAGTTCCACAGCCTTGTGGATTACTACCGCGGGCTCATTGGCCTGCGGGCGGCGTTCCCCCGGCTGGGCGCGCTGGACAAGGCCAGCCCTGCCGCCATCGAGTTCTTCCCGCTGGAACAGCCTCTTGTGGGCTGGCGGCTCCCCGCTCAGTGGGGCGACGGCGCGGCATGGAGCGCCCTGTGCGTCTACTATAACCCCACCGAGACGGCGCAGGTCGTCACCCTGCCCGGCGGCAGCTGGAAGCTGCTGAGCGACGGCATCTCCTCCAGTCTGTGGCGGGGCAGCAGCCGCATCTGCACCGGCCAGACTGTCCTCCTGCCCCTGAGCGCCACCGTGTTCGGGCAGGTATAAAAATACGGTCTGCCGTTGCTTGATAACCTGCAATTGAAAATCCCCTGACCAGTTCAACGCCGGTCAGGGGATTTTTGATTTATTGATCAGGAAAAAGATTGGGGAGGATCAGGAGTTTTTCTGTGCCTGCTGGGTCTGTGCGTTCTTTTCGCCCAAGGTCAGGCTGACGGTCTGCATCTGGCCTTCCCGGGCCACGGTGATGGAAAGGGTATCACCGGCGGCATGCTGCTGGATCAGGGTGCCAAGGTCGTCCTTTTGGGCAATCTCAGTGCCGTCGATGCTCACGATGCGGTCACCGGTCTTCAGACCGGCCTTGTCGGCGGGGCCGCCCTGCGCAACATCCACAACGTAAACGCCGTAGGCATTGACGTTGAGCTGTGCGGCGGTCTGGGCATCGGTCACAGCCAGATAGGTGATGCCCATGTAGGGGCGGCCGGAGACATAGCCGTTCTCCAGCAGATCCTGTGCCACCTTGATGGCATCGTTGATGGGGATGGCAAAGCCCAGACCCTCCGCATCGCTGGAGGAGGACTTTGCGTTGACCAGACCGATGAGCTCACCGTTCATGTTGAACAGGCCGCCGCCGGAGTTGCCGGGGCTGACAGAGGCATCCATCTGGATCAGGGACATGGTGTTGGTGGAGCTGGTGCCCTGGATGGTCACGCTGCGGTTCAGGGCGCTGACGATGCCGCTGGTCACGGTGCCGCCCAGCTCACCCAGCGGGTTGCCCACGGCCAGCACGCTCTCGCCCACGGCAAGGCTGTCGCTGTTGCCAACGGTGGCGGGGGTCAGGTCAGTGGCATCGATCTTGAGGACAGCCACGTCGCTGGTGTCATCCTCGCCCACCACGGTGGCGGGGTAATCGGTATCGCCGATGGTCACGGTGATGTTGGACGCGCCGGATACAACGTGCGCACAGGTCAGGATATAGCCGTCGGAGCTGATCACGACACCGCTGCCTGCGCCGCTCTCCACCTGGCTCTGGCCGTACCAGGACCACTGGGAGTAGACCACCTGCTCGGTGGTGATGACCACAACGCTGGGGCTGACCATCTCAGAGACCTGAGCGGTGGTCATGCCGGAAGCGGTGTTCACCGCGGAGGCAGAGCCGGAATCACTGCTGGACGTGGAGGAAGGTGCCACCTGCTGGATGACCACCTTGCCGCCTGTGTTGCCCACCTGGGCTCCCACAAAGCCGCCGACAAAGCCCATGGCTGCTGCCAGCACCAGCGCAACTGCACTGCGGGCGATATTGCCGTTTTTCCGGCGGCGCTTTTTGGGAGGCTGCTTGGGGCTTCCCTGTGCGGCCTGATACCGGGGGCCTTCCGGAGGCGGCACCGTGCCGCCATCGCTGCCGCCGTTCGGCTCGGTCTGGGGGTCGGCCTGCGCGGCCTCGCCGTAGGTGCCTGCCGTGTTGGCGGTGTTCATGCCGGAGGAGCCGACGTTGGGATAGCCGGTCTCGCCGGTCTGGCTATGTTCAGAGGAATAATCGTATTCCCACTTGTTCTCGTTATCCATACTGGTTACTTCCTTTCTCAAAGGGAATGGTTCGGAGGGGGCGCTTCTGCCGCACCTCCTTGGAACTGTTTCTATTGTATCCGGTAATTGTGAAAAGGAATCGCTGACCGGGTGAAGAATATGTGAAATAAGGTCGCAGCGGGAAGCCTTGACAGCGGCGCGGGGGCTTGGTATTTTAAGGGTGTAGCGTTGTGAAACCTCTCCGTCATCTTCGCTTTGCTCGATGCCACCTCTCCTAGTAGGAGAGGCCTTGGCATACCGTCGCGTTTTCGTGGGTCGGCGCTTCGCTCCTGTTTGCCCTGCGGCAGGTATTGGTTTTGGAGCGTCAGCGATTATTGCGAAAAAACGAATCTTCTGCCAAGGGCTCCCCTACTAGGGGAGCTGTCGCGGCAGCGCCCGCGACTGAGAGGTTAGCCCAGCAGGGCAAGCTCGCGAAAGGAGCAAATTATGAAACTGGAAAAGATTCCGGGCGGTTATGCCCTGTATAAAGAGAAAACCATCATTGGCACCTGCCAGGCCCGGCCCACGGAACAGGGCGCGGACATCGCTGCCCTGACCATTGTGCCGGAATGGCGGCGCAAGGGCTACGGTTCCTACCTGTTAAAAGAGGTATTGCGCAGCCTGGGCGGCTATGACAAAGAGAGCGCTACGGTGTTCACGGCTCCTCTGCCTGCCGATGCGGGGGAGCTGGCCTTCTGGGCAAAGTTCGGCTTTGCGGCAGAGGGCAGCGGCCTGTGCCGCCGCCGCACCCCCGACCTGACGGCCGTGAAGCTTGTGCAGGACTTCCTCGCCGCGCGGCTGGCTGACCCCAGGCTCTGCATCGATGCCACCTGCGGCAACGGGGGCGACACGGCCTTTCTCTGCCGCCTTGTGGGCAAAGAGGGCCGGGTGCTGGGCTTTGACATCCAGCCCGAAGCCATTGCCTCCACCCGGCAGAACCTTGCACGGAAGGGCCTTGCGGCAGAGCTTCACTGCGACAGCCACGCCAACCTCTTACAATATGTACAGCCCGGCACAGTCGATGCCGTGATGTTCAACTTCGGCTGGCTGCCCGGTGCCGACCACGGGGTGTTCTCCCACGCCCAAAGCAGCATCCCGGCGCTGGAAGCCGCCCTCGAGGCCCTGCGGCCCGGCGGGGTGCTCAGCGCCATCCTGTACAGCGGCAAGGTCATCGGCTCCGACGAAAAGACCGAGATCCTCCAGTGGATGCGCTCCCGGCCCCTGAAACAGTGCACCGCCCTTGTCTGCGACTTTGCCAATTGGGCCGATACCGCCCCCTTGCCCTGCTTCCTCCTGAAAAAATAACAAAAACTCTTGCATCTAGGTGGAATTGCTGGTAAAATATAAGTTGTATGTAATTTTGGCATCCTTGCCCTCTCAGCCAAAGCCTGTCGGCTTTGCCAGCTCCCCCGAAGGGGGAGCCAACGCATCTGGAAGGAGAAGTGCTGCAGATCTGCAGGGCCTGTACCTGGAGCAGCAACCGGCTCTCCCTTTGGGAGAGCTGGCTGCGAAGCAGACTGAGAGGGCAAGCCAGTTTACGGAGAATCACCAATGTAACGTGAGATTGACCGAATAAAGAGCCATTCTGATTCAGGAGAAATCAATATATGACAAATCGTGAAGAGATCGAGCGCCGCCGGACGTTTGCGATCATCAGCCACCCCGATGCCGGCAAAACGACCCTGACCGAAAAGCTGCTGCTGTACGGTGGAGCCATCAATCAGGCCGGTTCCGTCAAGGGCAAGCAGAGCGCCAAGCACGCTGTGTCCGACTGGATGGACATCGAAAAGCAACGCGGTATTTCTGTCACTTCCTCTGTCCTGCAGTTCAACTATGCAGGCAAGTGCGTGAACATTCTGGATACCCCGGGCCATCAGGACTTCTCGGAGGATACCTACCGTACCCTGATGGCAGCGGACTCCGCTGTCATGGTCATCGATGCGGCAAAGGGCGTTGAGGCCCAGACCATCAAGCTGTTCAAGGTCTGCACCCTGCGTCACATCCCCATCTTTACCTTCATCAACAAGATGGACCGCGAAGCCCGCGATCCCTTTGAGCTGATGGAGAACATCGAGGAGATCCTGGGCATCAAGACCTACCCCA
>OLNV01001452.1_pt1 | contig 15470 bp, 12 predicted proteins | sample 1672891 | NCBI WGS metagenome assembly OLNV01 (sample SAMEA3136734, study PRJEB25190) | human gut metagenome | biome: human gut; feature: human-associated habitat; material: faeces | place: Austria | collected 2013 | reverse complement strand
ATTTTACGGGTAAATCCACGATGCTGCAAATGTGAGGTCACTTCATATTATCTAACTTCATTCAGAAGTTGATTTAAATGCCAGCTATTAAAAATACGCAATACTAGTGACCGCTGATCATTCACTCCTACTCCCTGCTTCCTAGTCACCTGTCACTGGCTACCAGTCACTTCCCTCTCATGTTTATGCAAAAAACATTGACCTTATTCATAAAATGCTATACAATTTATAGCAAAGGATATTCCATATTTTCAAAGGATATGGCTTCGTTTATGCAGATATTTCAGTCTATGCATAAAAGTATGTTTATGAATTGCTTGAGGAGGACAGCTATGAAAAGATATAGAATCATGAAAATCAAAGAGATCATTCAGTCGCAGATCATCGAGACACAGGAGGAGCTGGCAAATGCTCTCAGAAAGGAGGGAATCGTCGTGACACAGGCGACGGTATCCCGTGATATCAAAGACCTGATGCTTCTCAAGATTCCGTATGGTGATGGGCACTATCGTTACGCGCTCCCGAGTGAAAAGCCGAATGTGATGTCTAAGAGTCACACCGCGATCTTATTTCAGGAAGCCGTCATCAAGATCGACAGCGCGATGAATATGGTGGTGCTCCATACGCTGCCGGGCTCTGCATCCTCGGTCGCTTTTGCCATCGATCATTCCAGAACCGATGAAGTCATCGGGACATTAGCGGGGGACGATACGGTACTTCTGATCCTGAAGACGCCGGATGATGTACCTGCTATGATCAAAAAGATTCAGGGTCTCTTGAAAAACTGACGAGGTTGCCATGCTGCAGAGTTTACATATTGTGAATTTTGCCATCATCGAGGATACGGTGATCGATCTCACGAAAGGGGTCACGATCTTTACGGGGGAGACAGGAGCGGGGAAGTCGATCCTGATCGATGCTCTGGCAGTCCTCACCGGACGTCGTGCGAAGACGGATCTCATCCGTACCGGCGCCGATTTCTTCAAAGTGGAAGGTATCTTCTATGTGGATGATGATATAGTCTCTGCTTTGCAGGAGCTCGGGATCGAGTGTGAAGGGCACGAGGTGATCCTGTCGCGCAAGCTGAATAAGTCGGGCCGCGGTCTCTGTACCATCAATGGGGATTTCTGTACCGTAAAGCAGCTCCAGAAGATCGGCAAGATGCTGGTGCGTCTGCATGAACAGAATGACAATATGGAGCTCTTATCCATCCCGTTCTGTGAAAAGATGGTGGACTCCGGGACACCGGAGGTAGTAGCTGCCTACAAGGACTATCAGGATTCGTACCGCGAGTGGAAAAAGTTGAAGGATGCCCTCGAGGACTATGAAAATGCGAAGCAGGAGCGGGAGCGGCGGCTAGACATTCTGGAGTGGGAGCTTTCACAGATCTCTTCGGCGCATCTTTTGCCGGATGAGGATGAGGAAATCGAGAAGAAGCTCTCTGTCCTGCAGAACCATGAGCGCATTTTCCGCTCGGTGCATCAGGCGCTGGAGCTTTTGACGGCTGAAAACGGTCCGCAGGATGCCATCGGGGATGCGATCCGCGAGGTGTCCTCGGTCGCAAAGTATGATGAAGCACTGGAGGCCTTCGCTGAGTCATTAAACAGCGCCTCGTATGCGCTGGAAGATGCGATCAATGGGCTTGACTCGTACATTTCAGATACCGATTTCTCTGAGGAAGAGCTGAATGAGCTGCAGAGCCGCGATGAAGTGATTTCTGAAATGAAACGCAAGTATGGCCCGATGCTTTCGGATGTGCTCGCCTATGAAGCAAAGGCGAAAAAGGAATATGAGGCGCTGAAGGAAGTCATCTATGACAATGAAGCCCTTCAAAAAAATTATGCATCACTGACCGGTCTTTTGATGAAGAAGTCGGAGGTGCTGAATCGGTATCGCATGATTTCCTCGAAGAGCATCCTCATGGGCGTCGTCACGACGCTGAAGGATATGGGCATGGAGAATGCGCGGATGGAGCTGCACCTCGTCGCGCAGAAAAGTCCGATGCCCAATGGCGCCTGGGAAATGGAATTTTATTTCTCGGCGAACCCGGGTGAGCCGCTCCGCAGCATGCGGGATACGGCATCCGGCGGGGAGATCTCCCGTATCGCGCTCGCCATCGAGATGGTGATTTCTCACCTGCTCTCCCAGCAGACGCTGATCTTTGATGAGATCGATGTCGGCATCAGCGGGAAAGTGGGGCTTAAGGTCGCGAGGAAAATCGCCTGCCTGTCGAAGCGGATCCAGGTACTTTGCATCACGCACCTTCCGCAGACGGCTTGTGCGGCTGACCGCCATTACCAGATCGTGAAAACGATCGCGAATGGCCGTACATCGACAAAGGCTGTGCTTCTTAATAAGACGCAGCATTTGGACAATATCGCGCAGATGATCTCCGGGACGGAAGACTCGAAGAGCGCACTGACATCCGCCAAGGAAATGCGACGGCTGGTGAAGGGAAGCTAGAAATGGGGGAACCGGAGATCCGACGGATTCCTCGGATGACATTTCCATATCACAAATAAGAAAAGGCGATGTGAAATAACGATCATCTCATTTTCGCGTTCCATCTGCCGCGGGGGACTTGCAGCTCTCATAGGAGTGACCGGGAAACCTTATCCCAGCTGTCTTTCATGCCATAGTCACCCTATCCGCCCCTGCGGGGCACCTTCCCCTAGAGGGGAAGGCTGCGATACGAGAATACCATATTCTAAAAAAAGGCGGCGAAGCCGCCACCTGAACCCTGAACCAAATGAAAGCAAAGTAAAAAGGGGCTGTGAAGAAATGAGGATTCATTTCTTCACAGCCCCTTTTCTTATTTGTAAATGATGATGGTCGATACATCATCGTTGTCTCTCTCGCCAGCAGAGTTTTCCGGCACCGGCTCCGATGCGATGGCAGCGGCTGATGTTCCGGCGGCTTTGGCAACGGCTTTCTTTTTCGCGGCCTCTGCGGCTGCTTTTTTCTTAGCAGCTTCTTCGGCGGCTTTCTTAGCGGCTTCTTCCGCGCGGCGCTGTTTCTCTGCAGCGGTCAGGTAGACGGTGTATTTCGGTGTGGGCGAGACCATGGCATCGATTTCGAAGAGGCGTCCCCATGGGAAATCGGCGGAAATCGTCGCCGGGTCAAGTCCCATTTTCCGTTTGGCAAAGTCCTGCACCTCGGCGATCATTTCCTCTTTCATGGTGGGGGTGGGGATGTAGTTCGTCCCTTCGAGCTCCGTCAGGCGGTTGATGTTCTTTCTGACGTTTGCCTGATACGCCCAGTTGTCGATGTATTGCTCGGTCAGCATGTCGCGGTGATCTGTCTCGCTCATGTCCGGCGCGAGGATGGCCTGCGCGATGGCATAGCCGATCGTGTTGGAGGCCGTGTTCCAGCCATTGTAGGCAGTGACCTTGTAGAGAAGATCATTCTGCTTCATGAGGCTCATGAGCGTATTGTCCGAGCCATTGGCAAAGTAGACGTCCACCATGGAGACGGGAATGCCCTTATCAATGACGGCTTTGACCTGATTGATGAATTCCGTGGTGGAAGGCTTCATCATGCCGTAATTGGAAAACTGGCCGGACTCACCCGTAGAGGAGAGCGGGGTATTCACAGCGAGTACGATGTCGGGACGGCCTTTGGGATCCATGACGCCGCCGACGGCCTCTACATGCTCGGCGATGGTCTTTCCGATGGGCTGGCTTTCATAGCTGGGGACCGTATCCTCTGCGAGGCCTAAGGGATAGATGGAAGTGAAGCTCGGTGTGAGGTGATTCACATCATTGTGATAGCGCGCGATGAGGAGCAGGGCGAGCTGGTCTGCGCCCGGGAAGGAGCCGTAGACCTTGGGGGACAGCTTCGCACTTTCCTTTCCCAGATACCGTGCTTCCATGGCGGACTGGGAGTTCTTACTGTTATCATCATGTCCTTCACAGAAATAGGCAAAGATACCGCTCTTGGTATCTTTGAGGAGCAGGCGGTTGATCGTATGGTTCTTTGTGCGGCGCTTGAACCAGTCCTGCAGATATTCGGACGGGATGGAGAGCTTCAGGGACAGCATTTCCGCCGCCTCATCCTTTGTGAGTGTGCCTGCATCCATCTTGTCCTGCAGGCCGGAGAGCACATAGAGGTCGTGGCCGTACTTGGCGTAGTAGTAGGGCTCGACGCCGCTGTTTGAAGCATACGGCGTTCTCATGATGGTGCCGAAAGCATAGATCGGTACATTCGGATACATCTGGTGAAGCCGCTGGATACGGTTTTCCCGCGCCATCAGCGTATCGAGTGATTCATTGTGCTTTCTGGAGTCGACAAGACCGCCGTAGATGAGGGTGTCCGTAGAAATCACTGCCGCATCGGCCTCGCGGATATGCTGCTCGACCCAGCGCCAGACCTGATCAGGACTGCCCTGATAATTTTTTCCGGAAAGATAGCCCTTCGGCGGTGTCAGCACCGTGTAGCCAGCCTTCTCTGCGGTGGAAACGGTGTAGTCGAGAGAGACAGGACGGTCATCCTGCGGCACAAGCAGGATGGTGCGCGCATCGATCGAAGCCAGTCCGCCAGCGATCAGGAACGCCATAGCCAGCGCGCCGATTTTTTTATGATAGTGCAATGGAAAGCCCCCGTTTGAAAATGAGAAATGAAAAATAGAGAAGCGGCGCGTCAAAGCATGAAAGCGCCGCGTGACAGATCATTCCACGAGGTAGAAGAAATGCTACTGCGTGACATAGTTATATGATATTATTATACCATGAATGACGAAGATACGTCGAGAAATGAATGATGGCGGTGGTCTGTATTTGATACGCTGTATCATCGTTTTTCATTCTGCGAGAAAAGTAAAAATGAAAGTCAATCAAGAAGAGGAGAACCATCGTGGCAAAATATCAATTCGATGAGCTGGTCAAGGCAGCCGGATCCGGTGAAGGTATCTATGATCATCTGAAGAAGAAGGAAATCAGTGAGAAAGAAGCCATGGAGGACATCCTGCAGGGGAGCTTCCGCTTCTCCATCACCGATGGCTATCTCGTAGAAAAGGGCGGGCAGTTTGACTATGCGTTTGATTTTGGAAATGGGACCTGCGTGCGCTATGATTGGCGAAGCGGCGTCCCTGTCAAGAAAGAGGCGGTGTTGCCGCGCGAGGTGAGGGAGACTTTTGCGAAGGAGATCGCATTTCTCTATCAGCTGCCGCAGAAGCAGTTTGTAACCGACACGAAGTCGACGACCATCCAGACGAATGCGTATGAAAGGGAGAAGTATGGGCCCATCAAGCGTCTCACTCGCGCAGAGCTCAGATTCGGTGATAAATTCTTCCGCTGGGTACCGGAAGAGGATGAAGACCGGTCGTTTAAGGAATTGTATGAAGCATTGTGTACACTCAGGAAAACGGTCGATGAATCTATTGGAGTGACTAGTGACTGGTGACTGGTATTGCGTTTTCATATGAACTGGGGATAAGCGGCTTCTCTCTTCTAGTGAGACGTGAGGAGTGAAGGCGCGATGCAGAAAAAGTAAAAGCGCCGCAGAGATTTTGATGAGGGGATTGGCGACACGAGAAGTACAGAGGCTAATCCCTAATCACTAATCCCTAGTCCCTAGTCACTTTATTCCCTAGACCATCCGCGTAGAATGGTGTACAATAGGGGCGTTGTTTATCGAAGTCTGCGGGTTTTTTGAATCAGCATTTCGCTGACTATCGCTGGGAATGACAGCGCGAGAGCGGTTGATGTTTGAAATGATTAGTCACCAGCAACGCCCAATCCCTAATCCCCAGTCACTAGTCATAAGTCACTAGTCACTTATATATAAGGAGACATACATTCATGCACGAACTTTTTGACTGGATTTATTCCATCGTCGTGGCGCTTTTCATCGCCATGATCATTCACATTTTCCTTTTCGTCCCGACAAAGGTGTCAGGGCAGTCGATGTACCCGACGCTGAATAATGGCGAGTACCTCATCGTATCGAAGATCAGCCACGTTTTCCGTGAGACGCCGGAGTATGGAGATATCGTCATCATCGACAGCCGCACGCATCGCGAGCGCTCATGGATGGACGATCTGGAAGAACCGATGAAGAACTACATCGCCATCTTTGACCGCTCGAGCCGTGAGCACAATGTCTGGGTGAAGCGCGTCATCGGCAAGGGCGGTGACACGCTGGCATTCAAGGAAGGCCATGTATGGCGCAATGGCGAGAAGCTGGATGAACCATACATCAATGAACCGATGGAATTTTCTATGGACGGCTCCTATGCAGTGCCGGAAGGTACGGTCTTCGTCATGGGAGACAACCGGAACCACAGCTCGGACAGCCGCTTCATCGGACCCGTGCCCGTGGATCATGTCCTCGGTAAAGTTGCGATTCAGTTTTGATGGAACCCCACGATAAAACCGCTCTCTGCACAGAGGGCGGTTTTATCGTGGGGAGAGTGAGCAGCCTCTATGATTCCAGTTACCTTGAAATGCATGACAAAGGGGGGAATGCCCGGTAGCGGATGGGCGCGGAAAAGTGTACAATGAACGTGGAAAATCACGAACATAAAAAGCATCATCAGATTCTTTTCATGGACGAGAGTAAGTAAAGGAGCATAATTATGATCACTGGAGATATCAAACACTTAGAAAACTACAAAAAACAGTTGCCGACATTCATCTACGAGTGCCTGAAAGAAGTTGCGGCATTTGATTTCACTGTGGTGCCTGACGGAAAGTACAAAATCCATGGCTGCGACATGGGTGTGGAGTCGCCTGTGACCGAGCCGGCGGCGGATAGAAAGCTCGAAGGTCATAAGAAAATGATCGACATCCAGTACGAAGTGGAAGGTGAAGAAGAATGGCTCGGCGTGGAGACGATTTTCGAAGCGGGAGAGTGCATCGAGAGCCATCCGGAGCGTGACCTCTATTTCTATGAGTTTTCGCCCAAAGGCGAGTCGAAGGTGTACTTTGAGACAGGCCGTTTCGCAGTCTTCTTCCCAGAGGATCTCCATCGTCCGCTCTGTCAGGGGGAAAGCGGAAGCTGCCAGCTCCGCAAAGCGGTCGTGAAGGTGCCGGTGGAGTTGGTGACTGGGGACTAGTGACTGGTGACGGCAGCTACTCTTGCGCTGTCATCCCGACCGAAGTGGAGGGATCTTTCTTGCAGACCGGTCAACATCGAGTGCGGGATAGCCGCGAAATAGAGCACCCAGGCGTACTTTTCTGCATGGCAAATGACTGCTGATTACCGCAGAGCAAGAAAGATTTCTCGACTACGCTCGAAATGACGATACGAGAATCCCATTATCTAAGGAAACGCTGATTAAATCTGACAACGATTTAATCAGTGTTTCCCTAAAATTGCGGCGAAGCCGCCACCTTTATTCCTAATTTCTCATTCAAGCGAGGCTTTCAAACGGAATCAAAGGGCAGCACGTCCCCGGGGATAACCCTGAAGTTTGAAAGCAGGCATTAGGGATTAGTGGCTAGGGATTAGGCGCTTTGAGTGACTGGTAACTAGTGACTCGTGACTCGAATACGACTTTCGGGTATCGCTCTATTTATATTTCGCGGCGCTTTCATAGTATTATGCGCCGCACCATCCCTGTTGAACCTCTTGAACCTATAGAACCTGCGGAACATCTTTCGCACGCAATCAAGGGACAAAACGTCCCCGGGGTTAACACTGAACCCTTCAATCTTCTTCTTGACTTACAGTCAATTCTTTGCTATTATATTCTATATTCGATTACTAACGATTTCTACAGTATCGCACGATGAAGGCGATATGTGTAAGGGGGCAGAGTATGAAGTATAAAAAGTTTTTAGCAGCTGCCATGGCGGCAGGCTTTTTGCTTTCTGCCGGCATGATGACCGGCGGATGCGGATCGGCCAAACAGCAGCAGGGGCAGCAGCAGGCGATGAAGGTCACGACTTTCAAACCGTTCAAGTCGGACACGCCGATCCAGAGAGAGTATGCCGGCTCCATCATGGCCTTACAGGAAGTGCCGGTCCGCTCGAAAGTATCCGGTACAGTCATGGAAAAATACGTCAAGGGCGGTGACCATGTCACAGAAGGGCAGCCGCTTTTCCGTCTCGATACGCGCACCTATTCCTCCTCTCTGGCAGCCGCAGAGGCGCAGGTCGCGCAGGCTTCGGCTACCTATGAAAATGCGAAGCGCGATCTGGCCCGCTATGAGCAGCTGATCGCGACGGGAGCGATTTCCCGGCAGGCTTATGATGCACAGAAGGCAGCGACAGAGTCCTATCAGGCCGTTGTCGAAGCAGCCAGGTCACAGGCAGCGATCGCATCGGATAATCTCTCCGATACCATCGTGACAGCTCCCTTCACCGGGACGCTCTCCATGGATGATGTGAATATCGGTACCTTCGCTTCGGCAGGACAGACGCCGCTCGTCACGATTTCCTCGGCAGATCCGCTGTATGTTCAGTTTGATATGTCAGAAAGCGAATACCTCTCGCTCACCAAGAATAAGAGCGGCACAGAGACGCTCGGGGATGCCCTGAAGCTGCGCCTTGCCGATGGCTCCATCTATCAGGAAACGGGCAAGATCGTCCAGATCAATCCGGGGCTGACCGGCGGGCAGCTGACCATGAAGGCAGCCTATGCAAATCCGGATAACCTACTCGTCCCGGGCATGTACGCGACCGTTGTTTCTGATGCAGAAATAGCCAAGGGAAGCATCCTGGTACCGACCAAGGCATTAGTACAGCTCCTGAACCGCGATATGCTCGATGTCGTCGTCGATGGCAAGGTCCAGCAGAAGGCAGTCAAGCTCGGGGCGACCTATGGCATCTATACCATCATCGAAAGCGGCATCGATGAAAATGATGAGATCATCGTCGAAGGCCAGAATAAAATCCGTGTCGGACAGGCAGTCGCTCCGGAAGAAACCACGCGCGAGGCTTTGGAACAGGCGGCGATCAAGGCCGTTTCTGTGCAGCATGGCACGGCAGATGCTAAGAAATAAGGGGAGGAGCTATGGCAAATTTCTTTATTAAACGCCCTATCTTTGCTATCGTCGTGGCTCTTGTCATCACGATCGCCGGGGCACTCTGTATTTTCTCACTGCCGATCGACCGCTATCCGAAGATCACGCCGCCGCAGGTCTCTGTCCAGGCGACCTATCCGGGCGCTGATTCTGAAGTCGTAGCGCAGACGGTGGCCGCGGTCATAGAAAAGAATGTCGTCGGTGCCGAGGGCTTCGATAATATGTCTTCGACATCGAATTCGAACGGCTCCTATTCACTTTCGGTCCAGTTCCTGACGGGGACGGACTCGGATATGGCGACCATCCGTGTACAGAATGGCGTCACGGCTGCGGATGCCGCTCTTCCTGATACGGTCCGCTCCATCGGGGTCACCACAAAGAAATCTTCGGGGGATATGGCACTCGTCGTTGGCCTGCTCTCGCCGAATGGCACGTACGATGATGTCTTCCTGAAGAACTATTTCTCCATGAACTATCTGGACGAGCTGAAGTCCATCAAGGGCGTCGGCAACGTACAGGAATTCGGCTCTGACTTCGCGATGCGTATCTGGATGGATCCGACGAAGATGTCGCAGAATAAAATCACCGCGAGCGAGGTCATTGCTGCCGTTTCTGCGCAGAACAAGCAGATCGCGGCTGGCAACATTTCCAGTGCGCCGGTCGATCAGAATGCTTCCTTCCAGTACATCATCACGGCGAAGGGGCGTCTCGTGACAGAAAAGGAATTCGGAGATATCGTCCTTCGCACCAATGATGATGGCTCCATGCTCCGCCTGAAGGATGTGGCCCGTATCGAGCTCGGTGCAAAGGACTACAGCTTCCTGTGCCGTGCGGCGGGACAGGAGTCGGTGATCCTCGCCTTCTCTCTGACCGATGATGCGAATGCACTCGAAACTCTGGGTGCGATCAAGGAAAAGCTCAAAGAAGATGCGAAGAGCTTCCCGGATGATATGACCTATGTCATCTGCGCGGATAACACGGATTTCATCTATGCCTCCATCAAGGAAGTCATGCATACCTTCGTCGAAGCGCTCCTCATCGTAGCGCTGATCGTGTACATTTTCCTGCAGAACTGGAGATCCACGCTTATCCCGATGATCGCGGTCCCTGTATCACTCTTGGGTACGTTTGCGTCCTTCCTGCTTCTCGGATTCACCATCAATACCCTGACGCTTTTCGCGATGGTTTTGGCCATCGGGCTGGTCGTCGATGATGCGATCGTCGTCATCGAAGCCGTCGAGTATGAAATGCGCTACAACAACCTTGACCCGAAAGAGGCGACTGTCGCTGCGATGCAGAAGGTACAGAGCCCGGTTATCGGCGTCGCGGTCGTGCTGGCTGCGGTTTTCGTACCGGTCGCTTTCCTTGGCGGGATCATGGGTATCCTCTACAAACAGTTTGCTCTCACCATTGCGGTCTCTGTCCTGATTTCTGCTTTCGTCGCGCTGTCTCTGACTCCGGCGCTCTGCGCCGGCCTCTTGAAGCCGCCGAAGAAGCAGAATAGGAAAAGCTTCCTCGATCGATTCTGGGATACTTTCAATGACGGTTTCGACCATATGGTAGAAATCTATGGGGCGATCCTGCAGAAGATGGGACATGCGATCGCTGCCCCGATCATCGTCCTTGTCGTCATCACGGTCGCAGCCTTCGGTATTTTCTTCAAGCTGCCGACGGCATTCCTGCCGCAGGAAGATAACGGCTTCTTTATCACGGCGTTCTCTCTGCCCGAAGGCTCTGTCAATGTCAGAACGAATGCAGCCATCACTGATTACCTTGATTATATGGGAAAAGATCCGGCGATCGAACAGTCGCAGGGCATCACCGGCTTTGATATTTTGTCCGGCGGGCAGAAACCAAATGCAGGCCTTTCCTTCATCAAACTGAAACCGTGGGATGAACGTAAAGCGCCAAACGAACAGATCAATGCCATCATGGGCAAAGCCATGGCGTATGGGGCGACCCATCCGGATGTATCTTTGATGGCGCTGAATCAGCCTCCGATTCCAGGCCTTGGCTCCTCCGGCGGCTTCAGCCTTTACATCATAAACAAGAGCGGCGCATCGGATGAAGAATTCCAGCGCGTCGTCGGAGAATTCCTCGGCGCAGCAAACCAGCGTCCGGAAATCCAGATGGCCTACACCACCTTCCGAAGCGATACACCATCCTACAATTATGATATTGATCGAGAAAAAGCACAGCGAAATGGTGTGGCTGTCGGTGATATCTTCACCGCCCTTCAGGCCTACTATGGCTCTGTCCAGATCAATGACTTCACCATTTATGGACGTAACTTCAAGGTCGTTGCGCAGGCGGATACCCAGTACCGCACGAACCCGGAGGATAACAAGTTCCTGACGGTCCGTGACAATAAGGGCAATATGGTGCCGATTTCCACCTTCATCACTCCGAAGAAATCCAATGCTGTCTCTGTCATCACGCGTTACGACAACTTCCCGGCGGTCAAGGTCGGCGGGCAGCAGAAGGACGGGTATTCCTCCGGGCAGGCGCTTGATGCGCTCGAAGAAACTGCCAATCAGGTCCTTCCGAATGGGTATGGCTTCGAATTTGTCGAATCCTCTGCGCAGGAACGTGAAGCGAGCGGTAAGACCGTATATGCCCTCTCGCTCGGCATGCTCTTCGTATTCCTGTCCCTGGCAGCTCTTTATGAAAGCTGGAAAGTTCCATTCACGGTCATCTTCGGGATACCGACCGGCTTCTTTGGCGCGAGTCTTGCAGCTCTGGCATTCAATGTATATAACGACATTTACTTCCAGATCGGTCTCTTGACCATCATCGGGCTGGCCGCGAAGAACGCCATCCTGATCGTCGAGTACGCGAAAGTTCGTACGGATCATGGTATGGAAGCGCTTCAGGCGGCTGTCGAAGCATCGAAGATCCGTCTCCGCCCGATCCTGATGACATCCTTCGCTTTCATTGTGGGTAACATTCCGCTGGCTCTCTCGACCGGCGCAGGTGCAAATTCCCGCTTTGAAATGGGGATTGCCGTTGTATTCGGTGTGCTTTCCGCCACCATTTTCCAGATCTTCATCGTTCCGATGCTCTTCGTTGTCATTGAACACATTCATGGGTTCAAGAAATCGAAGAAAGTCGTCACCGAAGACTGACAATCGTAAATGAAAAAGAGCCTCGAGCCTTGTGCTCGCGGCTCTTTTCTTGTGGAGTGACTAGTGACTGGTGACTGAAATGTCAGCTCATGGCATCGCTACTATCTATTCTCTGCGGAGCTTAGATCCTTCGACTCAATTCTCATATTTCAGATAATCCATTTTCTAATATACGACGTTTTTCTCCGCTCAGGATGACGAAATGCGCCGCACCTTCCCTTCAGAACCCGGCGAACCCTCTGAACCTGTTGAACCTGCTGAATCCGTTGCACCTTTCAAATATGTTGCGCATTTTCACGAAGCGCGCTCCTTGTGCTATACTAAGGATGAATCAACATGAAAGGCGGTGCTCTCATGCTTTGGGACAGAAAATCGATCCACACCATCCACTGCTTCGGGGACAGTTTGACGGCGGGCTACGGGGCGCTTCCCTGCGAGGGCTGGGTGGAAGTGCTCGCGAAGCGGCATCCGAAGATGGGCTGGTACAACGACAGTCAGTGCGGCGCGCTCACCGAGGATATCCTGGATGCGCTTGAAGGCACGGCGGCTCTTGCCGGGCCCAAGGAAGGCTTCTTTTTCATGGGCGGTACGAATGACATCCTCTGTGGTTTCCGCCTTGCTGTGGTGGAAGCTGAGGTGAAGGAGCGGCTAGCACGGCTTTCAGAAAAAGTCCCGCTTGCGATCGGTATCCCGCCGCTTGCGACGAAGGAGAGCATCTGGACGGGCTGGCAGAGCGAAGCGGTGTATGAGAGAAATCAGGCAGATCTTGCGGCGTATGGGGATTTCTTAAAAAAGCTCGCAAAGGACATCGGCGCGCTCGCCATCGATTTTTCGAAAGCCTTCCCGCTGGAGGATGTCTGGTACTATGACGGCCTCCATCCGAATGGGAAGGGGTATGAGCGCTTCGCGGAACTGGCAGAGAAAGCTTGGAGTATCAAGCAGAGGTAGAAAGGAAAAGATAGGATGAATAATAGAGAAGAACGTACAAGGGAACTTATGAAGCAGCGCGTCCTGACATGGAAAGAAGCGGAAGCGCAGATCGCAGCATGGAAAGCGAGCGGCGAGACTGTCGTATTTACGAATGGATGCTTTGACATGCTCCACCGCGGTCACATCACCTACCTCGCGCAGGCGGCTTCACTGGGCGACCACTTGATCGTAGGACTGAATTCGGATGCGTCGGTGAAGCGGCTCAAAGGAGAGTCGCGCCCCGTGAATGGAGAAAACGACCGTGCGCTCATGCTTTCGGCTCTCCGCAGTGTGGACGGCGTCGTGATCTTTGGAGAAGATACCCCGACCGAGCTCCTGTCTCATCTGAAGCCGGATATTCTGGTCAAAGGCGGGGACTACAAGGTGGGAGAAGTCGCCGGACGAGAGTATGCCGGCCGCGTGGAGATCCTCTCCTTCGTCGATGGATACTCGACAACGAAACTGATTGAGAGAATCAGGGCGTGATGGGGGCTGGTAGCTAGTGACTGGTGACTAGATATCAGACGTCAGACATTAGACATGGGGCACTAGACGTCGGACGTAAGTCGTTAGACGTTTAATCCCTAATCCCTAATCCCTAATCCCTAGTCACCAGCCACTAGTCACTTTTTGAAGAGGCATTGATACTATGCAAAACTGGAAACGAATCGTGTATACCATGGCGGCCATACAGATCGGGACGGGGATCTCGATCATCGGCGTCGTCGCCTTCATTCCGCTCTTTCTGACATCGGAGCTGGGGGTCACGGATCCGGGAGAAGCGGCGTTTTGGGCGGGACTGATTTCCGGTGTGACGCCTTTCTTTGTTGCGATCGCGGCGCCTTTTTGGTCCATGCAGGCCGATCGCCGGGGACCGCGTTTTGCGCTGTCCATGATCCTCTTCATCTTGGGCGTGGTCATTGCTTGGATGTATTTCACGCGATCGCCCGTAGAACTTCTGATCCTTCGCATGATCCAGGGCATGTCCGGCGGCTTTGTTGCAGTCGGCATGTCTCTTGTCATGAATGTGACGCCCAAGAAGCAGCTGACGTGGGCGATGGGGGTCTTTCAGGCATCCATGGTCATGGGGGTCATGTTCGGCCCGCTCGTAGGCGGCATGATCGCGGATACTCTGGGCTATCGCATGCCCTTTGTCATTTTCTGCGCTCTTTCATTTCTCTGCCTTGTCGCGGTGCGTCTCATGGTGCCAAAGCGGATCGGACTGGAACAGGCACGGGGGCGGGAGCCTTTCATGAAGCAGCTTTCTTACTTCATGAAGAATCCCGTCGTCCGTCTGATGGTCATGCTACAGTTTCTCTGCAACTGCGGCATGACAGGGATCGGGCCAATCCTCCCGCTCTATATCAAGGAAATGATGGGAGGCGATGCCATGGCAGTCGCGACGATCGTAGGGATCATCATCTTCGTCGCAGGCGCCACGAGCGTCACCTCTTCTCTGAATGTCTCGCGTCTTGCTGCACGGATCTCCATGCCGAAGATTCTTATCTTTGCGTCTCTTGTGACAGGCGTGAACTTCATCCTCCAGTATCTGATGCCCGAAGTCTGGACGCTGGGCTTCATGCGCGGGCTCACCGGCTTCTCCCTCGGGATGATCATGCCGCTCGCAAATACCATCCTCGCGCAGGCGGTGCCGGCGGAAAAGCGTACAATGGTGGTGGGATTTTCGACCAGTTTCGCACTTATGGGCAATGTCGCAGGCCCCATGGCATCGGGCGCCATCGCCATGCAGTGGGGCTATGGTATGGTCTTCTGGTCGACAGCTTTCTGCTTTTTCCTCGCCGCATGCGTGATCTATAGGGAGAGGAAAATCATATAATGGGTTCAGGGTTCAGGTTGATGGGTTCAAGGTTGTGGTGGCAGCTTCGCTGCAAAATATATATTTGCGGCGGAGCCGCCACCACCATTTCTCGTTCAAGTGAAGCTTTCCAACGGAATCAAAGAGCGACACGCCCGTGGGCTAACCCTGCCCCCTGAAGTTTGAAAGCAGGGATGAGTGGCTAGGGATTTGGGATTAGGAGTGACTAGTGACTAGGAGACATGAGACTCTCGTATCGTCATTTCGAGCGAAGCGAGAAATCTTTCTTGCAGACCGTTAAACGAAGGATGTGTGAAAGTAGAAATACGCAGCGCCAAGGCGTCGTTTCCGTACCGGTGCTTATGTGATCCTGACCGCAGTGCAAGAAAGATCCCTCGGCTACGCTCGGGATGACGACAGCGCGAAGCACTACCAAAATTCCGCGGCGCTTCATTATTTTATGCGCCGCACCACCATTTCGGATTTCTCATTTCTGTTATGAAGTGACTTTTGTCAAGCGGGAATTTGCGCCCTCCACATTCGCTTCCTTCTATTTGACGGCATCTAAAAAGGGTCCTGGATTTAACAGTCTCCG
>OLNV01001448.1_pt1 | contig 15485 bp, 20 predicted proteins | sample 1672891 | NCBI WGS metagenome assembly OLNV01 (sample SAMEA3136734, study PRJEB25190) | human gut metagenome | biome: human gut; feature: human-associated habitat; material: faeces | place: Austria | collected 2013 | reverse complement strand
TGACTATGGCGTACATCCTTGCAGTCAATCCGAGTATCCTGTCTGCAACAGGGATGGATTCCGGTGCAATCTTTACATCGACAGCGCTGGCTGCAATGATCGGTACATTCTTGATGGCGTTCTTCGCCAATTACCCGTTCGCACTGGCACCTGGAATGGGACTGAATGCATACTTTGCCTATACTGTTGTTCTTGGAATGGGTTATAAGTGGGAAGTTGCATTAACGGCAGTATTTGTAGAAGGTATCGTTTTCATCGTACTTTCACTTACGAATATCCGTGAGGCAATCTTCAATGCAATTCCGAAGAATCTGAAGTCGGCAGTAAGTGTCGGTATCGGATTATTCATTGCATTTATCGGACTTCAGAATGCGAATATCGTAGTAGGAGGTTCTACACTTCTGCAGTTATTCTCCATTGATGGATATAACAGTGCCAAAGGTGTGGAAGCTTCTATGAGTAACGTAGGAATCACGGTCATTCTTGCACTGATCGGTGTGGGAATTACAGGAATTCTGGTAATAAAGAATGTAAAGGGAAATATCTTATGGGGAATCCTGATTACATGGATTCTTGGAATCATCTGTCAGATGGCGGGTATCTATGTAGCGAATCCAGAAATTGGATTCTACAGCCTGCTTCCGGATTTCAGCAAGGGATTCACAATTCCAAGCATCATGCCGGTATTTGGAAAGCTTGACTTCAGCGGAATATTCTCTTTGAACTTTATCGTTGTCATCTTTGCATTCTTATTTGTAGATATGTTTGATACGATCGGAACACTGATCGGTGTGTCTACAAAGGCAGGTATGTTAGATGAGGAGGGACGTCTTCCGAATATCAAAGGTGCGCTGATGGCAGATGCGGTTGCAACAACCGTTGGAGCAGTGCTTGGAACAACAACGACTACGACATTTGTAGAGAGTGCATCCGGTGTATCCGAAGGAGGAAGAACGGGACTGACTTCTGCAACGACAGCTATTTTATTCGGCCTGTCACTGTTCCTGTCACCAATCTTCCTTGCAATTCCTTCATTTGCAACAGCACCGGCCCTGATCGTGGTTGGATTCTACATGCTGACAAATGTGACACACATTGATTTTGATGATTTTTCAGAGGCATTGCCATGCTACATCTGTATTCTGGCTATGCCATTCTTCTACAGCATTTCAGAAGGTATCTCTATGGGAGTTATCTCTTATGTGATCCTGAATCTGATGACTGGAAAAGCAAAAGAAAAGAAGATCAGCGCATTAATGTATGTACTTGCGGTATTATTTATATTGAAATATATCTTTCTGTAAAATATAATAGAAAGTGGAGAACGAAAAGAGATCGGTGTTTCCGGTCTCTTTTCTGACTTATAAAAGTATCCGAAAGATACATGAAGGAGAACAAACGTATGAATTTACTTACGATGGAACATATTACAAAGGCTTATACAGACCGTGTTCTTCTGAATGATGTTGCATTCAGTATCAATGAAAATGAGAAGATCGGTGTGATCGGAATCAATGGGATGGGAAAGTCTACGCTGTTAAAAGTGACTGCAGGAATCGAACCATATGATGAAGGGAAGATCAGTATGGGAAAGCAGGTGAAGATCTGCTATCTTCCGCAGACACCGGAATTCGAAGAGGGAACAACAGTTCTTCGCGCAGCAATTGCAGATAATGTAAATGAACTGAACCAGTGGACGATCGAGGCAGATGCAAGATCTATGTTGAATCAGCTGGGGTTTTATGATTATAATGAAAAAGTAGAGCATATGTCCGGCGGACAGAAGAAGAGGATTGCACTGGTCAATGCACTGCTGACACCGGCTGACATACTGATCTTAGATGAGCCGACGAACCACCTGGACAATGCAATGTCAGAGTGGCTGGAGGAATATCTGATCGGCTTTAGAGGGGCAATACTGATGGTTACGCATGACCGTTACTTCCTGGATCGTGTGGCAACAAGAATCGTGGAAGTGGATCAGGGGAAACTATACAGTTATCCGGGAAATTATTCCGAATTTGTTAAATTGAAAGCAGAGCGTCAGGATATGGCACTGGCTACGGAACGGAAGAGGAAGAGCCTTCTCCGCACCGAACTTGAATGGCTGGGAAGAGGTGCAAGAGCCAGAAGCACGAAGCAGAAAGCACATATTGACCGGATCAAAGCGATGCAGGAAATCAAGGATATTCAGGAAGAAAAGAGAGTGGTACTGGATTCCGTAGCATCCCGTATGGGAAATAAGACGATCGAGCTGGAGAATATCAGCAAATCTTATGGTAACAGAAAGCTGATCAGTGATTATAGCTATATATTCCTGAAAAATGACCGCATTGGAATTATCGGTCCGAACGGCTGTGGCAAGACAACACTTCTTAAGATCATCAATGGGATTGTGAGGCCAGACAGTGGAACAATAGAAATCGGGCAGACTATCCGGATTGGATATTTCTCGCAGGAGAACGAATATATGGATGCGTCCATGAAAGTGATCGACTATGTGAAAGAAGTGGGGGAATATGTCACTACATCTGACGGAAAGATCACGGCATCACAGATGCTAGAGCGCTTTTTGTTTGACGGAGCCATGCAGTGGTCGAAAATCGAGAAGCTTTCCGGAGGAGAAAAGCGGAGATTGTATCTGATGCGTGTGCTGATGAGTGCGCCGAATGTGCTGATCCTGGATGAGCCGACGAATGATCTGGATATCCAGACACTGACCATTCTGGAGGATTATCTGGATCACTTTGACGGAATTATCATAACAGTATCTCATGACCGGTATTTCCTTGATCGTATCGTGAACCGTACCTTTTCTTTTGAAGGAGATGGGAAAGTTCGCCAGTTTGAGGGAGGATATTCTGATTATCTGATTCGGAAAGAACTGGAAGGTCTGGATACGGAGATGTCACTGAAAGGACATGCTGCCGCAACAGAAGGACAATTAAAGAAAGGGGAAAGCTCTTCCAAAGATACATGGAAACAGAGAAAACCGAAATTTAAGTTCACATACAAAGAGCAGCGGGAATTTGAGACCATCGACGATGATATTGCAAAGCTTGAAGAAAAGCTGGAGACGCTGGATGCACAGATTGCAGCTAATGCGACTAATTCAGTGAAATTACGGGAACTCATGGATAAAAAAGAAGAGGCAGGGAATGAACTGGATGAAAAGATGGAACGTTGGGTATATCTGAATGATCTGAATGAAAAGATTCAGAATGCAGACATAACAAAAGAATAGACAAGGAGGATATGATATGAGTTGGACAAGAGACAGACTGAAAACAAATGGAAGGATTGCATTTAAAAAGAATTACTGGTCATGTGTCGCTGTAGCCGTGATCATGGGAATTATCACAGGATTAAGTGGTGTGAATGGAGGAAGAGCCGGAGGCAGTGCTTCGCAGAACAGTTTGTATGGAACAGATGGATTTGGATATCCGTTTGCCGGATTGGTGATTACAATGACAGCAATTATAGTGACTCTCATAATTCTGGCACTGGAGATATTTGTGGGAAGTCTTCTGGAAGTAGGCGGGAAAAGGTTCTTTGTTCTCAATAAGACAGAGAATCCAACAGTCGGAACCATATTTGATGCATTCCGTTCCGGACATTATGTGAATGTTGTGTTGGTGATGTTCCTGAAAAATCTGTTTACATCTTTGTGGACGCTGCTTTTCGTTATTCCGGGAATTGTAAAACATTATGAATATCTGATGATCCCTTACATTCTTGCAGAGAATCCGGGAATGGACAGAAAAGAAGCATTTCAGATCAGTAAGCGTATGATGGACGGGCAGAAGATGGAGACATTTATTCTGGATCTGTCATTTATCGGATGGATATTACTGTCTGCAATTACCTGTGGAATCGTTGGGATATTCTATGTAAATCCGTACAGGGAGGCGACATTTGCAGAATTATATGCATTTAATAAGGCAAAAGCGTATGAAGAAGGATATATCAGATAAGGAAAATCAGAAAGAAAAGTTACAGGTAAAGGAAGTAGTATGGCGATTAATAAATCCATGAGAAGAGTATTGAAAGCTCTGTCTTTTGACGGCATTGAAGTAGAAGCCTCGAGACATCTGGCAAATTTAAAGGCAATCGATCCAATGAAAATCTTTTATAAGACGATTGATTATAAGATTTATAATGGTGATCATCAGATTCCGGTGAGGATATTCCTTCCGGGAGAGAAGATGGAAGATGATCTCCCGGCATTGTTGTTCTTTCACGGAGGCGGATGGGTAACGGAAAGTATTGACAATTATGAGAGAATCTGTGCCCGTCTGGCATCGGCAACAAATCATATTGTTGTATCGGTAGAGTACAGGCTGGCACCGGAATATCCATTTCCGACAGGTTTCTATGACTGTTATATGGCGGCAAAGGCTATGTTTACGAACCGGTTCATTTTGAATACAGATCCGGACAAGATCACTTTGATCGGGGACAGCGCAGGCGGGAATCTGGCAGCAGCTGTTTCACTGATGGCAAGAGATCAGGGAGAATTTCTGCCAAAGAGACAGATTCTGATCTATCCGGCAGTGAATAATGATTACAGTGAGAATTCCCCGTATCTGTCAGTCAGACGCTATGGAACAGAGTATCTTCTGACAGCTGGAAAGATGAGGGATTATATTAATTTTTATGCTTCGGCAGAAGAAGATAAGAGGAGTAAATATCTTGCACCTCTGATGGAAACGGATTACAGTAACCAGCCGGATACATTGATCTTAACAGCAGAATGTGATCCGCTCAGAGATGAAGGGGAAGAGTATGGAAGGCGTCTGAAAGAAGCCGGAAATCAAGTGGAGATTCACCGGATTCAGGATGCACTTCACGGATTTTTTGCACTGGGGGTAAAATATTACCATGTGCAGGAGAGCTTCGCAATTATTAACCGCTTTCTTGACAGCTATGGACAGAAGGAAAGCGAAAAGAATATCAATCCGGCGGATGGTGAATAGCAGCGGGAGAGAGAAGGGGGAAAAGCAGTGTTTGAACAAAAACGTGCTTACTGGAGAAGTCTGGATAATGCAGCAAAGTTATTTTCTGCCGCCAGCAGTCCGAAAGATACCAGAGTATTCCGGTTCTATTGTGAACTGAAGGAGGAAGTGGAAGAAAATGCCCTGCAGGAGGCACTGGATCAGACAATTGAGAAATATCCGGTATTCCTGTCGGTCATGAGAAAAGGCTTGTTCTGGCACTATCTGGAGAAAAGCGAATTAAGACCGATAGTAAGAAAAGAATATAAAGAACCATGCAGCAGTCTGTATGTACGGGATAAAAAGACGCTTCTATTCGAAGTGACCTATTATAAAAAACGTATTAATTTTGAAGTATTTCATGCACTGACTGATGGAACCGGCGCGACGGAATTCTTGCGGGAACTGGTGAAGAATTATCTGCATCTGGTTCATAAGGATGAACTTGAACCGGTTGAATTATCAGATCAGTATCTGACGGTAAAGGATCAGGAGGATGACAGTTTCAGCCGTTATTACGATCCGGATTTTCCAAGAAAGAAAAAGAAGAAGATCAAGGCATTTCAGATTAAAAAGAACGGAAAGGGATACGAAGAACTGCAAGTCAATGAGGCGACTGTGCCGGTAAAAGAACTTTTGGGTATCAGCAGGGAAAAGGGAGTATCTATGTCGGTGCTTTTAACGGCGGCATTCATATGTGCAATTCATGAGGAAATGAGCCGGATACAGGAAAAAAAGCCGGTCATACTGATGGTTCCGGTGAATTTAAGAAAGATATTTCCATCCGATTCGATGCTGAATTTCTTTGGTTATATAGAACCGGGATATCAGTTTGGAGAAGAAAAAGATTCGTTTGAAGATGTACTGGAAGCAGTTAAGATATATTTTCGGGAGAATCTGTCTAAGGAACATATGGCAGGTCGGATGAATGAATTGATCGCAATAGAAAAGCATAAAATTTTAAAGTGGGCACCTCTGGAACTTAAGAACCGGTGTATCCGTGCAGGAGCTAAGATGGCAGAGCAGGAAGTGACGGCTGTGCTTTCTAATATGAGTGTAGTAAAGATGCCGGAAGATTATGCGGACTATATTGAAAAATTCGGAGTGTATACCAGTACGAACCGGACAGAATTATGTATCTGTTCTTTTAAGGATACACTTTCACTCAGTTTTACATCAAGATATGACAGTACAAATATCCAGCGGAATTTTTACCGGATACTAACAGAACTCGGCGTACAGGTTACGGTTACAGAAGCGGATTTTCCGGAGAATGCAAAAGTAAATTACGAAGGGAAGAAAGTGTTGCAGATATTTACATTCTGCTGTATTGCAGCAGTTGTGCTCAGTATGATGACCGATATCATCATATCCCCCGGGGTACACTGGTCGGTATATGTAGCGTCCGGCTGTGCAACGATGTGGTTTACGATGGCAGTTGGGTATGTGAAGCGCTTTAACCTGTTGAAGAATGCGGCGTGGCAGCTTCTGATCATGTCCGGCATCTGCGTGTTATGGGATCTGGGAACCGGATGGAGGGGATGGTCGGTAAATATCGGAATCCCGGATATCTGCCTATTGATCCAGATTGTAATGCTGATCATATCCCGAATACGGTCATTATCACCAAGAGAGTATATGATATATTATGTAATGGCGTCGGTATATTCGATGATACTGCCGTTCGTACTGCTCATGACAGGGGTGATCCGCTACAGAACTCCGTCTGTCATCTGTATCGGCTGTAGTTTTCTGCTGATGATTGGACTTATCATGTTCAAAAGAAAAGAATTTAAAGAAGAAATGCATAAAAAATTTCACGTTGGTTGACACTGATATCAAGAGTTATGTTATAATAGCTATATCAAGAGTTTATGTCAGCGCGTTTACAAATTTCATAATACGATACCAGAAAAGTTGGCGTGCAGTTCGATATAACTTCGGATTGTGCGCCCTTTTAGCGTTGTCATACGTCTGCAGAAGTTACCATGAGAGAAGTGTTAAGAACAGGAGGCAGAAATGTTCAGAATAGGAGATTATGTGGCGCATTATAAGGAGGGCGTCTGTGAAGTGGTAAATATTGGAAAGATTGATATGGGCAGTTCGGATAAAGAGTATTATACGTTAAAACCGGTATATGATGCAGCCGGAACGGTATATACACCGGTTGACAACAAGAGGGAGCAGATCAGACAGTTAATTACAAAAGAAGAAGCAGAGAATCTGATCAAAGAGATGTCGGAGATTGATACAATCGGTGTGACGAATGAAAAGCAGCGGGAAGCAATGTACAAAAATGCGTTATTACACAATCAGTGCAGAGAATGGGTTTCATTGATCAAGACATCTTATGGGAGAAATAAAGAAAGAATCCAGGCAGGAAAAAAGACGATTAATATCGACGAGAGATATATGTCCAGTGCTGAAAAGTTCCTGTATGGGGAACTGGCGGTGGCGATGGAGATGCCGAGAGATAAAGTCAGTGGTTATGTGAAAGAGCATTTGGATACAGAGAGAGAATAGGAGAAGACAGAGTCAAAAATAATGTTGCAAACCAAAGAAATGGTTGCAACATTATTTTTGCGATTAATGTGAAATCGTTGTATCTTTAACTGTTTTTGCGGATTTTTCGGCATAAATTGTCGTTACAAGATTCTTATACGGAGCACGTTTTTTTAGTTCTCCGGCATCTTCTAAAATATCCTGAAGAAGATCAAAACTTTCCTGACGGAAGATTAGATCCTTCTTCCATGTGTCCTGTTCATAGTAACGGGATACGATGGTTGTAATGGTATCCGGTGTCGTCTCTTTGAACTGAGGCGCAATTACCTGAGCAATTTCTTCCGGAGTGTGAGATGCCACATAATTCATACCTTTTTGCAAAGCATTGGTAAATCCCTGAATGATTTCCGGATGTTGCGAGATGTAACTTTTCTTTGCAGAGAATGCGGTGTATGGGACATATCCGCTGTCAGTTCCGAGAGAAGCTACAACATATCCTTTTTCTTGTTTTTCAAGGTTGGTTGCGCCTGGTTCAAATTCTACCGTGAAGTCATAGTCTGCTTTTTCTTCAGCAAAGGCTGCAGCTGTAGAACCGAAATCAATGTTCTGGTCAATTGTAAGATCAGAGGCTGGGTCAATGTGATTCTGCTTTAAGATATATTCGAATACCATTTCAGGCATGCCGCCTTTCCGCCCGCCAATAACTTTTCTGCCTTTCAGATCTTCCCATTTAAAATTTTTAATATCCTCTCTGGCAACTAGGAAGTTTCCGGCTCGCTGAGTGAGCTGTGCAAAATTCACGACATAATCATGAGCCCCTTCATTATAAGTATAAATGGAAGCTTCTGATCCCATAAATCCGATGTCGGCTGTTCCGGAAAGGACAGCAGTCATGGTCTTGTCGGCACCGAATGGAACAGTACAGTTAGTACAAGACGCATCACAGAAAATCGACGGAGGTTATGGCATGGTCTTCGTTCACATGAATCTCCTGAATGATGGAACGCCAGAAAGCTCTGCGGTTTTCTTGTGATAATTGATCATACATGGTCCGGAAATCTGTATCCAATAGTTCTTCAAGGTAACCGTAATTCGTCACTGGTTCCGGAAGAGCGTTCTGCAGAGCATTCAACTCACTTTCGACGCGTCCATACTCTTCATTGTAATAATCCCAATCGATCCGTCCCTTCTGAAATAGAAAATTAAGACGGTCCAATTCTTTTCTTAATTTCTCGGGAGATTGCTTTTTCTTTTGCTTCTCTTTCTCTTTTTCAATTTTCTCACACTTTACTTTATAATTCTTGTATTCATTCTCTAAGTTATCAAGCAAATAATTTTCAACAAGGTTCTGGCTCAATCTGTGTCTGTAAGAACATATGTGATCGATCATAGCTCTGTTACATCGGTAATAGCAGTAAGTTCTTCTGGCACCGGTTTTCCTGTTGATGATGGACGAACACCCGGTACCGCATAGCAATTGACCACACACGGGACATCGAATCATTCCCGCAAACAGGTAGATGCGGCCGGAAGGCGTAGCTTTAACATTTCGTTTTTGTATCTTCTGTAATTTGTTCCACTCATCTTCAGTAAGATATGCAGGACAGTAAGGAAATCCTCTGTATGTACCTTTGTAGAATTCGCTGGAAAGAAGCGTCCTCATGATTCCGAAACTGAAATCAGGATCATAAGTTTCTTGTATGTATCTGAGTGTAGCGCACTTATTTTGATGCTTGAAGAAATATTTATAAAATGCATCCACGACATGTTCTCGATCAGGATCCTTAACCATGCGCTTCTGTCCATCAACGATACCTGACTTATAGCCATATCCCATATTTACATCGCCAAAAATTAATTTACCGTTTCTGATCGATGCTTCATTTACAAATTTGATACGCTCACTGGTGGTATCGACTTCGTTCTGGCCGATCGACAGAACCACATTAAGCTGCAGCCTTCCATCTCTGGTTTCCATGTTGATGCCTGGCTCACTGGTACTGATCCAGCGGACGTTGTGGCTGTCAAGAATATCCTGCACCTTATAGAAATCAGATAGATTACGGAACCATCTATCGATACGCCAGAAGATAATAACATCGATTTTCCCGGCTTCCACGTCTTGCAGTAGAGAATGTATAGCCTTACGCTTTTTCAACTCTTTACGGGCGGTTTTCCCTTCATCAGCATATATACCAACGACAGCCATATTGTGTTCCTTGGCATAATTGGTAAGATATTCTTTTTGTGCTTCCAATGATTTACCGTGCATCATTTGTTCGGTAGTAGACACACGGATATAGATGGCGCAGCGTTCAACTTTAGTCGTCATATCATATCACCTTTCCTTTTTTATGTTACGCAAAAATGGGTACAAAAATAACACCTATACGGTGCCGGATTTTTGTGATACAATATTCTTGCTGATGGAGTATTGTACGTGCCCTGCACAGTATAGTATTTATCGAAAGATCTCGGTGTTGGTAGCACCGGGATCTTTTTATTACATCATGACTTAGTTCGATTCTTTGTAAAAAGATAAAGTGATAAGAACATTGTTATCAGAATTCATCTCTTCATATCTGGCGATTATATAGCGATCAGGGCGCATATAATCATGCATCATATCTTGCAAGCGACCGATGTGAATATAACCTATGTTCGTATTGTTCCATAAAAAATAAATAGCTCTTTTATCATAATCATTATTCGGTTCAGTTCTGAACCCCAATAGAGCATTGGATGGGATAGAAAACGAAAAAGGCGTCATAGTATATAATTCAACATTATCATAACTATATGCTAATTTGTAAGTTCGATCGCCAACGGACAATGTCTGATCAGGCGAAGGTAAGTCGGTATAGTTATATGCCTTTGAAAGATTGGAAATTGTAAATGCATGATAAACATCTATGAGCCATCCAATTCCAAAAACTCCGAAAGTAAAAGTATAAATAAGACCTGATACTATTTTACGATCAAGATATCGATGCAAACCGAACCAACCACCCAAAATAGTGATAAGGATACGTGAATTTTTGTTCCTCATAAGACCTCCCTCTTTTGTCATAAGAATAAAAAATAAATAGTTTTATATAAACACCATAGGTGAATATACCAATATTTCCCAGAATACTTATTAAGTTACATAGTATATAATTCAAGTATGAAAGTATTACTGGGGCAAATAATGCATAACAAAAATCTTTCTGTGCGCTAGATATCTATCATGACAGGAGTGTCCAAATCCACAATAAACAGAATCGTAAATGGACAAGTATCTCCAACTTTAGATACTGTGGAGCGGCTTGCAAAAGGTCTCCATCTGAAAGTTACAGACCTTTTCGAATCCGATATTCAATAGGTGTTCCACATCTGGGACGATTTCCTCTTTTCACAACAGTTTTTAGATTCCTATATGTCTTTTATTATAGAAGGACGTGTACTGCAAACAAATGTTCTTGAAAATTTGATTGTACCGTAGTATAATGAGACTAACAAGAACGATGCAGAGCACAAATCCTTATAACAGAAGCAGGAAGGAGGAGCTAAACGCTAGCTGAAAGGAGGAGCGCTGCATGGATAATCACTATCAGGAATTCGAAGATATTGTTGAAATGCTCAAAAAAGCATCGCCGGAAGAATTACATACAATAATAATATTCATCCGAGCATTTCTTGGAGAGCGATGAAAAGTGGAGAGTCAGTATTACTGGCTCTCTTTTTCGTTGACCAAAAATAAAGCCTTTTGTTCCATTGCCTCCCATTCCGATTCATCAAGACGGGAAAGCAAATTCAAAAATCTTTTCTTAAAAGATTTATCAGGTTCTTGGAGAACTGTTCCAAACCAATTTGCGAGATGATCATTCCTGCTAACCTTTTTAAGCATCTCACCATTTCCGGTTCGGAGCCAATTTTCATTTACATTGCATTTTTCACATATAAGAGCGATGGCAGAATCACTAGGAATACTTCTACCCATTTCATAAGTTGCAACCGTATTTCTTTTTACTTTCATAAGATCAGCAAATTGTTGTTGAGTAAGTCCAAGTTCTTTTCTTAATGCCTTAATACGCTCGTTCATATAAATACCTCCCTTCGTCACGACTTCATAATAACACACCCGCAATTACATTTCAATAACATTTGTTGAAAAAACCAACAAAAATACTATTGACAAAAGTTTTATACCGACATATAATTGTTTTACAATCAACAAACGAATTAGAAAGGAAGTGGAATAATGAGTACAACATTTAGCGAAAAAGAAGAGAAAATTTTGAAAACATTCGAAAAAACAATTCCTAAGATGACGGAATTGGAGAGAGAAAAATTATTATCTTTCGGAGAAGGAATCCTTTTTGTGAAGGAAAAGGATGGAAAAGAAGATAAGTCAGCTTAGAGGGAAGATGAGAAGGATGAAATTAATGATAATTTGTATTTGCAGCTCAATTATCCCTTCAATAATAGTTACCAAAATATTAGCCACCCGCTATTTCAAAATAGTAGATGGCTATGTGAACGAAATGTGTAAAAAAACAAAAGAGTTCGTTAACGCTTTCCTATACAAATAAAGCAAAGTGCTCGCCCTAGAGCTGTATAGACCAGTGAGCAAGCAAAGTGAGTAGGAGGTGGGATATTTTGGAAGAGATGAAGAAAGAAATGGATAAAATGAAAGACCAGATAAAGTCATTGCGATTACATTACCTGATCTTAAGCATTTGTTTTATTGTGACAACTATTGGTTTTCTGATTCATTGTTTTTGGATTCAGCAATCTCTTTCTGGATTATATCAACTGATTCCTTTAATGTATCGAGTTGTTCAGACGTTGTAAAGAATATAAAAGTCAATACAGAAAGAGGTGAGAAGAATGAGATGTGACTACTGTGGAAGGAAAATTCAGCTCGGGAAAGAAGGAGAGCATGAAGTTTCAATATTCATTGATGGTGGAAGAAAAAGTATAGCATCCAGCGGTATAGCAAGAAGAGAGTATCATTGTTGCTCTTATGAATGCAGAGTGAATATGTTTGACATACTTGTCAAAAGAATGTCCAAGGAAGAAGTAGAAAAAGAGCAATTGAAAGAAGAAAATGATGTGACAGAGATGATGCAAAAAAAGAAACCGTCAAAGATAACGGTTCCAAATGTGGCATTAATTATTTCAATACTGGCATTGGTATTTCAGATATTTTGCCATGTCATACTCCCAAGATTGACTTAACAAAATCAATTACTTCGGAGTGATGAATAGCAAATTCAATAAAAGTACCGAATGCTGCAATGCCAATAGAAATCCAACCTTTAATATCAGCTTTCTTAGCTTCACTTAAGGCGATATTCGAACAAGTTTTTGCTGATTTGGCGATTTCTTTGGAATCAGTAGCAAGTTTATCGGCTGATTCAGCGATGGATTGAATAGATTTGACTTGTTCTTCAAGTGGAACTTTCACATCATCTGCCATTTGCTTGAAATGAGACTCTTCATAACTTGGTGGACGGCAGTTGGAAAGGAAAGAACTTTGTTCTTTGCCATAATCTTGAAGAATTTTAGGTATAGAATCTGTTGAATTGCTCATGAAATTTCTCCCGTATTGAATACTTGGCTCTGGCATGAGCCTGTACTAACAGGATAGGAGAAGCAAAGAAAAATGTCAATAAAATGCAACTTAAATAGAGAAAGAGAGGTGAGGAAGATGTTCAGAAGAAAAAAGACTCCAAACGCTAATGATAGCCTGATCGGGAAGATCGTGGAGGTTAAAAGAAAATATATTAATGAAAACGAGGCCCTAGTGGAAATATCTTTTCAAATACCTTACCACGATTGGAGGATACTGAAAAAATCAAATCTTTGGTTTCAGGTTGAAAGGCAGCTGCAGGAAATCGAAAGCAAATATATCCGGAAGAGCCACTGAGTGAAGAAATGTTGATTGGCATGGAAAGGGATTCAATTTCACGATGCGAAATAACTTTACCTTTAACTTTCTTAGTTTCTTCATATGCAATGATCGGAGGCTGAACACATGGATAGTAAGTGCCATCTATATTAATACAAATATCCGTAACAGATATAGGTAGCCTGGATTTATTTATGAACGAGACGTGTATTATGAGCATTTCGGTATCGCCAAAAATGTGACCATTGATTTTCATTAAAAGATGTTTGCGATTGATTAAGACGGTGTAAATCAGTGTGGTTAAAGTGCCTAAGCTACCAAAAATAGATAGCGCAAAAGTAATGTTATCTTTTGTAAAAACGAGATTCATATGTAAGCTCCATTATAATTACTCGGCATGGCAGTGCCTGTATCTAAAGTATAGGAGAGATTAAGGAAAGATGCAACAAGTACAAACCGTAACACATAAACATAAACCAAGGAGATAGAAAGCAGGTGGCGAATATGAAACCGGATATGGAAAAAATCATTGAGGTGTTGATATCTCTGCTGGAGGAACAGGAAAAGGTGGAAATCACCTACACCATTGAGAAAACCGCGTAAGCGGTAGAAAGGAGGACAAGCATGAAAAGAAGAGGACCAAGAAACAGAAGGAAGAAGATTATCCGAGTGCTGCTCTTTGAAATAGGCCTTGCGCTATTATTCACAGGAATACTTCTGGCAGTACTGATGATTTACTGCCGCATGGCAGGACCGCTGTTGGTTGTGTGGAGGTAAGAAAAAAATGCATGAGATACCAAAGATTCTGACGGAGAAAGAATTTGCCAAGCGATTGCAGATAGCGAAAGAAACTCTGAACGAATACAATTGTAAAAATGACATTGAAAAAGGACTGATCGTAATGTCCGGATGGGTAAGTGCTGATGGCCAACCGGTATATACACCGGCACAGCTTAAGAGACTGTTTGATCTAGTTTACATAGGAGATGATACCAATGGGACAGAGAATGTGGCAGACACCATCTGCTAAACAGGAGTGCAGGAACTGTGCATACATGAGAGATCTGGGCGACGGAGAGTGCATATGTGGAAAAGACCCGTCTATAACGGTCATGGAAGAGTACCAGGAATCAGAAGACTACAGATCCTGCGGATGCCCGGAATGGAGATGGGGATAGTGATACAAGTGAATAAAAAATAAGGCACATCATTATGCGGATGATGTACCTCAAGACTTCTTCGCCTACCGAAAATATAAGTCAAAATTATAATACCATCGGCGGGCGGAAAAGTCAAGAAATACGGGCATTTTCGTCCGTTTTAAAACTCGATAAAGATATTAAATTCAGGATTATAACATGATAAAAAGAAAGACATATAGCTTTCGAGGTGGAGATATTCTGGACATAGAGGAGTATCACGATGGAAGGTATGGAGCGCCAGGCTTAAAGAGGATGAAAAGAAGAAAAGCCACAAAAGAAGATATGCTCCGAGTGAACAAATGGAACAAAGAGAAAAGATGCAGACAAAGATTGCTGCAGTATTTTAAAGAAACAGATCTGTTCCTAACATGGACCTACAGCATAGAAGAACGACCTCCCGATATGCAGGCAGCCTTGAAAGATTTTAGACGGTCGATAGCAAAAGTCCGAAGGGCGTACAGAAAAAGAGGATACGAATTATTTTGGATCCGCAATATAGAACAGGGAACAAAAGGAGCATGGCATATACATCTGATAGTAAACGAAATCGGAGATTCGGCCAGCATCGTCCAGAAAGCCTGGGACCATGGAGGCACATGGATTACAGAAATCAAGAGAAGCAAATTTTATGACGAGGATTTCATGAAACTCGCCTGCTATATGACCAAGGACAAGAACACAACCGAACAGAAAAAAGATGGAACAGAAGGAAAACCAAGAATAAAAGAATCTAGCTATAACACATCCAAGAATATGCCTCTGCCGGATCCACATGAGGACAAGCTCCGGAGATGGAAAAAAGAGGTGAAGCCGAAGAAAGGTTACTACATAGCCCGCGTTTGGGAAGGGATAAATCCAAAAACGGGATATAAGTACCGGAGGTGCACGATG
>OLNV01001428.1_pt1 | contig 15579 bp, 7 predicted proteins | sample 1672891 | NCBI WGS metagenome assembly OLNV01 (sample SAMEA3136734, study PRJEB25190) | human gut metagenome | biome: human gut; feature: human-associated habitat; material: faeces | place: Austria | collected 2013 | reverse complement strand
AAAACTGCCAAATCTCTAATCTGGTCCGACAAAAGGTTACACAACTCCTAACTGAAAAGGTGTCACTAACAGATATTGCCAGAAGACTTCGTGTGTCGACATCCACTGTCTATCGTAAGCTTGACCAGTTTACTTTCAAGGAGCATTATGACAAGCTCCCAGCTGTTATGTCTTGGGATGAGTTTGGGTTCAAGAAAGGTGAACTCGCTTTTGTGGCGCAAAACTATGAGACCAACAAACTCATAACCATCCTTGATAATCGCCGTCAAACCACGATTCGAAACCACTTTTTGAAGTACCCATTGAAAGTTCGACAAAAGGTACAGTTTATTACAATGGATATGTCAGGAGCCTATATCCCACTAGCTCGCAGACTTTTCCCAAACGCCGAAATCATTATTGATCGTTTCCACATCATCCAGCACCTTGGTCGAGCCTTTTTAAAGACAAGAATTGCCATTATGAACCAGTTTGATAAGAAGTCACTCCCTTATCGAGCCTTGAAAAATCACTGGAGACTCTTCCAAAAGGACAGCCGTAAGTTATCTTGTAAATCATTTCACTCGAAGACCTTTGGTCAAACCTTAAGTCCACATGAAGTCGTTAGGAAGACACTAGACTTTTCAGAAGAACTCGCTAATTATTATAACCTCTATCAGCTGTTGCTGTTTCACTTTCAAGAGAAGAGGGTAGATGAGTTTTTTGAGCTCATAGAGGAGAATATAAGCAAGGTTAATCATTACTTCAAAACTGTCTTTAGGACCTTCCTTAGACACAAACCATACATCAAAAATGCGCTAGAAACACATTACTCAAATGCAAAATTGGAGGGCACCAATAAGCTTATCAAAGACATCAAACGTCTGGGCTTCGGTTTTAGAAACTTTATTAACTTTAGGAAGCGTGTTTTCATCACTCTGAACATACAAAAAGAGAAAACCTATCAGGTTCTCTCTAGATGTTAGCTTTTCGTCACCCACTACAGTTGACAAAGAGCCTCTAGATGTTAGCTTTTCGTCACCCACTACAGTTGACAAAGAGCCGATTTAAACTAGATCGTTTATTATTTACAATTTACACTTCTTTATTTGTATTTTTACGGTGTTTTCCGATATATAGGATACCAAATAAAGACATTATTGCCATACCCACAGTAGTGAGAATTGAAGATTCGTCACCAGTTGATGGCAATTTATTTGCATCTTTAGCCACACGTGAGCCAACAGATGTTTCGCCAGCATTTACAGAACCAGTGTTAGGAAGTTCTTTCTTATCTTCTGCTTTCACAGCTGGAGCTTGATATGTATTATCTTTATTAGTACCTGCAACAGCAGAAGTTGCTGGTGTTGCAGCTGTTGGCATAGCTGGAGCAGACGTTCTAGGAGTTGTTGGTGTAGCTGAAGCATCTGTTACAACTTTAGCTGGGATTGGGAAATCAGGAGCTGTTTTTTCAGGTCTTGATGGCGCTGGATTTTCTTTATTTGATTCAGGTAATTTACCTTCGTTTAATTTTGATAAATCAAACTCAGGTTTTTCTTCAGTAGTAGCTGCTTCAGCAGCATTCACGCCTCCGTTGAACTCTGGAACTTCGTTAACAGCAGCTTCTACAAAATTTGCTCCACCTTTGAACTCAGGAAGTTCAGGTTGAATAAGAGCTTCACCTTTTGAAGATTCTACCTTATTTTCTGCTGGTGCTTCACCTTCTGGTTTAGCTGGCTCAGTTGGAGGTGTTGTATCATTCACTCCGCCGTTGAATTCTGGATTATTAGGTTGGGTAGGAGCATTGTCATCATTTACTCCACCATTGAACTCTGGAGTTGCTGGTGTTGTGGGCGCTTCTTCATCGTTTACTCCACCTGTGAATTCAGGTTTTTCTTCAGCTGTTGGAGCATCAGCAGGATTTACCCCACCATTGAATTCTGGAGCATTAGGAACCGTTGGAACCTCATCCGCTTCCTTAGCAGGCTCAGTAGTTGCTTCATCATCATTTACGCCACCACTGAAGTCTTTAGGTTCTTCGCCTTTAGGAACTTCTTTTAAGTTTTCGATATAACCTAAAGTTGCGTTGTAATCGTCAGTTAGTTCATCAATTGCATCTTTGTAAGCTTTTACTGCTTCGTTAACTTCGTCGAATTTAGCTTGAGATTCATCAGCGGCAGTTTTAGCAGAAGCAACAGCAGCTTCTAATCTAGTTACAGCATCTTGTAATCCATCTTGGATAGATTGTTCAGCATTATTTTTCTTAGCTGTTTCAAGAGCAGCTTTAGCTTTTTCTAAAGTTTCTTTTTGTTTATCTAATGCAGCATTTTTTTCTTCTACTGCTTTAGCTTTTTCAGTAGCATCAGCTTTATCTTTATCAGCTACTTTAGTTAATTTTTCAATTTTTTCAGCTATATCATCAGCGATATCTTGAAGTTTTTTAACGATTGGTTTAGAAGCTTCTTTGTTGTAAGCAGCGTCTAATTTTTCTTTATCAGCAGCTGGAAGCTCAGATAGATCTTTACCTTCTTGTTTTGTAGCACCGATTTCGTCAGCTTGAGGATCTTGATCTTTATTAGCTTCAGCAGTCGCATTTTGATTTTCTAATTCTTTAAGAACATCTCCTGCAGTTAAGTCGCCTTTTTCAACTGCAGCTAAAATATCTTCTTTACCTAATGCTTTTTTAGCTTCTTCTTTATTTGTAATATTAGCATCAGCATCGATATCTTTTTCAAATTGATCTAATGCATCTTTAAGAGCAGTTCTAGTTTCAGATTCTTCTTTTTTAAGTTCTTCAACTTTTGCTTTAGCTTTGTCTGCTTCTGCTTTGGCTTTAGTCAATTCAGCTTCTGCGTCAGCTTTAGCTTTATCGGCTTCATCTTTTTTAGTTTGAGCAGCTTTTACATCTTCAGCTTCTTTAGTAGCTTTAGCTGTAGCTTCTTCAACTTTTTTAGCTTCTTCAGCAACTTTTTTCTCTAATTCAGCAACCTTAGCATCCGCTTCTGCTTTGGCTTCAGCAGCTTTTTCAGCTTCTGTTTTTTCTGCTGGTTTAGCTGGTTCTTCTTCTTTTGGCTTAGCTGGTTCGCTAGCTTCTTTTTCTTTAGCAGCTTTTACTTCTTCTAGAGTTTTGTTGTACTCATCAGTAAGTTTGTTAAGTTCTTCAGCGTAAGCTTGAGTATCAGAAGCAGCTTTATCGAATGCATCTTGTGCAGCATCTTTAGCTTTTTCGATAGCTTTAACAGCTTTATCTAATGAAGCAACGATTTCAGCATCAGAACCATTATCTTGAGCTGATTTTAATGCTTCTTTGGCTTCTTTTAATGTATCTTCTTGTTTTTTAAGAGCTTCCGCTTTTTTATCTTCTTCATCTTTTAATGCATCAGCAGCTTCTTTAAGCGTATCAACTTTTTCACCTAAGTCATCAGCTTTATCTTGAAGTTTTTCTGATGCTGGACGAGCAGCATCTGCTTTTTCAGCTTTTTCGATTCCAGCTTTAACGTCTTCTGGAAGTTGATCTTTAGATTTAGCTTCAGCTGGAGTTGTTGATGTATTACCAGCAGTATTACTGTCGTTTTCTAATTCTTTAAGAATATCACCAGCTTTTAAATCACCAGATTCAATAGCTTTTAATAATCCTTCTTTGTCAACTAATTCTTTAGCAGCTTTTTTAGCAGCTTCTTTATTAGTAATTTTTGGATCATTTGCGATTTATTCTTCTAATTGATCTAAAGCTTTTGATAAAGCATCTTTAGAATCAGCTTCTTCTTTTTTAGCGTCTTCTTCTTTTTTAGCTTCTTCTTTAGCTTTAGCGTCAGCTTCAGCAGCTTTTTCTTTAGCAGCAGCTAATTCATCGTCAGCAGTTTTTTTAGCTTTTTCAGCTTCAGTTTTTGCGACTTCAGCATCAGCAGCTTCTTTTGTCTCAGCTTCTAGTTTAGTGTTTGCTTCGTTAGCTGCAGTAGTAGTTGTGTCTACTTTTGCTTGAGCTTCAGTAACTTTTTCTTCTTTAGCTTTAGCGTCAGCTTCAGCTTCTTTAATCTCTGGACTTGTCACTTCTGATTTAGAAGTGTCAGTAGCTCCAGTTTCGGCAGGCTGAGTAGCTGCTGGTCGAGCTGGAGTAGTAGCAGTATTAGTTGCTGTATTAGTAGAATCATCAGCTTTTACAACTGACGGTTGAGATGCAGCAAGCGCAGCACCTAAAACAGCTACACTAGCCAAGCTTGTTAAAATGGTTTTCTTTTTATTCATTTCGAAACCCCTTTCAAAATCATATTCGAGCTTATTGTAACGCTTTCTAAAAAGATAATCAAGTAATAGGTTATTTTATTTATACAATTATATACTTATGTTAATTTTCAAATACACCTCTCATAGCAGAAAAAGAAAGCCCGTTTTATAAGCTTTCTTTTCATTATTTACATTTTCGATGGTAAATTTTACACTTTTAAACCCACTCACCGTTGACATTTACTGTATAACCATTGATTGTAGTGCTTACTGCAAGGGCTCCTGAACTATAAGCATAGTACCATTTACCATCTACTCGGAACCAACCGGTCTTCATAGCGCCTGAATTATTAAGATAATACCAACTACCACCTTGTTTCAACCAACCAATTTTCATAGCACCTGAACTATTTAAGTAGTACCAAGTACCACCAACTTGAGCCCAGCCTGTCGCCATTGCACCTGGACCATTTAGATAATACCATGTGCCACCGTCTTGCAACCAACCAGTTTGCATTTCGCCTGAACCATTTAAGTAGTACCAAGTATCACCTTCTTTAAACCAACCAGTCTTCATTCCATCTTCTTTAGAGAAATAATACCAGTCACTCTCAACCTTCTTCCAGCCAGCCTGACGATTTCCTTCACTATCGATAAAGAATTTTTTACCATCAATCACAACAATCCCTTGCTTAAGAACACCTTCCTCATCCAAGAAATAATGTTTCCCATCAACAGTAATATCACCCGTTAGACGAACACCTTCTTTGACATAGTAAGTTTTATCATCGATTTTAACAAAACCAGTTTTCTTCTCACCATCTTCTACAAAATAATAAGTCTTATCAGCAACTTTTACAAAGCCTAACTTTTTAACACCATCTTTTTCATCAATAGCTTTTGTCTTAATCTTAATCTTTTTTCTTCAATCCAAGAAATGCAACTACAGTAAACATTATTCCGGCAACTAATGACGTGAAGACTTCGCTAACTGTTCCGGTTTTTGGCAACCTATCATTGTTAGTAGTTGATTTACTATCAATATTGGTATATTTATTATCTATGTTCTCTGGTTCATTAAGATAAACTTCCTTCTTATTTTCAAAGTTTTTATCATTTTCATCAGGAACTGTTACTTTGACATCCTTAGTTGAATCAGATTTGTGTGAATGATTTTCTCTTTGTAAATCCTCCTTTTTGTAATTTTCATCTAATTGACTATGATTCGCTTGCACGTTATCTTTCTTTTTCAATACATCAAAAGTAGGTTTATTTTCCTCCTCCTTTTTCTCCTCTATTTTCTTGAATACAGGTTTTATAAGGGTATCTTTTGATACATTAATAACATAGCCAGCGTCTTTTTTCCCTTCGACACCAGAAATTTCCCAGCCATCAAATTGATATCCTTTTTCTAATTCACCCTTATAGACAGGTAAAATAAAATCTTCTTCCGACACTATCGTTGAACTCATTTCTTTTCCATTTTGAATGGTCACAGTTACCGTATGAGGTTTTAGTTCGCTTACCTCTCCCGTATCTTTGTTTAAAATGAATTCTTTTACGGTTGTATTTCTTGCAAAATCTTTTACAACAATCTTAATGTTTAGTGTCTTATCTGTTAGTTGTTTAATATCATCAAATGATTTATATTCTTTTCCATTTACATAAATATGTTTGTCTTGAATCTCACCATCGAATCCATTATTTCTTTTATCATTGATATTAAAGACTACAGATTTTCCGTCAGCATATTCAATACTAGTATTTCCCTTAGGATTAATGTTTACTTCTGGTTTAACATTATCATATAAAAATTGATAGTGTACTCCAACCGCTTTCGCATTCAAATCGCTATAGCCAGTTTGAAGATAAACATTTCCATCCATATCTGTTACCTTATCTGGGAATCCATTTGCTTTATAGTCTTTCATTCCCCAGTCCATGATGTCACCGTCTTTAACATTAAGCTTAATGTTAAAATCTCTAGTGTTATCAGTGTGTAAATCTCCGTAGATTAAATAATTATCTACAACCGATTCATTAACTCTCAACTCCCAGTTAAAACCACCCTTATCAGAAATCTTACCTCTTAAATAAAATTCTGGATTTCGCACATAAATTTTATTAGATTTAGATGGATTAAAGTAGTTCTTGTCCATTGAAAGATTTACTGGTTTGGTATCAATAAATAACATAGAGCCATCTTCTTTTATAGCTTCTACGTTGGACCTATCCTCCCCATGATACTCTTTAGCATCTTTACCAAATAATACCAGTTTAGAAGAATCTGTTACAAGATTTCCATCTTTATCGATTGCCTCCCCTTTATCATTCATTTTAAAGGTAAACACTTGATATTTTACAATGTTAAAGCCATCCAAAGCCGACATTAATACTGATTGAGTACTTCTTCCATCTTCAACATTTCTACTATCAGCATAAATTATTTTTTCTGATAGGACTCTTAGATTAGGATTGGCCTTTTGTATTTTTGCTATATCTTCCTGGCTATAAACTCCATTTCCTTCTAACATATCCGTTTTTCCAGGATTATAGGTAGTCACTTTTAGTGCATAGCCTTTTCTTAGAATGATGTTATCCTTTAACAGATATTGTTGTTTTTCTGAATCAGAATAGATTTTACCAGATTCCATTTCCGTTAAATTGTTTGGTTTGTTCTTTGAAAGATCACCTTCTCCTAATTCTATTACATTCCCATAACTTGATGTATAGGGATATTCTGTTTTAGTTTCCTTATTTTTTTCAGGCATTCTAATTTTAGTTTCAGCTTTTATCTGATCATCATCTTTAACAAAGAATCTCATATCTCCTGCAAAAGCTAATCCATCCACAATATCATTAATATTAGCGTATAAATCAAATGTCATCGTTTTTGAGTGGGAATCATACTTAGTCGTTTTGATTTCTATAGATTTATAGTTATTGCCGTAATATACCTTGGCATTTTTAGAAACATTACTTATCTTTCCAAGAATTTCAAAGTGTCCATCTTTAGACGGGCTTAGAACACCATAAATTTTTGATTTGATTTCGTCAAGTTTTTCAGTTTCATATTGTAAGGAACTACCATCGTCATAAGCAATGATATTTCCCTTATCATCGTATTTATAATCGTATTCCTCTGTTCTCTTACCAGTTTCACTTGTAAAGTCATCAACTTCTCTAAATTTCTTTTTAATGAGTTTCTTTAAGTCTTTACTTTCAAAATCTCTAATTGTTGAAATAGTTTTATGAATAGTCAAGCTTGATTTTTCTTCGATAGACTCTTCATTGTCTTGATGATTTTCTTCCTCAGTTGTATCTTTTTTAAGACTATCCTCTTTTCTATTTTCTAAATTTTTAAATTTAGATTCGGAAATCTCGCCAAGCTTTTGGTATTTAGATGAATCTTGATCAGGATCTACTAGATAATAGGAAATCATCCCCTTTTCATCAGCATGATCAGCAAATTTAATTCTATGAATCTTTGTGAAATTGCTAGATCCATCTAATGCAATGACTTCAATGATTTTTCCTCTTAAATCTCCTGCACCATTAATTTCATAAATGGTATTTCCGTCTTTGTCAAGTTTTCTATTTCTTCCTTGACCCTCACCTGCATAAGTTACTTCAAGATTTTTCTCAACCTCTCCATCTTCATTAACAAGAGCAGCTCCTGCATACCAAACTTCGTTTGCAATCTCGTCAAATTTTTCAGGATGTTCTTTTTGATCTCTCGCAAATAGGGTTTCATTCTTGTATTGATCTTTTACCTTGTGATAAGTATCCTTTGTAATCAACTTAATTTTTTCAGGATTTGAAAAATCAACAGAAACAATCTTAGGAGCTGTGTTATCAATTTTTACAGGAATATAGGAAATTTGCCATGGGTAATCTTTAGTTAATCTATATTTAAATTTATAGAAATATTGACCTTCTGCAATCGGTTCAAATTGTCCTCTTATCTTAGTAGCAGGATCTTTGATATCCTTGCTTTCTGGGGCATTTTCTTCTCTACCTCTAGGATTATAAATGAGTCCATCCCATTTCAAGTCACCCCAAACTTTTAGCTTAGAAGATTGGATTCCCTTAGCATCATTTCTCTTAGAGTTTAAAATTCCTTTAATGAAGTGTTCTCTCGAAATGACTTTTAAGTCTTTTTGATTTTCTCCCTCTTTATTTGTATTTACTATTGAAATCAATCCTTCTTCTGCACTTCTTAATACAAGTGGAGAAGGTGTTAATCCTCTCTCAAGTTGAGCATCTTGATGATTTCCATTTGAATCTAAAGGATAAATGTTAGCAATCTTAGAACCACTTGATGATGGTACGTTGATCCCTTCGTTATTGAAAGCAAATAATTCTGGATTTTGATCTAGGGATGTTCTATTTTTATCTTTTCTATTTTGTATAACTCCTGCTGGATTAAATTTATCTATACCATGTTCTCCACCAATCCCCTTATTTAAGGTTCCTGGAATTTTCGGTTTGCCATCATCATCATAACCTTCCATTGTTTTTGATCTTGAACCTTCTTCCCAGGCCCATTTATCAAGGATTGGTTCGTGGTTCCAATTCCCAGCAAATCCCATTAGAGGCATCGATAAAGAAGGTTGGAAGTTTATTTTCTTCCCGTTGGAGTTCAGAGCTTCCATTTCTTCCACTGACTCAAAATGAATAAATGATTCTACAAATTTATTTTTGTTTTTAGCCTCCCCAACATTTATAACCGCATTTAAATCAAAGCTAGAATTTGGGCCTATAGTGAAAGTGTCATGCTCAAATGTAATATTTGCTCCTTTGATTTTTTCTGGGTGGATTTCTGGAACAATTTGCTTCCCATCTGGAGATTTTTCATCTTTGTATGTTTCATCCAGTTTGAGTCTGTCAGTTAGAGCATCTGTAGTTATAGCAGATGCTGAAACTTTAAAGGTTAAAGGTCTGTTTGATGTATTGTGAAGCTTAATTGTAAAATATTTTTTATCTCCTTTTATTTCTTTAAGAGAAATAGAACCATAAGAGTTTACCAAACCTTTAGAATCCGTGTTTTTAAAAGTAGCTACGACTTCATTTCTCAAAGCATTGGCAACATTAATTAGCCCTGCTCCCTGTTGTCTAGGTGATGCAAAGTATTGACTTTTTTCTTTCCAAGAAGTTGCATCCATCATAGGGCGTGCAGTATTTTGTAGGGCTATTTTTGTAAGACTTGTAAGATCTATTTTGTCATCTCCCTTAAGATTTTTCAACACAGGTCTTTCAAGCATTTCCTTTAATTTTGGTCTAATCAAAACAGTAGAAGCTGCCACGATTGGAGTTGCCATACTAGTTCCTGACATATAACCATAAGTTGATTTCCCATTAATGACATTGAGAGTGGATTTAATATTTTTACCGGGTGCTGAAACATCCGGTTTTAAAAGTAAATCTATTCTTGGCCCCCAAGATGTGGACCCTGCTGGAACGATGATCTCTTCTTTATACAGTTCTTTATCTGTGTCAGGTGCAAACTTAAAGTCAATCTCTTTTTCGTCACCTACATTCGGTTTATTAGAATTATAGCTTGCCATATCAATTGGATAGTATTGCTCCAATTTATCTTTAAAATCTTCCTTATTATTTCTTTTGACTTTAGTTTTTTTATCAGGGTTAATCATGTTCCATAACTTTACACCATCATCTCCTGAAATTGAGAAAACTTGACTAGTAGTTCCTTCATCCTCTTCATATCCCATAGCTGGGAGCTCTGTCCAATTATCTCTATTGTAGTAATTTACAGTATTTACAACCATAATGCCACGTGCACCCTTATCCGTTGCACGTTTAAAAGCATTTTTTAAATCCTTGGTATAAATTCGATCCATTACTGCAATTTTGCCCTTAAGATCCAATCCTATCAAATCTTTGTCTTGACCTTTGCCTATATATACAAATTTCAATTTACTAGGAGCTTTTGAACCATCTTCGTTTGTTATGATTTTATTCTTATCGAAAAAGGCCCCTATATTTCTATATTTAAAACTTTCTCCACCTATGATAACTTTATCAAACTCAACTGTCTGATTTTTAGCAGAAGCGACCGCTATCGCATCTTCATGTGCTGCAGTTCGTGTTACATTTCCAGTGTCGGTCATTTTCAGATTATTATTTGCCACTAAATCCCATGAAGAACTTGAAGCAGAAGTCGCATAGTTACCCGTAGCTACAACCATTGGAATGCCTGCTTTTCTTAATGCTCTAATAGCTTGCCAATATTTCTCACCTACAAGACCTGTTCCTGTAAAGCCAGATGATATCGAAACAACATCGACATTGTGTTTGATCGAATCTTCAATAGCATGAAACATTGTTTCATCTCCTGCGAAGCCAGATCCTGCGTCAGAGTACATTTTATAAGAGAAAATCTGTGCATTAGGAGCAATTCCATCTATTCCGTTAAAGTTTTTAATATCTTTTTCAGTATCATTTCCCGCAAGAATCCCTGCAATATGCATCCCATGTGGATCAAAAAAATCGCTTCCATCATCAGCTTTTTCTACAGTAATTTTACCACCATTATAATAATTGAAAGCATGAGGGATTTTATCACTCAACCAGAAATTTTTATCAGTACCTTTTAAGTCTTCTTTTTTAAATCTCATTGAGCTTTTAGCATCATCATCAATCCTCATGGCCTTATGCCTATAATCCGTTCCCGTATCGATATTTGAAATGACCATACCTCTACCATCAAAGTTTTTCCCAAATGGTGCATTGATAGATTTTAGGTAATCGATTGCCTCTTCAACTCCAATTTCTTTTCTAGCATGATTCATCATAGGTTGGACTTTTTGTGACCTTTCAACCGATGAAATACCTTCTATTAGTTTAATTTTGTCCAGAGTATCTTTGGTTGTTTCAATAGCGCTACCGTTAAAAATTCTATCATAAGTATATAAAACTTTTGTATTCTTAAGATTTGATAGTTCCTTGATTGCTTTTTCTCCAGATTCTTTATCTTTAAATTCAGCAATATAGACAAGTTTATCCTCTTTTTGGGGACTTTCTGGTTCTTTACTTGCAGACGAGTCCGCTTTATCTCCTTGGGATTGATTGGAATTTTCTTCTTTGATTTTTGCTTCTTCATTGCTAGTGTTATTGTCTATCACAGGATTTTTACTAACAACTTCTTTTTCCTCAATAATTGTTGTTTTCTTTTCTTCAGTATCCTTTGAAGTTTCTATAACATTATGAGTATCTTCAAGTTTTTCTTCGTTTTCGTTTTGTTTATCTATTACTGTTTCTTTATCAGATATTTTTAAGGAATCTTCAGAACTAGGTGTATCTGCTAGGATTACCTCATTAGGGACATATGCTGCTAAAATAACTGCAGCTGTGGTTAATGACAATACTGTACTTTTTTTCATTTCAATTCCTTACATATTTATTTAACTTCCAATAGATAGTAAACTTTAACTTTGCTAGCATTTGTTATAAAAAGTTTTACTAATACTCTTCGGAGATCGCTTCAAACCGAGTCAACGTCGTCTTAGCGTATGTATGGTTACTGACTTCGTTAGTTCTATCTACAACCTCAAAGCAGTGCTTTGAGCAACCTGCGGATAGTTTTCTAGTTTGCTATTTGATTTTCATCGAGTATAAGTATTATCTAGGAAATAGAGTAGTACATTTATATATAATTGTTAGCTCTCCAAAAAAATAGTATATCATTTAAAAAATGTAAGTCAAGAAAAATTAACATACATTAATTTATTTTTTTATACTAATTAAAAATATTGAGTCAACAACTTTCGTAGTTAGCTGGGGTACATTATCAGAACATTCACACCATCAAAAATAGTAGCAATCAATTTAAAGCACTAGCAACATCACAAAGTCAAACATCATTAATGAAATACCAGCGCTATTAAACAATATAAAAAACCGCTAAGAATAAGACTTAACGGTTATCTTCTACATATCTATTTTTTCAAATCCTCAGTCGTTTATCTACCTATAACCTAGGCTTCACGAGTGCCTTGCTCTACCAACTGAGCTAAATCGGCGATTACGTTTACAGTGTAGCACTCTGAGAATAGATGTCAGGGAATTGTCATCTCTATTAGAAAAAGCCTGTCCTCAGACAAGGCTTTAAGTTTCTTCATCTTAGGACCCAGCACTTTCATAAGAATCCAAGCCCCTGTCCCAGAGTTTAAGGGAAATACCAAAAAAGACAAGGGAGATCAAAATCAAACCACCGATGTTAAAGAGCCCATTCTTGCCCTGCAAGAAATAGCTAGCAGGATAATAGGCCGTAAAGGCAAAAGGTACAATAAAACTGATTAACCAACGAAGAAATGAATTATAAATTGAAATGGGATACTTGGCAAAATCATTGAACATATAAAAAATGTAAATCATAGCGCCTGACTGCTTGGTCCAAAAAGCAATACTGGCTGTCGCAATTTTCAAGGAAGTATAAATCAAGGTCGCAAATGGTATGCAGACTAGAAAAAGTAGAAATTTGGGAAGCGTCCAAGCAATGCTTGATACTGTTGTTCCCAATAGAATGCAACCGACTAAAAGTTCGCCCAAAGCATCAATCTGAAAGGTCTCAACTAGGATGTGAAAGAGAGGATTGATAGGACGAGTTAGGTACTTGTCAAACTCCCCTTTTCGGACTAGTCGTTGACCTAAAGCCCAGAGATTGTCAAACAAGAGATGGTCCAATCCCTTGGGAATCAAGGAAAATCCATAGATAAAGGCAATTTCTTGAAAAGTCCAACCTTCTAGAGATGGAATATGTTGAAAGATGACATTGAGAAACAGGAGGTTCAAGCCTTGAGTCAGAAAGACTCCCAAGACACCAACTACAAAATCCACCTTGTATTCCATGATTTGCTTGATGTATTGTCTGATAAAAATCAGATGCATGCGTTGATATTTTTTCATACTATCCTCCTTGAATGGTGATAAATGACTGGACTCGTTTCCAAATCAACTGAGACAAGCCCACCATAACTATAAGCCAGAAGAACTGGAGTAAAAGCGCTTGAAAAATCTGACTGGCATCGTATTTCCCAACAATGATCATGACCGGAGTATAAATCAAGGATGAAAAAGGCAAGAAGGAGAGAATATCTGAAACAACCTTTGGAAAGAAAGCCAAGGGAATCAAACTTCCAGACATAAAAGCCACCAAGGAATTCTTGAGGAGATTTGACCCCCAAAGATTTTTAAATACAAAGGCTGAAAAACCAAAACAGATATTAAAGAAAAAGTTAATCAGGTAGGCGAGCGTTAAACTAAAGAGGTAAAGGACAGTTAAGCCTATCACTTCTACAATACCTTGCCCAGATAAGATTTTCATCAAAACAATGACACTTAAAAATGGAAGGCCAACAGAGATAAAAATCAACCACTTGGAACCAAGCTCAGTAAAGAGGTAAGAAGCCGCAAAATGTACTGGTCGCAACAAACGCATGATGATAGAACCATCCTTGACCTCCTCCCCAATCATAAAGGAGCTATCAGACCTGGTCAAAAGATTAGTCACAAAACTCATGATGATGTAGAGGGTAATATCTGCCATACTGAAGCCCTGAATCAAGGACTCCTGCGAGGAATCAAAGACAGCCTTCCAGAGATAAAAGGCCACAAAAGCCCCCATAACATCCCCAATCCGATAAAGAATAAAGTTGACTCGGTAGGTGATCAACTCCTGAACACCTGCATTGATAAAGGGTTTATAACGTCTCCACAATTTGACCATCTTAGAGCTCCTTTCGATAGAAGCGACGGATAATATCCTCGATATCCGTATCTACCATCTTCAAATCGCGAATTTCAAAATCAGACAGGGTTTGCTTGATAATGTCAGCTGACTGGTAGCGTGAACTATCGAATTCAATATTGAGGCTATTTCCTTGTCTATCAACGGTCATATCAGGCAGGCCTTCATAGTGAGAAACAAGATGACTTTGACCTGGCACCAGTTCAAAAGAAAGAGTCTTCATCTTGCCAAAGTTTTCCTTGAGCTGGCTCACCGTTCCATCAAAAATCTCCTGCCCCTTGTCAATCATAAAAATCCGATCACACAGTTGCTCAATGTCGCTCAGATCGTGAGTGGTCAAGAGAATGGTTGTTTCTTCCTCCTGATTGATCTGGGTAATGGCTCGACGAATGTTATCCTTGACTGAAACATCCAAACCAATAGTCGGTTCATCTAAAAAGAGAACCTTGGGGTTGTGAAGCAAGGAAGCCGCAATATCCGCACGCATCCGTTGTCCCAATGAAAGAGTTCGTACGGGATCCTTGATAAAGTCCTTCAAATCCAAGACTTCATTCAAAAAATCCATGCGCTTATGGAAGAGCGAGTCTGGAACGTCGTAAATTTCTTTTAAAACCGTGTAGGTCTCTTGCAGTGCCAAATCCCACCATAGCTGGGTGCGTTGTCCGAAGACCACTCCTATATCCTTGACATAATCTTGACGATTATCCTGGGGAATCTTGCCATTAATCCGACAAAAACCAGATGTCGGTTTTAAAATTCCTGTCAGCATTTTAATGGTTGTCGACTTCCCAGCACCATTAGCACCGATAAAGCCTAAAATCTGCCCCTTAGGAACCTCAAAAGTCAAATCCTTGACCGCTTCAAAGGTCTGTTTTTCAGGATGAATAAAGGAGCGCAAAGCACCCTTCAAGCCCGGTTCCTTAACAGTCTTCACAAAATTTTTCTGAAGATGCCTCACTTCTATCATTGCCATATCTATCTCCCTATCGTAAAAAAATCAACAAATCTTATCATCTAAACACAAAAAGCCGATTTCTCATCTCCTAAAATCTGCCATCTTTCTCACACCAGAAGGCCTCAGTATGACTCTATTATAAAACAGTTAAAAAAGGAAACCAAGTATTATTCTCACAAAAGAGAAAATAGTTTTGATATTTTAAAAAAACAAAAAAATCTGTCTATAAAGACAGACTCAGAATGTATGATATAAAGCATTTATAGGAAAACATACTTGGCGGTATATGGCACTGAAGGATTGGTGTATATAACAAGTCTGGATTAGAGGTGGCTTTGGAACTCTTCCAATTCTCCTCACCCTAGCCAATCTTTTTCTTTGGCAATGCGGACTGCTTCTGTTCTATTGCCTGCATCAAGTTTGGTCAGGATGGCTGTCATGTAATTTCGGACAGTTCCATTTGAAAGAAAGAGGCTTTCAGCAATTTCTTGGTTGGTTGACCCTTGAGCTACCATGGCCAAGACTTCTTGTTCACGTTGGCTGAGTGGATTATTATCAAAGGCGACACCTTCAACCAGCTCTGGTGAGTACTCCTTATGACCTGCTAGGACGGTATGGATGGTCGCCATGAGGTCACTGATGGAACGCTCTT
>OLNV01001423.1_pt1 | contig 15591 bp, 10 predicted proteins | sample 1672891 | NCBI WGS metagenome assembly OLNV01 (sample SAMEA3136734, study PRJEB25190) | human gut metagenome | biome: human gut; feature: human-associated habitat; material: faeces | place: Austria | collected 2013 | reverse complement strand
TGATGTGACGCCCTGTTTCCATTGTTCCGGCATTATTCATCAGCAGACTGACGGTATCCCCCCTTTTCAACATTCTTTCGGCAAAAGCCGCCACAGATGCAAGCGAAGCTAAGTCAATGCCCAATACCTCAATATATGGGTTACCGGTGTCATGCACCAGCATATCCCTTACCCTTTCCGCTTTTTCCGGACGGTAACAGGCCATGATTATTTTATATCCGGCCGTAGCCACAGCACGGGTTATTTCCGTTCCCATACCACCGTCTGCACCGGTTATGATAGCAAGTTTCATGTTTACCAAGTATAAATTGCCAATAATAAGAAAGATACAATCACCCCTTCGCTTCTATTTTCTCTATCTCCTTTTTCAGACAAGGTGGAAGTTCCTCCTTCAAATGCTGATGGCATGCCATCTCGATGGAATACATCCGGGCAATGCAATAATTACTATGCCGGCAGTTGCAACGTGCATTCTCTTCGGCACGCATGCGGTTGACAAACCCCGGCTCATTGAGCAGAGCGCGTGCCATTTGCACAGCCTCGAAGCCGTCATCCAGCACCTCATCTATCTTGTCCCTGGAAACCAGGCCACCCACATAAACCAACGGTATCTTCAAGGCGGCACGGAATTTCAAGGCATCTTCCAGGAAATAAGCTTCCTTAAACGGTACGCTCGGTATCATCCATTTGCCTACCATGCGTACACCGTATTTCAACCACCAGCAGGTCATGTAATGCGTCATGCTGCGGATAGGCATTTCGCCCCGCATGACATACATCGGCGCCTTACTGACGAACCCACCGCTCAAGACCAGCGCATGTGCTCCCGACTGCTCCAGCCTGCGCGCCACCTGCATCGTCTCGTCCAGCTCCATCCCTCCACGGAAACCGTCGCGCATGTTCATCTTCACCAGCACAGCCATATCACTGCCGGCAGCCTTCATCACTTCTTCCATCACCATATCCATAAAACGCATACGGTTCTGCAACGAGCCTCCGAACTCGTCTTTCCGATGGTTGGTGGACGGGGACAAGAACTGGCTGATGAGATAGCCATGCCCTGCATGAATCTCTACAGAATCAAATCCGGCCTCCCGTGCCAGATTCACCGAACGTCCATAAGCACGCGCCATCTCCGGCAGCTCATCGGCACGCAGTCCGCGCACAAAGGTAGGAGAGTAAAGATTGAAACCGGAAGATGCGCCGACGGGCATACAACCGCAAATGCTCTTATGGGACATATTGCCACAGTGTCCCAACTGGATGCCTGCCGCAGCCCCCTCCGCATGTATGGCATCAGTCAGCCTACGGAGTCCGGGGATAATCTCAGGACGCATCCACAACTGGCGGTCAAAAGACAGGCCGCTCTGAGTAACTGCCGCATAAGCAACAGTAGTCATACCTATACCTCCCGCCGCTACCGACCGATGATAGTCGAGCAACATGTCCGACGGAGCGTTTCCGGGACACATGCTCTCGAAAGCAGCCGAACGAATGGTACGGTTACGCAAGGTCAACGGTCCGAAAGTGACGGGTGTGAATAACTTGGATTCCATCGTTATGAGTTATGAGTTATAAGTTATGAATTATTCATTTTCCATTTTCAACTCTCCATTTTCCATTAATAAAGAAATGGAATGATGCGTTTGCGCTTTCCTACCGCCTCATCACCAAACTCCTCCCGATAACGGCGGTGAATGGCATCGGCACGGGGAACAAGGTTGGCAAACGTCCACCAGACGAACACCCAGGCGGCGGGAGAAGCTGTGAGTATGGCAAACCCCGTCCATTCCACCAGTTCACCGAAGTAATTGGCAGAAGTGACGTATCGGTAAAGCCCTTTTCCGGGAAGATAATGCTTCGTATCACCTGGCCTGCGCAGATGACGTATCACATAGTCAGAATGCAAATTGACGAACATACCCGCAAAAAACAGAATGATTCCCAACAAGGCATGAGGTTTCAGCAAATAGGCCCAGCCATCGGCATACAAGCCTTCGGGAGCGAAATAGAACAAACCGCCCGCCTGCATCATCCCGTTCAAAAGGTTGAAGACGATACCCATCGCCATAATAGCTACCGGCATCCGGCTTTTACCTTTCAGCAGGAACGGAAAAATAAAGGCCCGCTGAAGATAGTGCAACTGAAACAGCAGGAAGAAGAAATATACCGGCACGGCAAATCCCGCTCCACTCTTCCCCCACAACCCAAACATGACGATGAATACCGGCGCTTCCATAAGCACCCACGCCAGTTTATTATTGATGGAGATTCCCCACGAGGCAGTACGGAACATGCCATAACCCGCTTTGACAAAATAGAGCGCAATAAAGACAACCAATGCCACAGCACTCATTACCCACAGAAATATCTGAAAAGTTTCCTGATTCATAGTTCTTTATTTATGCGAAGCAAAGATAAAGAAAACTCACAACAAACAAATCGTTTTCCCCGGATAATTGTTTTTTCATACAAAAACCAGTGTTTTTTACTGAGAAGATTAAGCAGTAGAGATACGAAAATCTAATCGTTCCATCATGGAGTAAATTTCATTCCACCATGGAGAAAAAACCGTTCCACCATGGTGGAACGATTTTTTCCCCGTGATGGAACGATTTAAAAGATACAAGTCTAATCCTTACCGTTTCTTAATGGGCACATAAGCCACCTCATCCAAAACATTCTTATAGGCAGGACGGATAATACGCTTACCTTCAAAGTTCAATTCTTCATTGCGATGTGCACACCAACCGACAATACGTGCCATAGCAAACAAAGGCGTGAAGATTTCCTGCGGCAGCCCAATCATCTCGTAGACAAAGCCCGAATAGAAATCCACATTACTCGAAACCGTCTTGCCATTATTCTTCACACGGCCAAACACATCAATGGCGCGCTCCTCGAGCAGTTCAAGGAAAGCGAACTCGCGTTCTTTCCCTTTTTCGCGGGCAAGGTCGCGGGCAAGCTCTTTCAGCAGAATGGCGCGCGGGTCGGAAATGGTATAGACGGCATGTCCGATACCATATATCAAGCCGGTCTTGTTATAGGCTTCCTTGTTGAGCATGCGGGTGAAGTAAGTATCAATCTCATCCACATTCGTCCAGTCCTGAATGTTTTCCTGCAGATGGTGGAACATATCGGCAACCTGGATATTGGCACCTCCATGAAGCGGCCCTTTCAAGGAACCGATACCTGCCGCTATCGAAGAGTAAGTATCCGTCCCGGTAGAAGAAGTGACACGTACGGTAAAAGTGGAGTTGTTACCACCACCGTGCTCGGCCTGAAGAACCAGCAGCAGGTCGAGCGTGCGGGCATCCAGCTCCGTGTAGTCCTTCTTCAGCATATAGAGGAAATTCTCGGCAATGGAAAGGTTTTCCTGCGGATGGCGGATATGCAGTGAACGGCCATGGGTGGCATGGCGAAGCATGTTATAGGCATACGCAATGATGGTCGGGAATTTCGAAATAAGCTCAATGCTCTGCCGCATCAGATTATCGCGGGAAGTGTCATCTGCATCAGGGTCAAAACGATACATCTCGAGCACGCTGCGCGCCAGGATGTTCATAATGTTGTTTCCTTCGAGTTCAATGATATTCATCTTGGTCTTCTGCTCCAGCGGCATGTTGTCGTTGATGAGTTCACGGAAAGAAGAGAGTTCTTCCTTGTCGGGCAGGCGACCGGAAAGCAACAAGTAGGCAATTTCCTCAAAACCGAAACGCTTCTCTTTGATGATGGCGTGTGCCAAGTCATCCACATCATAACCGCGGTAGAACAATTTGCCGGGAATAGGCTTCAGCCCTCCACCGGGGATGCGTTCATAGCCGACCACATTGCCTATTTTGGTCAACCCCACCAAGACTCCCGTGCCGTCCTCATTACGCAAACCGCGCTTCACATCAAACTTCCTGAACAGTTCATTCTCAATCCGGGTAGCTTCCTTCAAATCTTCGGAAAGCTTGTAAATCAGATACTCCTTCTTCATAATCGTTTCGTTTTATTCGTTATTCCCATTTTCTATTCTTCCTACAATCTCCCGGGTGAAAGCCGAAGTGGACAGCGAGACGCCACCCGGCATAAAACGTGCCAAGTCGGCAGTAGCACGGGCTTCGGTGAAACTCTGCTCCAAAGCTTTCTCTATAAGAGAGGCAGCTTCCTTCCAACCCAGATATTCAAGCATCATCACAGCGGAAAGGATGATGGAACAGGGATTCACAATGTCTTTCCCGGCAATGTTCGGAGCCGTCCCGTGAGTAGCCTCAAAGATGGCATGCCCCGTTTTATAGTTGATATTCGCACCCGGTGCAATGCCGATGCCGCCTACCATGGCAGCCAGTTGGTCGGACACATAATCGCCGTTCAGATTCAACGTGGCAATCACGGAATATTCTTCGGGGATAAGCAACGTGTTCTGCAAGAATGCATCGGCAATGCAGTCCTTGATGACCAGACGCCCTTCTGCCAGCTCTTTACCAAACTCACGTTCTGCCAGTTCGTACCCCCACTTCTTAAAACCGCCTTCCGTAAATTTCATGATGTTTCCTTTGTGTACCAAGGTCACGGAAGGCAGATGATGCTCAAGGGCGTATTGGCAGGCGGCACGCACCAAGCGCTCTGTTCCTTCTCTCGAAACGGGCTTCACGCCAAACGAGGAGGTTTCGGGAAAACGGACTTTTGTCACCCCCATGTCATCATGGAGAAAACGATAGAACTTTTCAGCCTCCGGAGTTCCGGCTTCCCATTCGATGCCTGCATAAATATCCTCGGTATTCTCACGGAATACGCACATATCCACCTTCTGTGGCTCTTTGAGTGGAGAAACAATGCCCTTATACCAACGTACCGGACGTTGGCAGACATACAAATCAAGCGTCTGACGCAATGCCACGTTCAACGAACGGATACCTCCGCCGACAGGTGTTGTCAAAGGACCTTTGATGCCCACCTTATAAGTGCGGAAGGCTTCCATCGTTTCATCCGGCAGCCAGGAGCCGGTTTCGTGGAAAGCACGTTCTCCTGCCAGCACTTCTTTCCATTCAATGCCACGCCGGTCACCATAGGATTTCCTGACAGCGGCATTCACGACAGCCTGCATGGATGGGGTCACTTCTGCTCCCACTCCATCGCCGGTAATAAAAGGTACAGTAATTTTTTCCATATTCTATCTTGCATTAAGTGCAGAACCGGCCCGGAACCAAGCTATCTGCTGTTCGTTATACGTATGTTGTACTTCAAAACTTTCTTTACTCCCGTCCTCGTGATGAAGAACCACCTTCAACGTGCGTCCCGGAGCAAAATCTTTCAGCCCCATGACAGAAATCAGGTCGCGTTCCCGAATCTTGTCATAATCGGCCTTATCCGTAAAGGTCAGCGCCAACATGCCTTGTTTCTTTAAGTTCGTCTCATGGATACGGGCAAAGCTTTTCGCCAAAATGACGCGTACATTCAGGAAGCGCGGTTCCATGGCAGCATGCTCACGGCTGGAACCTTCACCATAATTCTCTTCGGCAACGACCATGGAAGGGATACCTTCGGACTTATACAGCTTCGCAGTGCCTGACACTGTTCCATAGGTATTGGTGGAGCGGTTCCAAACCTTGTTCGTCTCTCCATTGAAAGCATTGACAGCCCCCATCAGCATATTGTCCGAAATATTCTCCAAATGTCCCCGGAAACGGAGCCATGGCCCCGCCATGGAAATGTGGTCGGTGGTACATTTCCCCTGTACTTTAATCAATAAAGGCATGTCCAGCAAATCCATGCCATCCCAGGCAGGGAAGGGAGTCAGCAGTTGCAAGCGCTGTGAATGAGGATTGACCGTAATTTCCGTCTGTCCTTTGCCTGGAGCAATGTATCCTTCCTTTCCTCCTATAAACCCGTGTGCCGGCAGTTCTTCACCGACCGGTTCGGACAGTTTCACAACCTCTCCTTTGGCATTGACCAGCGTATCCCTCAACGGGTCGAAACAAAGGTCACCGGCAATGGTCAGCGCCATCGTTATCTCCGGGGAAGCGACGTAAGCAAAAGTGTTGGGATTTCCATCGGCACGTTTGGCAAAATTACGGTTAAAAGAGGTGACGATGGAATTTTTTCGTTCAGGGTCATCAGTATGGCGCTTCCACTGGCCAATACAAGGTCCGCAGGCATTCGCCATTATCGTTGCGCCAATATCTTCGAAAGCGGCAATCATGCCGTCGCGTTCAGCAGTGGCACGTATCTGCTCCGAGCCGGGGTTGACAATCAGCGAGGAAGCAACCTTCAAATTCTTTTCCTTTACCTGCCGGGCAAGGGAGGCCGCGCGGCTCAAATCCTGATAGGACGAATTGGTGCACGACCCTATCAGACCGACTTCCATCCGGCGGGGATAGTTATTGGTTATCACTACCTCGGCAAATTTCGATATCGGTGTTGCTGCATCCGGCGTAAAGGGCCCGTTGATATACGGTTCCAACAGCGAGAGGTCTATTTCAATGATGCGGTCGTAATATTTTTCCGGATTTGCCAGCACTTCGTCGTCGGCGCGAAGGTCGGCAGCTACGGAAGCAGCCATTTCCGCCACTTCTTCACGTCCGGTAGCTTTCAAGTAGGTACCCATACGCTCATCGTAAGGGAAAAGGGAGGTAGTCGCCCCCACCTCTGCCCCCATATTGCAGATGGTAGCCTTTCCAGTGGCAGACAATGAAGCGGTTCCCGGTCCAAAATATTCAATGATGGCATTGGTTCCCCCTTTTACAGTAAGAATACCCGCCAACTTCAGAATAACGTCTTTGGGAGCTACCCAGCCACTCAATTTACCCTTCAAGTGTACGCCTATCAGACGCGGCATTTTCAGTTCCCATTCCATGCCGGTCATCACATCCACCGCATCGGCACCACCCACACCAATGGCCACCATGCCCAAACCTCCGGCATTGGGCGTATGAGAGTCCGTGCCTACCATCATTCCACCCGGAAATGCGTAGTTCTCCAATACCACCTGGTGAATAATGCCTGCTCCCGGCTGCCAAAAACCTATGCCATAGCGGGAAGAAACATCACGGAGAAAATTATAGACCTCCTCGTTGGTCTTCGTAGCAGTCGCGATATCTTCTTTTGCACCTTTATATGCTTGAATCAAATGGTCACAATGCACAGTGGAAGGCACGGCAACCTGCTCACGGCCTGCATTCATAAATTGCAATAAGGCCATTTGAGCCGTTGCATCCTGCATGGCCACACGGTCGGGACGGAAATTCACATAGTCTTCTCCCCGTCTGTAGTTCTTCACTTTATCCCCATCATACAAATGAGCATACAAAATTTTCTCCGCTAAAGTCATCGGACGCTGTAGTACATTCCGTACGCGTTCTATCTTCTCCGAATAAGCAGCATAAAACGTTTTGAGCATCGTTAAATCATATACCATAACCACTATTTTTTAGTTTTTCATTATTGTAAAGATTACAAATTAATATCATAAACAAATAAAAAGGCTGAATAGTTTAACAAAATAAAGCATTTTTTCCGTCGGAAGCGAAGAATGATTACCTTTGCAACCATGAAGGAACAAGATTCAAATAGTCCTATTATTCACCTCCAGCAGCAACAACTTTTGCTGCGCATGGAATACGAATACGAAAAAGAGGAATTCAAACGCCAAACCGAAAACATGGGGATTGCCCGGAAAGTGAAACGGGGACTTTGCTGGTATCCTGCCACTCCGGGACGAAGTTACTATAATTCACTGAATCAATTAGTAATAGAAATTACACACACAGAAAATACCGATATAGAACATAATTTTGAGTTCGGCCGTCCCGTATGTTTTTTCCGCCAGTCTGCCGATGGAAAAATAACCTATATGAACTTCACCGCTACCGTAAGCTATGCCGACGAGACACGGATGGTAGCGATAATGCCCGGAGCCGGTGCCGTTATGGAAGTGCAGGAAACGGACAACCTCGGCGTGCAACTTTATTTCGACGAAACATCCTATCGGACCATGTTCGAAGCCTTGGAAGATACGTTACGCTCCAAAGGCAACCGCCTGGCCGAATTGCGGGACATATTGCTGGGAACCTCGAAAGCCGGTTTCCGAGAGCTCTATCCCGTACGGTTTCCCTGGCTGAACTCCACGCAGGAGACAGCTGTAAACAAAGTGCTGTGTGCCCGCGACGTGGCCATTGTACATGGTCCTCCGGGAACCGGAAAAACGACCACCTTAGTGGAAGCCATCTACGAAACCCTGCATCGGGAACCGCAGGTACTGGTATGTGCCCAAAGCAATACCGCCGTCGACTGGATTTCGGAAAAACTTGTGGACCGTGGCGTCAATGTCCTGCGTATCGGCAATCCGACCCGTGTCAACGACAAGATGCTTTCCTTTACCTACGAGCGTCGTTTCGAGAACCATCCGCTTTATCCGGAGCTGTGGAGCATCCGGAAAAATCTCCGTGAACTGGGCAGCCGTGCCCGCCGTGGCAGCTATGACGAACGCGAAGGAGTACGCAGCCGTATGAGCCGCCTGCGCGACCGCGCCACCGCATTGGAAATACAAATCAATTCAGAGCTTTTTGATGGGGCACATGTCATAGCCTCCACGCTAGTAAGCAGCAATCACCGGCTGCTGAACGGACGCCGTTTCGGCACCCTTTTCATTGATGAAGCAGCCCAGGCCTTAGAAGCTGCCTGCTGGATAGCTATCCGAAAAGCAGACCGCGTGGTATTGGCGGGTGACCACTGCCAACTTCCGCCCACCATAAAATGCTACGAAGCCGCCCGTGGAGGTCTGGAACGAACATTGATGGAGAAAGTGGTGTCCAACAAACCTGCCGTTGTCTCTTTGCTGAAAGTACAATACCGCATGCACGAGGAAATCATGAAATTTCCTTCCCAATGGTTTTATAATGGCGAGTTGGAAGCCGCTCCCGAAGTGCGTTACCGGGGCATCCTGGACTGGGATACCCCCATCCACTGGATTGACACCTCCGAAATGGATTTCAAAGAAGAATTTGTGGGAGAGACTTTCGGGCGCATTAATAAGGCGGAAGCGGACCTGCTCCTATCAGAACTGAAAATCTACATCAACCGTATCGGTGGCAACCGCATTCTGGAAGAAAAAATAGACTTCGGCATCATCTCCCCTTACAAGGCACAAGTGCAATATCTCCGCAGCAAGATAAAGGCAGACGCTTCACTCAAGCCTTATCGCAGCTTGTTCACTGTAAATACGGTGGATGGCTTCCAAGGGCAAGAGCGCGATGTTATCTTCATCAGCCTTGTCCGTGCCAACGAAGAAGGACAGATAGGATTCCTGAATGATTTAAGGAGAATGAATGTAGCCATCACCCGGGCACGTATGAAGCTGGTGATATTGGGAGAGGCAGAGACGCTGAAACATCACGGTTTTTACCGGAAGCTATTGGAGTTTATTCAAAATATAGGGAATCAATAATAAAGAAATACCCCCTCCGGTAACACCGAAGAGGGTATTTCACCTATTTATATAAAGCTGATTAATTGTTTTCCGGACGAAGTTTACGAACTGTAACAGCTGTCTGCCACATTTCGCTTTCACGCAAGGCTTTCAATTCTGCATTCAGCTTCTCACGATAATCGGGTTTGGAGTTACTGTCGATAGAAATCTGAGCTTCGTTGCCCGACTTCACACTTGCATACAATTTCTGTACAACCGGCTTGATGGCATCATGAAACGGGGTCATCCAATCCAGCGCACCACGCTGTGCCGTAGTAGAACAGTTGGCATACATCCAGTCCATACCGTTCTTGGCAAACAATGGCATCAAAGATTGAGTCAACTCTTCCACTGTTTCATTGAATGCTTCAGAAGGAGTATGGCCGTTTTCGCGCAATACTTCATACTGAGCCAACAGCAATCCCTGGATAGCACCCATCAATGAACCGCGTTCACCGGTCAAGTCGGAAGTGGCTTCGCGGATGAAAGTTGTCTCGAACAAATATCCCGAACCAATACCGATACCCAGTGCAATCGTCTTGTCAAAAGCCTTACCCGTAGCATCCTGATAGACGGCATATGATGAGTTCAAGCCACGCCCTTCGAGGAACATGGTACGAAGTGAAGTACCGGAACCTTTGGGAGCAACCATAATAACATCAATATCTTTAGGAGGAACCACGCCGGTACGGTCGTTCCAGGTAATAGCAAAACCATGAGAGAAGTAAAGAGCCTTTCCGGGAGTCAAATAAGGTTTGATAGTCGGCCATACAGACATTACAGCTGCGTCAGACAACAGACACATGACGATAGTACCTTTCTGACAAGCCTCTTCGATGCCGAACAAAGTCTCACCCGGTACCCATCCGTCAGCCACAGCCTTTTCGTATGTCTTACCCGGACGTTGTCCTACAATCACATTGAAACCGTTATCACGCAAGTTGCAAGCCTGGCCCGGGCCTTGTACGCCATAACCGATTACTGCAATTGTTTCATCTTTCAAAATCTCACGTGCTTTTTCCAAAGGAAATTCTTCGCGGGTCATTACATTCTCAATAACACCGCCAAAATTCAATTGTGCCATTTTTTGTTTTAATTTTTATTTGTGGCTTACGCCAACGTTGATAAATTTATTTATTTCTCTGTAAATATCACTTTAGAGCGACAGACCACTTCGCTGCCATTCTTTTTCACCTCCACATCGTAAACGCCCTCACCGGCATCATCCATGAACAAAGTCAACTCATCCCCATAATAGCTTTCGGCTACATATGCCATTTCAAAACGACGGATGCGCTTCTCCTTATACATCTCTATCGGGAACAAATCAAGGATATGCTCGATGTAACGGATGCTGTTCACATGCCCGTTAATGTCAATATCACTGTATTTGGCTACCAAAGCAGCAACCGGTTCCTTTGAGGCCACCTTTATCCGCGAAGGTTTTTCTATCGGGCAAGGCTCATCGCAAACATAATCTACAATGCTGCCACTATGAAGAGCCAGCAAATCTGCCGGCTTACGGGTATTCATGCTAATCATCGCCCAAACGGAACGTGCATACCCAATCTTCTTACCCTCCTTATCGATGATAGCGAAATTACGGTCTGTAAAAAGGCGATAGACATTCTCCACCCAAGTCTGAATGGAGAAATCTTCGTACTGATAAGGCATTTCATCCAGTTCGACAGCCAGACGGGACAATACCCAAGTATAATTGTCCTCGTTTAGAGTCGCGATGCCAAAACCGCGGTCGCTGGCATGGAAACCCGCACAATTCAACAAATGGTTGCCCAATACTCCCATTGTCAGCCGTCCGGTAAAGTCGACATGAAACGGTTCGGCAACAAACTTGTAGGTACCTATCTTATTGTTCTCGCTCATCATGATTCTTGGTGTTTACTTTGACGATATTTTGCTTCACGGTCCGCCAGATATTCATTGACACGCTCAAAGCAGCTGGTCGTAATGGCTACGCGACCCGAACGGACGAACTGAAGTACGCAATCCAACTGGCGCAACTCCTCATAAAGATTGGTTATTTCCTCACTCATGCCATTCTTCTCAACAATGGCAAATACAGCATTCACCTCCACAATACGGGCATTGTACTTACGGATTACTTTGGACACCTCCGGTTTTTCTTCCAGCGTAGGAGTCGTTATTTTATAGAGGGCAATCTCGTGCTGATAGATTTCATCATCCGTGAAATAATGGGCTTGCAGCACATCTATTTTCTTGGTAATCTGCTTGGTCACCTTTTCAATGGTATCCTTATCCGTCCAAGCGGTAATGGTATATTTATGTACCCCCTTGATGGAGGAGGCCGATACATTCAAACTCTCGATGTTTATCTGCCGGCGGGTAAACACAGCCGTCACCTGATTCAGCAAACCGGCAAAGTTTTCCGAATGAACAATGATTGTATATAGTTTTTTATCCATAGATAGAGTAAATTCTTTAATTTCGCATGACTTCAGCATTCCAACAACATCTGATTGACCGAACCGCCCGGAGGTGTCATCGGCATTACATTTCCTTCTTCCTCCACACAAGCTTCGAGCAGGAATGGTCCGTCAGTCGCTATCATCTCGTCAATCGCTTTTGCCAGCTCCTCGCGGGTCATTACCCTGCGTGCAGGAATATCATATGCCGAAGCAATCTTCATATAATCCGGATTCATCATCGGAGTAAACGAATAACGACGATTGAAGAACATCGCCTGCCATTGACGAACATTGCCCAGGAAGTTATTGTTCAACAGAATCATCTTCACCGGAGCCTTTTGTTCCATGATGGTACCCAGTTCCTGCAGGTTCATCTGCAAGCCGCCGTCTCCCATGAATACGCATACCGTGCGGTCCGGACGTCCAAAAGTGGCACCGATAGCTGCCGGAAGGCCGAAGCCCATAGTACCCAGGCCACCGGAAGTAACAATGCTACGTTCCTTGCTGTATTTGAAATAACGGGCGGACATCATCTGATTCTGGCCGACATCAGTCACCAATATCGCCTCGTTATGGGTAGCCTCACTCACAGCACGCACCACCTCACCCATGCTTAGCGCTTTTCCTGCCGGATGTAATTCCGGACGGATTACCTTTTCCTCTTCCACTTCCTCGTATTGCCGGAAACTGTCAATCCATTCCTGATGGTTGGCGGGTTCCAGCAATTGGGTAACGGCAGCCAGTGTCTCTTTGCAATCTCCCAGGACAGCAACATCGGTCTTTACATTCTTATCTATTTCGGCAGGGTCAATATCAAAGTGGATAATCTTCGCCTGCTTGGCATATGTTTCCAATTTACCCGTCACACGGTCATCAAAGCGCATGCCTACGGCGATAAGGACATCACATTTATTGGTATTGATATTGGGCCCCAGGTTACCGTGCATACCAAGCATTCCTTTGTTCAACGGATGGTTCGTAGGTAATGCGGAAAGTCCCAATAAAGTGCATCCGGCAGGCATTCCGGCTTTCTCAATGAAAGCACGAAGCTCTTGCTGGGCTTCTCCCAGCTCCACGCCTTGTCCTACCAGCACCAAAGGCCGTTCCGCACCATTTATTAATTCAGCAGCCTTCCGTATGGCCTCCGGCTCCATTTCGGGAACGGGAAGATAGCTACGGACATAGTCCACCTTAGTAGGCGCATATTCTGTTTTCTCCACTTGGGCGTTTTTAGCAAAATCCAGCACGACCGGTCCCGGACGTCCGCTCTTTGCCACATAGAAAGCACGTGCCACTGCCCAGGCCACATCTTCTGCACGACGAATCTGGTAACTCCATTTCGTGATAGGCTGAGTAATGCCTACCAAGTCCACTTCCTGAAATGCATCCGTACCCAAGAAGTTCGTCCCTACCTGGCCGGCAATGACAACGATAGGCGTACTGTCAATCATGGCATCTGCAATGCCCGTGATAGTATTGGTAGCACCCGGTCCACTGGTAACCAGACAAACGCCAACCTCGCCTGATACACGTGCAAAGCCTTGTGCCGCATGGGTTGCTCCTTGTTCATGGCGAACCAAGATGTGGTTCAATTCCTTCCGGTGGTCGTATAAGGCATCGAATACCGGCATGATGCTCCCTCCCGGATAACCGAAAATGGTCTTTACTCCCTGATGCTCCAGAGAGCGCATCAATGCTTCTGCGCCTGTTATTAGAGCCTCACCCCGACCCTCTCCTTGGGAGAGGGAGGAAAAGTTACTCTTTTTATTATTATCAGCCATACTTTATCTATTCATTATATTTAAAAGCTCAATAGTAGCTTGAAAAATTTGTTTCATTCTTTCCTCCCCTCGCTTTCGGAAAGGGGGGCTTTTAATCAATCAGCCTCACAGCCCCTTTGTCAGCGGAACTCACCATACTGGCATATGCTTTCAATGCTTTGGAGACTTCACGGTTGCGGGTTACCGGAGTCATAGGGCGTGCTGCAAGCTCTTCATCCGTCAACTTCACATTGATAGAACGGTTCGGTATATCAATTTCGATAATGTCCCCATCCTTAATCTTGCCGATATTACCACCGGCAGCCGCTTCGGGAGAAACATGTCCGATACTTAGTCCGGAAGTACCGCCACTAAAACGCCCGTCGGTAATCAATGCACACTCCTTACCCAGATGGCGGGATTTGATATAAGAAGTAGGATAAAGCATCTCTTGCATACCCGGTCCACCTTTCGGCCCTTCGTGAGTGATGACGACGACGTCTCCACTGACCACCTTTCCACCCAGAATACCGTCACAAGCCGCATCTTGTGAGTCGAAGACTTTCGCCGGCCCCGTAAATTTCCAGATACTCTCGTCTACACCGGCAGTCTTGACAACGCAACCGTCCTGAGCTATATTTCCCTTCAAAACCGCCAGACCGCCATCCTTGCTGTATGCATGTTCCAAATCACGGATACAACCGGTCGCACGGTCCGTATCGAGTTCCTGATAAGACGCATTTTGTGAGCCAAGTACCAGATTGAACTTTCCGGCTGCCGCACTGGAGTATTTCTTGATTGCCTCTTTACATACATTAGAGCTGGTAATACTATACCGGTCGATTGCCTCTGCCAACGTCATTCCATCCACACGGCGGACATTCGTATCGACCAATCCGCCCTTGGCAAGCTCATCCATGATGGCAATGATGCCACCGGCACGGTTAACGTCTTGTACATGATACTTTTGGGTATTGGGAGCCACCTTGCATAAGCAGGGGGTCTTGCGGGAGAGCATGTCAATGTCGTCCATCTTAAAATCCGCTCCGGCTTCGTGAGCCACAGCCAACAAATGAAGTACCGTATTAGTGGAACCGCCCATCGCAATATCCAGCGTCATGGCATTCAAAAATGCCTCGCGAGTAGCAATACTGCGCGGGAGTACACTCTCATCCCCTTCTTCATAATATCTAAAGGCATTCGCTACAATCAACTTAGCTGCATCCTCAAACAGTCTCTTGCGATTTTCGTGAGTGGCTACAATCGTGCCGTTACCGGGCAGTGCCAATCCAATCGCTTCATTCAGGCAATTCATGGAATTAGCGGTAAACATGCCTGAGCAGCATCCGCAAGTGGGGCAGGCATGTTGCTCAATCTGTGCCACCTCTTTATCGCCCACACTTTCATCAGCAGATTTAATCATGGCATCAATCAAATCCAAATGCTGTCCGTTCCATTCCCCGGCTTCCATCGGACCGCCTGAAACAAACACAGTCGGTATATTCAGCCTCATAGCCGCCATCAACATCCCCGGAGTAATCTTGTCACAGTTACTGATGCAAACCATAGCATCCGCCTTATGGGCATTTACCATATACTCCACACTATCGGCAATGATATCTCTTGAAGGCAGGGAATAAAGCATACCGTCGTGTCCCATAGCGATACCGTCGTCAATGGCAATCGTATTGAACTCCGCAGCAAAACACCCCAGTTTTTCAATCTCTTCCTTTACAAACTGGCCTATTTCGTGCAGGTGTACATGTCCGGGGACGAATTGTGTAAATGAATTGACTATAGCGATAATGGGCTTACCCATCTGTTCCTTCTTCATACCATTCGCCGTCCACAATGCACGGGCTCCCGCCATGCGGCGACCTTGTGTGCTGAACGAGCTGCGTAACTGATGCTTCATTTTCAAATCTCCTTTTAA
>OLNV01001421.1_pt1 | contig 15616 bp, 10 predicted proteins | sample 1672891 | NCBI WGS metagenome assembly OLNV01 (sample SAMEA3136734, study PRJEB25190) | human gut metagenome | biome: human gut; feature: human-associated habitat; material: faeces | place: Austria | collected 2013 | reverse complement strand
TTGCAATGCTGGCAACCTCTAACGTGCCGGTTTGGGCTGCTGAGTTCAGCGATGGTACTGACGCTTCCGTAGCTACTGAAGCAGATGCGTTCGCTGCAGAAGCTCCTGTTGTTGACGATACAGAAGACGCAGCTCCAGCATCTGTAATGGTAAATGAAGCTGATATTACTCTTAACTTATCTGCAGACAGCAAAAAAGTTGTTTGGGGAGGAGCATCTGTTATCAGTGGTACTGTAACTAAAACTGACGGATCAGAAGTAGAAGGTGGATGGCAGTATCGTTGGGTTGACGAAAAAGGTATTGCATATGCATCTTCTAACGGAAAAGTAGACGATGCAGTTGATATGAGTTTGAATACAACAGCTGACATGGCTGGAAAAACATTAACTCTTTATGTTTACGATGTAGACAGCAATCAGCAAACTCTTTATGACATTAACACAGGTATTTCTGTAGCTGTAGAAAAGAGATCTTTAAATTCTGTGACTGCTACACCTGCAACCACAACAAAAGCATACAACGGTTTTGCTCAGACTATTACTGAAGCTGACGGCGTTGCACTTACTGTTCTGGATTCTGAAAATGCAAATGTAGCTGCTGATGCTTATGAAACATCTGTAACTAATGCAACTAATAATAAAGAAGAATTCAAACTTACTGTAACAGCAAAAGAAGACTCTGCTTACACAGGCAGTGCTGAACTTGTAATCGGTAAGGTTACAGCAAAAGCATATGCAAAAGGAGATATCCTTGCAACAGCAACAAAAGGACAGTCCTATCAGTATACAGGTAAGGCTATTAAGATTTCCAAAGATAACATTACATTAAAAGAATCTGCTTCCAGTAATAAAGGCGCTGATGGAAAATTAAGCGGTGCTGATTTATCTGCTGCAGTTACAACTGCTCAGGTTGAATATACAAAAGTAGGTGATTACCCCGTTGTTGTATATGTTGACAAAACAAAATTAAAGAATTTTACAGATGCAGATGAATATTACACAACAGATGAGACTGTTAACGTTGCAAAACGTGACCTCTCTACAGCAGGAACAAAGATTACTGTTAACACTTTAAGTGGACAGATTCCAACAGATATTGCTGTAAGCAAATTAGCTGATTATCTGACATTTACAGGTGTAGAAGGCTCAGACCTTTCTGCAATTAAAAACTCCAGCAAAGAATATACACTTATTGTAAAAAATGCTGATGGTACAGACGCTAAACAGTTTAAAAACGGAAGTACATATACTGTTACAGTACGTGCAAAAGACGGTGGAAACTGCACAGGTGAGCAGACATTCACTGTTGTTGCTACTGCAGCTGCATTAAATGCTGTATCTGCAAAAACACAGTATACAATAGATTATACAGGCGATGAGATCAAACCTTCCAAGAGCGATTTAGGAGAACTGGTTATTCAGTATTTCAACGCACAGGGTAAACCCAAAACAGAAGATCTTGGAACAGACGGATACGAAATCACAGGATATACAAACAACGTAAATGCAACAACTGTATATGACGGAAATTACAATCCAGTAGCAAATGCTTACGTTAACATCAAGATTACAAGCGGAACATACAAAGATCAGACAGCATCTATTCCGTTCTTAATCAAACCACTGGTAGTTGAAGCTGATTATGTAACTGTACCGGATGATGTTTCTATTAATAAAGCACTTACAGAAGCAGGCGAATATAAACTTCCTGTAACAGTTGTAGCAAAAGACGAAACAGGAAAAAAAGTAGAAAAAACTCTCACAGACAGCGATTTCACAGTTAAATATGAATATGAAAAAGCTTTCGGTAATGACTTGTTTAACAACATCATTACAAAAGTTACTGTTACAAACACAAACTATATTTTAAAAACAACAAACGGCAAAACAAGAACTGTTACAGCAAGCGGTAAGACAGAAATCGTACCTAAGAAATTAACAGACGCTATGGTTGTTGCAACACCTTCTACTTATACTTACACAGGTGGAAAGATCCAGCCTACTTATGCAGTGCTTGACGGTGCTATTGCTCTTTACAAGAAGGGTGAAGTTAACGATAAAGATGCTGAATATGAGGAAGTAAGCATCAGCAATGCTGTAAATGTTGGTACTGGAACAATCACTGTACAGGGATGCAACTACTTCTATTCAGGAAAAGCAACTGGAACATTTACAATCACAGCTGCAAACACAGCAGATGTAAAAGTATCCATCGCTGATCAGGATTATACTGGAAAACAGGTAAGACCTCGTAAATTTACAGCAACATTAAATGGAAACGATGTGTCCAACCAGTTTGAGATTGTTTCTTATGGCGAAAATGTTGAAGCTGGAACCGGAACAGTTGTTCTGAAACCATTAGATGGAAACAAGAACTTCACAGGTTCTAACATCACAGCAAGCTTCAATATCGTAAAAGAAAAAGTAGAAGCTACTCTTAATGTTTATGACAGCAAAGGATTTGATGTAACAGATGCTTATAAAGCAGACGTAGATAAAGATGCTGATGGAAATGTAAATGGTGTAGTTCATAACAGCCAGGTTGCATTCACATTTGACGGAAATGAGCATACTTTTGCAAAGGCATTATTAAGCAACATCAGAAAAGTTACAAATGATGGCGTAAAGACAACTGCAAAAGAAAGCGATTTCGAAATCAAATATGCAGACAATATCACAGGTAAGAAAGTAACTGCTGGAAAAGAAAACATTGGTTATATCTATGCAGTAGCTAAAGAAGGAACAGGATTTGCAGGAACTAAGACAATTGTTACTTCTGATGGAACAATTATCAACGGTGTTGTTGCTTATATCCCATTCACAATCAAATCTGTTAAATTCGTTGCTAAGAATGTAAGTGTTAAGAACGCTACATATGCAGGCGGCCTTCCAGTTAAACCAGAAGTACTGATTCAGATTGGTGGAAGCACATTAGTTGAAGGCAAAGATTATACTCTTAGATTAATCGACAAAAATGGCAACACTGTAACTCCTATCGATGTAACTGTTGGTGATATTTATGGAGTAGAAATCAAAGGTATCAACGGATACACAGAATCTGGCGTTGCAACATTCGATACAGACGATGTTGACAGCACAGCTTACTCCAGAGCAAACTTAACATGGGGCGTTGATAAGAAGAACATCAGTGATTGTACTGTAACTGTAAAAGATGGCGTTACAACTGTATTAAACGGATATCTCCCAGTTCCGTCTACAGAATATACTTCTGAAAAGAACGCTGACGGAACATATACAGTAAAAGCAAACAGCACATCCAAAAACTATACAGGATCCAAGACAGTAGTTGCAGACGGAAAAGCAGAAGATGAAAAACCGGATGCTCCGATGATTACTAAAGTAAATGTTACTGGAAATAAAGCAACAGTTGTTCTTTCCGGTGATGCTGATGGCGCTGCAGGTTATGACTATGTAATCTCTACAGACCGTGACTGCATTACAAATAAAGACTATGATTCCATCAGCAAGAATCAGGTCAGCACATCCACTAACTTTAAGTATGTACAGCAGGGAACATACTATGCATACTGCCACGCTTGGAAACGTGACGAAAACGGTAAGAAAGTATTCAGCGACTGGTCAAATGCATATCCATTCGTTGTATCTGCAATCACACCGGATGCTCCGATCATCACAAGCGTAAAAGTAAGCGGAACAACTGTAAAAGTAACATATAAAGCAGCTGCTAATGCAACAGGATACGACGTAGTACTTGGAACATCTTCCAAGAAAGAAAACGGCGAGACTCGTCCATATCACTATGGCGATCACAAGATCCTGAACCTCAAAGAAGGTACAGTAACAGCTACATTTAAGAATGTACCAAAAGGAAGCTGGACAGTAGGAATGCATGCATTCAACAGAACTTCCGAAAACGGCAAGAAAGTATTCAGCCCATGGTCCAATCTTAAAAAGATCACTGTAAAATAATCCATTTGGGTAATTTTATATAAGATTCCAACAGGCAAGACGGGGCATAATTCATGATTATGCCCCATTCTTGCAATGCAAAAGAAATACGTTTTTCAGATAATAAAGGAGAAAAAGAGTATGGGATTAAAAGAACGTAGAAAAAAAATCATGGCTTTAATGCTCGCTGCCTGCGTAGCAGGGACCAGCGTTGTACCTGTAGCAGCTTCTGACGTCAGCGTATTCTCTGACGGAACTGATGCCGCACCAGAAGCATTTGATTCTGTTGATGTTGGCAGTGCTACTGAAGCACCTACTAAAACTGTAAAAATTAACTTCTACTGTCCAGACGAAAAGAAACAGATCGCTGAGCCTGCACTTGAAGTTGCTAAAGATGCTACTTCTGTAAATACCAGCAAACTTACTGTTCCGGAAGGTTATGAACTTGTTGAAAGTGGTGATCTCCCAATCAATGATGGCTATGTATACGCAGTAGTTCGCAGAGCTGCAACTACTAAAACTGTAAAAATTAACTTCTACTGCCCAGACGAAAAGAAACAGATCGCTGAGCCTAAACTTAAAGTTGCTAAAGATGCTACTTCTGTAAATACCAGCAAACTTACTGTTCCGAAAGGTTATGAACTTGTTGAAGTTGGTGATCTCCCAATCAGAGATGGCTATGTATACGCAGAAGTTCGTAAAGCAGTTACAACAAAAGGAATTACTGTTGTATATCAGGATAGAAAAGGAAATGTCATCAAAACAGCTCCTATGACTGTTGATAAAGATGCTACTTATATTAACACTGGCAAATTAACAGCACCAGATGGATATACAATTGGCATCGTTGGTGACATTAAAATTTCCCAAAATAACAAAGTTTATATTACTGTAGACCAGAATAAGAAATCTGTAACTGTTATTTTTAAAGAATCTGGTAATGTTGTCAGCAGTAAAAAACTTTCTGTAGTAGCTACTGCCCAATATGTTGATAAGAGCAGAATCACAGCACCAGCCGGATATCGGATTGCAACAACTGATTCCAAATTAAAAATTTCCGAAAATAATACAGTAACTGTTGAGGTTAAAAAATTAGGAAAAACAATTAAAGTTGTTTATAGATTAGCAAAAACAAACAGAATTGTTACTACTGGAAAAATCGTTGTCGATAAAAAAGCTACATCTATTAAAGCCAGTGAAGTTCCGGTACCAGCAGGATACAAAATGGTAACAACAGGTTCCTGCTCTGTCAGAACTAAAAAAATCGAAATCTATGTAAAGAAATAATTTATTAAGAGTCACACATATCGATAACTTTCAGGTATCGTTAATAAACAATTTATTTACATACTCACAGATTCCTAAAAAGAAAGGGTCTGTGAAATAAGTCCCTAAATCACAACCACCGGCTTAGCCGGTGGTTTGCTTTGACCCTATAAGGGTCTGTTACCGGCACTGGAGTCTAAAGACTCATCGAAATAGATTCGCCAACCGCAACATCATTTACTCACTAAGCCCTTTCGGGCTTATCTTTATTTGTTACGTTTTACTAGCTCACCCGTGAACGGATCAATATACTCTTTCAGTGTCATTTGATCATATTCCAAATCACTCTGTAACTGATTTGCTATATATTCCTGTATTTTCTTCGCATTTTTTCCATCGCATCTACATAATATCCCCTGCACCAGAAATGTCTGTTTCCGTATTTGTACTTCAAATTTGCATGGCTTTCGAATATCATTAATGTACTCTTACCTTTTAGATATCCGACAAAATACGATACGCTTATGCTTGGTGGAATTTCAACCAACATATGCACGTAATCTGGACACAACATTGGGGTCTGACCGTGCGTCCAGCAAAGGGTATATAGTCCGGTGGGTGGAAGCCCCATCAAATAAGCTGTTAACCACAGCATTTGAAGCGAGTCTTGAGTCTGTTACGGTAACGTGCAGGCTAAGCGTAGACAGCAAGATAGCAGGGATAGCTATGGAGCACCGAAATCCCAAAGTATCAGAGGGTCGACACCGTGGTCAGGGTGGAAGACAATATATGCACTTATCGTTATGGTGAGATTTTGCATGCCTCTGCGGTGTTGTTGAAACTATTCATGTCAGACAGGGACTATATGTCAACTGGAGAGGACCTGCATTTTCTTTTCAGAGTGTGTAAATGAAAAGTATGTCCGCCAACCAAAAGAAGAAAGACAAACGAAGTGCAGGTAGTCGGAGGCCCGAACAGTACCGGTGAAGGTATGAACAAAATAAATACTGGAGGGAAGTCGAGAGAGAACTGTGCCTCGCAGTTCTGGCCTGCGAAACTATATCAAAGAGGAAACATTAGCTATACACAGAGATAGGGGAACTAATGGAAACGAAATTGGCGAGAATATCACAATTATCAAAAGAAAACCCAGATATGGTCTTTACATCACTGGGGCATCTTATCAATAAGGAGATGCTTGAGAACTGTCATGTCCAGATGGATGGAACGAAAGCCGTAGGAATAGATGGAGTTACCAAAGAAGAATACGGAAGAAATCTGGAAGAAAATCTAGAAGCCCTTATAGAAAGTCTGAAGAAGAAATCCTATAAGCCTAAACCAGCAAGACTGGTAGAAATACCAAAGGACAATGGGAAGATGCGGCCACTTAGTATCTACTGTTATGAAGACAAGCTGGTACAGGAAGCACTGCGCAGGATACTGGAAGCAGTATTCGAGCCAATGTTTTATGATGAGATGATGGGATTCAGACCCAACAGGGGCTGCCATAAAGCAATCCGCAAACTAAACATAATGCTGGAAAGGAAACCGACGAATTATGTTCTGGATGCGGATATAAAAGGATTCTTCCAACATCTTGACCATGAATGGATTGTGCGTTTTATAGAATCAAGGATTAAAGACCCGAATATCATCCGCCTTGTCAGACGAATGCTGAAAGCAGGAATTATGAATAACTATGAATTTGAAGCAACAGAGGAAGGAAGTGGACAAGGTTCCGTCTGCTCTCCGATAATTTCCTGTATCTATATGCACTATGTGCTGATATGGTGGTTCAGAGAGGTGGTAACGCCGATGTTAAAGGGATATGCAGGTCTGGTGGTCTATGCTGATGATTGTGCGCCACGAAGGCGGAAACTTGTGACATGATGTCAAACAAGTATAGCCATGCTGTGTGAATGATGATGGCAGGCCCATCGGAACCGCTATATAGGTGGAGGTTTCAAATCACTCTGAGGTGCTGTAGTCAAAAGCTATGGTACTGAGCGTCAGAGAAAAGGCTGTACAAAACAGTCAGGTGTGGACAGTGGAGATGAACGAAGCTGTGAACCACTTACGAAAACGTCGAAAGCGTAGAGACTCCATCAAAACCAGGGGGTCAGTCGTTAACCTGGGATAAGCATAACGGGAGCCTATTTACTGGTTATGCGGTGGACGGCGTAAAGGTGGCATGAACACTGTTCAGGCATTCATATGGAACGTGGGAACCTACGGGCTGGTGTTAAGGGAGAGTGCCAAGTGGACGAACCGCAAGGTACAGAGTACTGATACAGTCATAGGGGCAGAGTGGCTTGTAGTAGTGAAGAGGGTTTCTGAAAAGAAAACAGAGCGAAGAAGCCACAGTATCCAAGCAGAGTAAATAAGTCAACTTAGGAATAAGGAGGAGCTTATGAGCGAAGCAAAACAGTTTGATATTTCAAAGAAGGCTGTAATTGCAGCTTTTCAGGCGGTAAAGGAAAACGCAGGAAGTTACGGGGCAGATGAACAAACCATAAAAGAGTTTGAGGAGCATCTTAATAACAACCTGTATAAACTATGGAACCGGATGGCATCAGGAAGTTATTTCCCGAAGCCTGTAAGGGCAGTAGCAATACCCAAGAAAAATGGTGGAATCAGAATTTTGGGAATTCCAACAGTAGAAGACAGAATCGCACAAATGGTTGCGAAGATGTACTTTGAACCGCTGGTTGAACCAATGTTTTACAATGACTCATATGGATACCGTCCGAACAAATCTGCAATTCAGGCAGTAGGACAAGCAAGGGAAAGATGTTTTAAAAGAGACTGGGTATTGGAATTAGATATCAAAGGGCTCTTTGATAACATCAAACATGGATATCTGATGTACATGGTTGAGAAACATACGCAAATAAAATGGCTGATACTTTATATAAAACGTTGGCTTACAGTGCCGTTCATCATGAGTGATGGCTCGGTTGCTGAACGCAGGTCAGGAACACCTCAGGGTGGAGTTATCAGTCCTGTGCTTGCAAATCTATTTCTTCACTATGTATTTGATGACTTTATGACAAAAGCATATCCGAACATCTGGTGGGAAAGATATGCTGATGATGGAGTACTGCACTGCCAATCGTACAAGCAGGCTGCATTTATAAAGCAGAAACTGGAAGAACGTTTTCAGCAGTTTGGATTGGAACTGAATAAAGAAAAGACACGTATTGTCTACTGCAAGGATAACCGAAGGCCACAAAACTATAGTTGTACCCAATTCACTTTTCTGGGATATACGTTCAGACCAAGGCTAAATAAGAATAAAGAAGGAAAGTTCTTTGTAGGCTTTACGCCTGCGGTCAGTGAAAAAGCCAAAACTGCTATGAAACAGAAGATCAGAGAATGGAAGATACAGTTAAAGGCGGATCTCTCATTAAAAGATATTGGGAACATGATAAACAAAGTAGTGCAAGGATGGATTAACTACTACACACACTATTATAAGTCAGAATTTTATGAGGTGTTGCGTTATATCAATCAATGTCTGATTAAATGGGTACGACGAAGTTATAAAAAGAAAAACACGAGAAGCAGAGCCGAGCACTGGCTTGGTGCAGTAGCCAGAAGAGACAGAAACTTGTTTGCACACTGGAAATTTGGAATATTACCATCTGTTGGAGAGGGAGCCGTATGAGTCGAGAGGCTCACGTACGGTTCTGATGGGGACTCAAGGGGAGGTTCCTTGGGTCTACCTACTTCTTAATTGGAGTTATCGGCAGCAAAGAGGACGCAGAACAGATTAAACAAGATGTAGGCTGCTTTATCCGGGACAAACTCCATCTGGAAATGTCCGAGGAAAAGACATTGATTACTCATGGACACGACGCTGCGAAGTTCTTGGGATATGAGGTCACAATCGCCAAAGGCGAACACAACAAAAAGACCAAAACCGGGGCTACCAGACGGGTAAACAATGGAAAAGTCTTACTTTATGTTCCCCATGATAAGTGGGTAAAACGACTGTTCTCCTACAATGCCCTCAAGATTAAATACGACAAACAAAATGGAAACAAAGAGGTTTGGGAACCTGTCCGGCGCACTCGCCTGTTGCACTTGGACGATTTGGAAATCCTAAACCAATACAACGCAGAAATCCGTGGATTGTATAACTACTACCGACTTGCAAACAACGTGTCTGTACTCAATAACTTCTACTATGTAATGAGATACAGTATGCTCAAAACCTTTGCTGGAAAATATCGGACACGAATCAGCAGAATTATCCGCAAGTACCGTCAAGGAAAAGATTTTGTTGTGGAATATCCGAAGAAAAACGGCAAGGTCGGAAAGGTATTGTTTTACAATAATGGGTTCCGCCGGGACACTAAAGTAGAAAGCGGAAATCCTGATATAGTAGCAAGAATTTTTGAGAATTATGGGCGTAATAGTCTTATAAAAAGACTGCAAGCAAACAGGTGTGAGTGGTGTGGCGCAGAGAATGTGCCGCTTGAAATACACCATATACGAAAACTCAAAGATTTAAGTGGCAGAAAACAATGGGAAATCGCCATGATTGGGCGTAAGCGCAAGACAATGGCACTCTGCGTCTACTGTCACGATAAGTTACACGCTGGGAAATTAGACTGACATCTGGAGAGCCGGATACGCTGAGAGGTGTAAGTCCGGTTCGGAGGGGAGTTCTCGGAAACCTGCCATAGTGATATGGTAAGGCGCCGGGTTCTTACCCTACTGGTGACCTCCATTGGACCGATTCCCTTTGCCACGATGGTCAACCGGGAGTGGGGCTCCACGGGGCAGAACTACCTTCGTTCTCTGCTGGCCCTGGGCTTCCAGGCCTTCCTCATTATGATCTGCGTGGGTATCTATGCGGTGCTGGTGGAGGGCATCTCCACATCCGGCGACAACATATCCGCTGCCATCTGGGGTTGCATGGGCTATACGGTTCTGCTGTGCTACACCCTGTTTAAGACCGGCAGCCTTGCAAAATCCCTGTTCGGTGCCCACTAAAGGAGGCAGATATTTGAGAGTAGGCCTTATTGATGTGGACTCGCACAATTTTCCCAACCTGTGTCTGATGAAGCTCTCGGAGTATCACACCAGACGCGGGGACCGGGTGGAATGGTGGGACCCTGCAAAGCAATATGACCTTGTTTATAAAAGCCGGGTATTTACAGACACCTATTCCAAAGACACCATACAGGTGAACAATGCGGATAAGGTCATCCAGGGCGGTACAGGTTACGGCCCCGGCGAAAACCTCCCGCATGAGATTGAGCATATTCGGCCGGACTATTTTCTATATCCGCGGTTTTTAGGTACAGCCTACGGCTTTTTAAGCCGTGGCTGTCCAAGGAACTGCGGATTTTGCATTGTCAGCGGAAAAGAAGGGCGCAGGAGCGTCCGGGTGGCTGATCTTTCCGAGTTTTGGAATGGTGAAGAAGAAATCAAACTGATGGACCCGAACCTGCTTGCCTGTCCCGACCATGAAAGGCTCATTGAGCAGCTAATTGAGAGCCGGGCGCTGGTGGACTTTACCCAGGGGCTCGATATTCGCCTTATCAGCCGTGATAATGTATCTCTGCTGAACAAAGTGCGGACAAAAGCGGTGCATTTTGCATGGGATAACCCGGACGAGGACCTGACGGAGTATTTCCGTCGCTTTCGTGAACTTACTTCCATAAAGAGCGACCGAAACCGCCGCGTCTATGTCCTGACCAATTACGGCAGCACCCATGAACAGGATTTGTACCGGGTAAACACCTTGCGGGCATTGGGATATGATCCCTATGTGATGATCTATGAGCGTCCCACGGCTCCACGCATTACCCGCCATCTGCAAAGATGGGTAAATAACAAACGGATTTTTCATTCCGTATCAGATTTTAAGGACTATGCGCCGATGAAGAAGGAGGTGTGAAACATTGGCTTATGTAACGATCCCGAAGGACCTGAGCCGGATACAGAGCAAGGTCCTGTTCGGGCTGACCAAACGACAAGTGATCTGTTTCGGAGCGGCGGCGCTGGTAGGCGTGCCGCTTTTCTTTTTGGCAAAGGCGAGCTTGGGGACCACCACGGCGGCGCTGTGCATGATTTTGGTGATGCTGCCGTTTTTCCTGTTCGCCATGTACGAGAAGAACGGGCAGCCGCTGGAGGTGTTTCTGGGCCATCTGATCCAGAACAAATTCATCCGGCCGAAGGTGCGCATCTACCAGACCAACAATCTCTATTCCGCCCTGGTGCGGCAATCCCAACTGGAACAGGAGGTGAAGCGGATTGCGAGAAAAGGCAGAAAAACCGGCAAAGCGTAAGCTCACCCGTAACCAGCGCAAGCAGATCGAGGCGGTGATCCGGCAGGCGAAGGGCGACGGGAAAAACCATACGGTGCAGGACAGCATCCCGTTTCAGAACATGTTCCCGGATGGCCTGTGCAGGCTGGAGGGCGGCACCTTCTCCAAGACCATCGCCTTTGAGGATGTGAATTACCGCCTGGCTGGGCCGGAGGATCAGCGGAGCATCTTTGAAAGCCTTTGCGACTTTTATAACGGCTACGATCCCACTATTGGCGTCCAGGTCACTTTGGACAGCCGCAGCGGAGGCAGCGCCGCCGATGAAATGTTCGGTATCACCGGGCAGGGCAACGACCTGGACCCCATCCGGGACGAGGCGGTGGACATCCTGCGGATGCAGTACAAGCGGGGCAACAACGGCTATGTGAAAACCAAGTATGTGACCCTGACCATCGAGGCGGAGAACCTTCCCGCAGCACGGGCGAGGTTTGCCCGCATTGAGACCGATACCCTCAACCGCTTGAAGGTCATGGGGGCGGCGGCTCATGTGCTGGACGGGAAGGAACGGCTGGAGCTGCTTTACAATATCCTTCACCCGGAGGGCGGCCAGTTTGCCTTTGAATGGGACTGGCTCCCGGCCAGCGGCCTTTCGGTGAAGGACTTCATTTCTCCGTCCTCCTTCCACTTCGGGGAGACCCGCACCTTCCGCATCGGCAGGCGGTACGGGGCGGTGTCCTTCCTGCAAATTCTGGCGCCGGAGATGCACGACCGTATCCTCACCGACTTCATGGAGGCAGACGGAAATATTATGGTCACCATGCACATCCGGGGCATCAACCAGAACGAGGCCATCAAGATGGTCAAGCGGAAGATCACCGACCTGGACGCCATGAAGATACAGGAGCAGAAACGGGCGGTGCGCAGCGGCTACGATATGGACATCCTTCCTTCGGACCTCTCCACCTACGGCGGCGCGGCGAAGGACCTTCTCACCGACTTGCAATCCCGCAACGAGAGAATGTTCAACATGACTTTCCTGGTGCTGCACACGGCGGAGACCCGTCAAAAGCTGGAGATCGCTGTATCCCAGGCGGCCAGCGTCGCCCAGACCTACAACTGCCTTCTGACCCGGCTGGACTTCCAACAGGAAGATGGGCTGATGTACTCTTTGCCCCTGGGCCTCAACCGTATCAAGATCGAACGGAGCCTGACCACATCGGCTCTGGCGGTGTTCGTCCCCTTCGTCACCCAGGAGGTGTTCATGGGCGGCGACGCCATGTACTACGGGCTCAACGCCCTCTCCAATAACATGATCCTGCTGGACCGCAAGCAATCCCGCTGTCCCAACGGCCTTGTGTTCGGCACGCCCGGCAGCGGTAAATCCATGAGCTGCAAACGGGAGATCACCTTTATCATGCTGATGACCCAGGATAATGTCATCATCTGCGACCCAGAGGACGAGTATTCGCCCCTGGTGAAGCGGCTGGGCGGTCAGGTGATCCGGCTGTCCCCGTCCAGCACCGACTATGTGAACCCCCTGGACATCAACCTCAACTATTCTGAGGAAGAAAACCCGCTGGCGCTGAAATCCGACTTCGTGCTTTCCTTCTGTGAGCTCATCATGGGCAGCAAGACGGGGCTGGAGGCCATCGAGAAAACGGTCATTGACAGGGCGGTGCAGATGATCTACCAGCCCTACTTTGCCGACCCCCGGCCGGGGAATATGCCGATTCTGGGCGACCTGATGAACGCCCTGTTGTCCCAGCACATCCCGGAGGCTGACCGGGTGGCCCAGGCATTGGACCTCTATGTGAACGGTTCTCTGAATTTCTTCAACCACCGCACAACCGTGGACATCTCCAACCGCCTTGTCTGCTTTGACATCAAGGGCCTGGGCAAGAACCTAAAAAAGCCGGGGATGCTCATTGTCCAGGATGCGGTGTGGAACACCGTCACCATCAACCGGGCTATCGGGCGCTCCACCTGGTATTTCGTGGACGAGTTCCATCTTCTTCTGAAGGAGGAACAGACTGCGGCATACAGCGCCGAGATTTGGAAACGGTTCAGAAAATGGGGCGGCATCCCCACCGGGGCGACCCAGAACCCCAAGGACCTGCTTTCCTCCCCGGAAATCGAAAACATCCTGGAAAACAGCGACTTCATCTATATGCTCAACCAGGCGGCAGGCGACCGGAAGATACTGGCGGAGCGGCTGAACATTTCGTCGGAACAGCTTGCCTATGTGACCAATTCCGAGCCGGGTCACGGGCTGCTGTTCTTCAACAATGTCATCCTGCCCTTTGCGGATGACTTCCCGAAGGATACCGAGCTCTATAAACTGCTCACCACCAAGCCCAGCGAGGTTGCACACGAAACTGTGGACGACGAAAAGGAGGACCAGAATGGATAACAAGATGGCGGTTTTCAATAACTGCGAATTTGGCAGCATCCGAGTGATCGAGCAGAACGGCAAGTATCTGTTTTGCGGTTCGGATGTGGCAAAGGCCCTGGGGTATAGCAATCCCCGCAAGGCAGTCCGGGATCATACGAGGGGGGAACGAAATGTTCCATCCCCACCACAAGCGGAGACCAGACGATGGCATTTATCCCGGAGGGTGATGTGTACCGCCTGATTGTTCATAGTCGGATGCCTGGTGCGGAACGCTTTGAAAAATGGGTGTTTGACGAAGTTCTCCCCATGATCCGCAAGACGGGCGGGTACATGACTGCCTCCCTTCTGGAGCAGGCGGCGGAAAAGCCGGAAATACTTCTGGCTTTTGCCGACCAGCTTCTTGCCGAGCATGAGAAAAACCGGCAGCTCTCCGGCGAGGTGGAACGGCTGCGGCCGAAAGCAGATTTCTATGACGCCTTTGTCCATGAAGAAAACTGCACCAATATCCGGGCTACGGCGAAGGAACTGCAAATCGGGGAGCGTGCGTTTTGCCGTTTCCTGATGGACGCGGGATTTCTGTACCGCTGCCCGGCCGGATACCTTCTGCCCTATGCCAAGCCCTCCAATGACGGGTTGTTCCGTGTGAAGGACTTCTGGAAATATGGGCATTTTGGACAGCAGACCTTGATTACGCCCCAGGGCAAAAATGTGATCCGTCTGCTGCTGGATGATGGGCAAATGCGGCTGGAATGGAAGGAAAGGATGGGATAAGGATATGGAACAGGAAAAGCTGTATGTCATCGAGGAAAAGACCTATGAGGCACATATCGACGAGGAAGTGCATCTCTACGGGCTGCTTCATCAGCTTGCCTTCCTTGCCGGAAAAATCAAGGACCGGGAGGATGTGGAGGCGTTCATTGCGGCGGCGAAGCGGTACGGCCAGATCGCCGATGACAAGTTTGACGCCTGGAACATTCCCGGCCGTTATCTGGTGTTCGGCGACAAGGCGGACCTTGCCGGGATGAAGGCGCGGGAGCTGTGCGAGCTGGACGCCTTCTATGTGGAGTGTGAGAACGACGAACCCGAACCGGGCGGCGGCCGCCAGGAGGAATACTATCTGATCCCCGGCAGCGGATTCCGGCTGCTGGTGAGCGAGCTGCACATGTTCCTGGTGACCTGGTACAGCATCGCCAAGTGTCTGTCGCAGGCGCAGAACGAGAAAGATTTTCTCCGACTGCAAAAGAAATACGGGAACTATGAAAAGACGCTGAACAGGCTGCGCCGCAAGCTGGGTCTTTCCGCTGACAGTAACTTTTGTCAGGATGAATTGGAGGCGGCGGTCATCAAGCGGTTCCGGGCGGAGCTGATCCCTGGGGAGCAGATCGGCCATGAATAAGCTCACCCATGTCAGCCTGTTTTCCGGCATCGGCGGGCTGGACCTGGCGGCAGAGGCGGCAGGCTTTGAAACGGTCTGTCAATGCGAGTGGGCGGACTATCCCTATTCCATCCTGCAAAAGCATTGGCCGGATGTGCCGAAGTTCCGGGACATCACCACATTCACGAAGGAGGCGTTTTTTGAGAAAACAGGACTTGAAACCATCACCATCCTCTCCGGCGGCTTCCCGTGCCAGCCCTTCTCCACCGCAGGAAAACGGCGGGGCTTTGCGGATGAACGCTACCTGTGGCCGGAAATGTGCCGCGTTATTGCCGAACTGCGGCCCCGTTGGGTGCTTGGGGAAAACGTTGCT
>OLNV01001410.1_pt1 | contig 15730 bp, 10 predicted proteins | sample 1672891 | NCBI WGS metagenome assembly OLNV01 (sample SAMEA3136734, study PRJEB25190) | human gut metagenome | biome: human gut; feature: human-associated habitat; material: faeces | place: Austria | collected 2013 | reverse complement strand
ACCGCACGTCGTGCAGAACTTCGCATCCTCCAGGAGTTCGGAATTACAATTCTGGCATTTCATAGTAGTCGTTCTATTTGGTTGATATGATTGATTTCACGTTTCCTTTCAGGTCGGCGGTCGCCGTATGGCAGCTCTTTATGGTACCGTCGGTCTGCAGGTAATTGAAGGCATAAAACTCGTCGCCGTTGCCGTATTTCATGCGGGTGACGGTCGACAAGCTGCGCGGTTCGACCCCCAGTTGTTCGTACAATTGCCGGTCGACAGCGGCGCGGATCAGCGACAGGTTGCGGTCGACGGCGCTGCGCACCCGGTCGAGCAACGATGCCGGAGCGGCTTCATAGACGCACTTGCGTTCAACGACCGCATTGACTGCGCCTTTCGCCAGCGCCTTGACCGCCCGGGGATGCGCCTTCGCCCCCTCCCGGCGCACGCCCACATGCAGGAACGGATCGCCGAAAAGGTTGAACTCGACGATCGTAAGTGCCTGGTGGGGCGTAAAGTAACCGTCATTATAATCAAAGAAGCTCTGCCGTGCCATGTAGAATGCCTCGCCGGCCGTATACCCCTCGAGCAATTTGGCCATATAGACGTTCGTCAGGCGGTCGGCATTGTCCAGGTCGGCTGCCGAACTGCTCTTCGAAGCACCCCACGCGATGCGCGACGACCCCAGGTAGAGCAGCGTCATGTCGCCCATCGCCGCGAGCAGCATCGTCTCGCCGCGGCCGTAATCCTGGAATTTCCCGCCATAGCACGCCTCGGTCACCACCACGTTCGGTTTCTCGGCGGACGCCAGCTGCCGGGGCGTGACTGCCTCGTAACATTGCTGCTGGTAGGAAGCATAGAAGCTGCATGCGGTCGGGGCATCGCTGCCGTGCAGGTTGAAATAGTAAAAGTCCGCACCCCGGTCGAAAACCTTGTCGACGATCGAACGCTCGACGCAGGGGCTGACAAAAAGGTTCTGCGTATAGATACGCTCATCGAGCCGCACGTCGCCCCGGAAGAGTCGGTTTCGGCGGAAAGGCTCGCTGACCGAAGCCGAGGCCGAAAGCCACGTGAGATCGGTCTGCCCGTAAGCCCTGCCCACGGCCATCGAACCGGGGGCTTTGGCCGCGCGGCGCAGGTATCCGGCCAGGTCGTCCAGCGACGCGTCATGCGCCAGCGGCAGGCGTCCCGTATGGAAATATTGTTCGTACTGGAAAATTTCGGCCGTCCCCAGCATGGGGTAAGTCCGCTCGCCCAGCAGGTAGGCATAAGGGATATCGGAGTCGATGTCCGTATCGCTGTAATCGGGATCGGAGATATACTGCGGCAGGACGGGCATGGGAATGACATCGGCGCCTCCGACGATGAACAGGTAGTTGGTTTCATCGTCGGCCGTGCTGCGCCCGAAACGGTAATAGTCCGCCAGCAGGTAACCGTGTTCGACCCACGAATCGGCCGGTGAAAGCGTCACGGCGCGGTTGCGCCCGGCCTCGGGGTTGAGAAAAACATAGTCGCCGGCATCGACGATGCGGTAACGGATGCCGTGTGCCGCCGATGCTTCGGCATAAGCGGCGAGCAACTTGCGCACCGCCGCGGCATCGGTTCCGAATTTGCGGGCCAGAGCCTGCAGGTTGGTGAAGATGACGCCCTCGGCCATAGGCCCCGCCGGCTCCTTCGAGCCCGCGGCCGCGCAGCTTCCGGCCCGGACAGCCGGGGCAACGGGTGCCGCATCTGCCGCCGGGGATGCCGTCACCGGGCGGGCGGGGAGCCTGGTGCCGCAGCCCCCGCAGAAAAGGTCGTTATCACCGCATTTCTTTCCACAATTGGGACAAAACATCGCGAATCGGTTTTAAAGGGTTAATCAATCCGGACGACTTGGGCCGGCGTACGCTTCAGGTCGGGCATCGCCTCGCCCACGCCGGCACCGATATAGGTCGCATCGCAGATTACATAGCGTTTGTTGCCGAGCTGCATGTAGTCGCCCTTCACCTCGCCTTTGAAGCATACCGCCGCGGCGATATGCGCCGGATAATAGAGCAGCACGACATCCAGCCCCAGCAGATCCTTGACCAGCCGCGCAAAGAGGATCGAACGGTCTTCGCAGTCGCTGTACGGATAGTAGTACATCTCCTCGGCGAAGAGTGTCCGCTCGATGCCGAACTGTGCTTCGTCGGTCTTGTAGGGGAAAGCCCTGTGCAGGTAGTGCAGCAGCAGTTCCGCCGCCTCGCGCTCGCCCTTCCCGGCCACTGCGGCGCGCAGCGGGGGATAGAGTTGCCCGCACACCGGGGCAGTAAGCGCCGTGGCCGCATAGACGCTCCAGTGACAGGGCGGATAATTCGTATAGAAATCCATCAGGTTGCGGTTTACCGTCACCGTCGTCGAAACCACGCCGTCGAAATTGCGGACGGCGGGCGCCGCGGGGTTCTGCGCGAAGAGGGGCGGCGCGGGCATCGCCAGCGACAAAGGCCGCTCCCCGGGGATCGTGAAATTGCAGATATTGTACGACGCGGCCCGCGGGACATCGTCCAGGATATAAAATACCTGGCCGTCGATATTGAAATAGGGACGGGCATAGACCTGCCCGTCGGTGGCCAGCAACAGGAACAGCCGGCCGCCGCCGCGCGCCATGCGCACTTTATAGCCCGCCTCGGCCATCAGGAACGATTGCAGGACGACCGATTCGTTCGTTTTGGGGCCGCAGAATCCGTCGGCGAGTGTCCGCACAAGGTCGTAATAGCCCCAGTCGTTGAGCCCCAGCGCCTTTTTCAGCGCCACGCACTCCGCCGCCACGGCATCGTATGCACCTCCCGAAACACCCTCCCAGGCATTGGCCACGCTGTTCTCCTGCACCGAGGCGAGGTTGAAGCGGTGTTTCGCAGCCAGCGATACGGAACAGCCCGTGCCGTAGAATGTGAACTTGAAGGGATGCGAAACGTCCACTGCCGGAGCCGCGTCGTCCGTCCCCGCGGCGGGCTTCCGCCCCTGCTGCGCACCGTTATCCCCGGCCCCCTTTTCCGCAGCGGGTTTGCCGCGCTGCACAGGTGTTTCCGCAATCCCGGGCGCATCGGGCTTCTCCGGAGCCGGCCCGGGCAGGCCGAACACCTTGTCGTAAGGCATCCTGTCCTGCGTCGGCGCGGAGGGCACATCCGGGTGTTTCATAACGGGGACATCGGGTTCCCGGCGTTCGGGCACGGGTACCGGAGCCTCGGCGCGGAAAGCCTCCCAGCGCTTGCGCATGAAGTCGGCGCACGCCTTGCGGTAGTTGTCCCGGAATTCGGTATAGGCCTGCCTGCGGCGCGCCTGGTATTCCAGCAACGCCTCCCGGCGGGACTGCGCCGGCAGGGGAAGCACGAAAAGCAGCGACAGCAACAGGGTCAGATAGCGTTTCATAGGCGGAGCGGTTACGGGTAAAAGACGGCGGCTTCCCTCGGCCGAGGGGAGCGCCGTCTCTCGATTGGACATGGTGCCGGCCAACAGGGCTACTGCTGCGAGAAAGCAGCCATCTGCTCCTCGAAGATCTTTTTGAACTGGGCGCGGTCGAATTCCAGGTTGAGTTTGGCATCCTTGGCGATCGCATCCTCGATGGCTGCCTCCAGGGCAGCCTTGGGAAGCTGCATGCAGACATAGTAACGGAACGAGCCGTTGTCCTGGCGGAACATCTTCTCCTCGACGACCTGCACGTCGCGCAACTGCTGGCCGACGGCCGTGTAAGCCAGTTCCTGATACTGCGACTTGTGCTCGGCAGCAACGCCCGTATCCTGGTTCTTCACATAGTTCTCGATGACGAGCTTCACATCGGCCTGGATGGCCGCGGCAAGATCCTGGCGGCAATTCTGCATGGCGATCTTCTGCGCCGTGCTGCGCTCGGTGCTCACGCCGTTCTGCACGGCACGGTAATATTCGGCATTGCTGCGGTACTGTGCGCCGCTGAGCGGAATAGCCTCTTCGACCATGCCCGCAGGGGCAGCGGGCCCGGAGGCCTTTTTCGACGAACTGCACGACACGGCGCCGGCAGCGAGCAGGAGAGCGATAGCTCCAATAAGGGTTCTTTTCATCTTTCGGATTATTTGGTTGTAAGTTTATAGTGCAATGTAAAATCGGCTTCGGAGGCCTTCCCGTCGGCGGAATTCCCGAATCCGATGCTTCCCCTGAGTACGTCCACCCCGTCGGTTGCGGGGCTTATCGAGCCTTGCGCCTCGAACGTTACGCTGCAATCGCCCCCGGCGAGCTGCGGGGGTTCGATCCTTTCAGCCACGATCCGGGCCCCGTCGGCCGGGTTGAACAGCACGATCCGCCGCACCTCGGCCGCCGTCCCGCTTACGCGCAGCTGCATCGTCCCGCGGATCACCCCGCCGGACTGTTCGATCCTGAGCGTGCCCTTGGGCCGGACTGAAACGGCGTCCCCGGCCGGATTGAAAAAGATCGTCTGCGACACGCGCGCACCGCCGAACAGGTAGAGCACTTCGATCTTGTTGATATCGGTCGGCGAAGCGTACTGCGGGTCATAGGAGAGCAGGTAGCGGCCGTCGCCATAGGGCTTGACGGCCATCTCCAGCACCGATTCGCTTTTCAGGCGCGGCTGCACGGCGGTCGTGGCCGGACGGCCGTCGAGCCGCAGGGAATAGACGCACTCGCCCGGCGCCTCGGACTCCACCTCGATCGACACGGCATTGTACAGTGCCCGGTAATTGCGCCGCAGGGTCTCGACATCGCCCTTGCGGGTGGCGTCGAAGAAATAGTCGTACAACCCGTCCAGCTCGTTTACCGCCAGCCGGATACGGTCTATGTCCGTAATCGTGCCCAGTTCGCGCCGCAGCCGTTCATACTCGGCCTGCTTGGCGTCGTCGATGGCCACGAAAGCCTCGATCAGCTGCCGCCGCGTCTGCTCCGGAAAGGGGTACAGCACCGAATATTCATAGCGGTAGGTCTTGGTCTTCTTGCTGTATATCCGCTCCCAGTAGACCGCCTCGGCGTTCGAGAGGGTGATGTCGTTCAGGTAGGGCAGCTGTCCGGCCTCGGTCATCAGCGCCGACGAATAGTCGCTCATCGCCGTGACCAGCTGGTCGCGCGTGATCTGGCGCGTCGCCATCTTCTCGGCGGACGAGACATTCACGGCCACGGCATTGACGATATACTGCCGGATCGAGGCCATGCATTTCCCCGAGGCGGCGGCAAGGGTCTCCCCCACTTCCGTCACCGCAAAATGCGACCGGTCGGAACTGCCGATCCATGCCGGCTTCCGTTTGCTGCTCGCCTCGACGACCTTGTCCTTCTGGGCAAAAGCCGCCGTCGAGATGCAGAGTGCCGCCAAAAGCAGCGAAATAGGTAATAAACGCTTCATCGGGTCACTTCGTTAGGGATTTAACCTTTTGCGTATCGGAATCGTAGCGCAGCGACACCTTGCCGACAAAGGCGTCGAGCGCAACGGCATCCTTCTTCGCTTTGTAATGGCCGGCGATCAACATGGCGCAATCGGCATCCCCGACCTTGCCCTGGCAATGGGCGAAGAAAAAATCCTCGGCCGCAGCGCCCTGCCCGTCGGCGAGCATGGCACGCACGACGGCGATCCGCAGGTCTTTGCCCGCATATTCGTCGTCCCCGGCCGCGTCGGCGTAGCTGTCGCGCAACCTGACCCACTCGGGCTGCGCCGCATAGGCGGCCTGGGCCTTGCGGGCCGCATGGTTTCGCACGGCCAACGCCCCTGCACCCGCAGAGCAGCAAATCAGCACGACGGCTGCAATGACCGTCACCTTGCGGCGGTTTTGCGCATGCGCCGACGCCTGCCGTGCAAGGGCGTCATCCAGCCGCAGCTGCATGGCATCGAGCCGGGCCAGCACCTCGGCATCTCCGGCAAACCGCTCCCGCACGGAAGCGGCATCCTCGGCAAAGACCCGCGCGGCGGCCCTTACGACCACTTCGCCGGCACTCAACCGCAGTTTCCCCTGCATACGGGCAAGCAGCGACACGGCCAGCGGCACCAGCGCGACGGCGGCCAGCAGGTAGAAGATATTGGCGCCCGTAGCGACCCCGGCGAGCAGGCAAAATACCAGCGCCGCAGCGCACAGCGCAGGGAGCATCTTACGGGCCGTATCGCCCAGGGCGGGCAGCGGCACGGCATCCAGCCCGGCAAGCCCCTCTTCGAGGCTCGCGAGCATCAGCCGGGAATCCGCCCCCGCACCGGAGGCAATATCGTCGACGACGGCCTCGACGTAGTTGGCGCCGCAATCCGGGCATAGGTGCTGCGAATCCTCCATTCTATTTCCGCAGACAGGACAGGTTTTCATCGTATTTCCAGATTAGTCAGACAATCGTTCGGTCAGAGTCCGAAGAGCCATTCGCCCAGCGACTTGCCCTTCTTGGCAGAGGACTCGGCACGCTCGGCCTTGAGGCTCTGCGCCTCGACGGCAGCCTCCTGCTGCGTCCGCGCGCGCATTGCCTCGGCATCCATTTTCCGCAACTCCTGCTCCATCGCCGCGGCTTCGGCCGCCGCAGCCTGCGCATCGAGGCGGTTGAGGAACCGGATCACCTCACCGTAGTTCGGGCTCACGGGGTTGCACGCACGGCACAACTCCAGCGCCCCGTCGATATCGCCCTGGCGCACCAGAATATCGGCCTGAGCAACGGCACGGGTCACCTCGCCGGCGAGCAGTTTGTCGTAGACCTGCACCTTGAGCTCCTCGACCGCCTCGTATTCGTCGACACTCTCGGGAATCACGGCCAGCGCCGCCATCGCATCCTCGTACTCCTCACGGGCGACGAGTGAGTTGACCTTGGCGAGTATCTTCGGCATCTGGCGCGTATAATAGTCGGCGATGCCCTGCTGCACGTCACCGATCAGCTTGGCGAAACGCGCGTCGTTGACGTTCACCTTATTGATCAGCGACCGCATACAGGCTTCCATGCTTTTGCCATTGGCCTGGAGCGATATGGTCTGGCTGCCAAAAACCGTATCTTCGAAGAGATTTTTGACCGACAGGGTCAGGTCGGCACGCAGCACGTGCAGCGTGGTCATCCCCGTATCGACCGCCCCGTCGTCGGTGATCGTAAGCGTCGGCGTGACGACGAAAAGCCCCGCGGCATCGGCCATGCCGTTGCGGGTGATGATCTTGCTGATCTTGTTTTTGAGGGCCGCGGCGTTGTTGTCACCGAGCTGCGCGGCCGTCTCGTCGTCGATATAGGCCGAGAGGTCGATTACGGCCTGGGCCCGGAGCGACAGCGCGGCCAGCACGAACACCAGGGAGAACGATAGTTTACGAAGCAGATTCATGGTCTGTTGTTTAGTAGATGATTACGTCGATGGAATTACCCGTGATCGTACGCGACACGGAGAGGTTCAGCCCCTTGAGGTACTGGTAGAGCGCCAGCGCGAAATCATTGACGTCCGACTGCATACCGTCCTCCATGGAGTTGTCCACAAAAATATCGCTGAAGGCCAGCAGCGTGCTCGTGCGGCCCTGCGCATGGTACTTGCCGTTCTTGGCATGGCGCTTCACCCACGAAACGAGGATGTCCGACAACGGCATGATGTTGTTGATCTCGGTATCCATGTTGATGGCCGATCCGGGGTCGATCGTAAAGCGCACGGCCACGCTCTGCCCGGTCGAAATCTTGGTCGCCATGCGTGTGGATATCTGCTTCATGAAGTCGCCGACCATCGCCTGCGCCATCACGCCGCACAGCACGTCGGCCGTCGTGCGTTTGCGCCCCGAAATTTCGGATTTGGTGGCCAGCGTATTGCCCGTGGCGATCTCGATCGCCTGCAGGGTCAGCGACACGCGCACCCCGCCGTCGTTCACATCCTGGTTGATATCGACGCTCACCGAGACGTCGGCACCCGAGTTGATGAGGATCGCGTCGTCGAGCGACATGCCGTCGCCCATGCGCACCTGATAGGTATTGGCGTTATTGAGCGACGTGAGCAGGTCTTTGGTCTCCACGCCCTGCTTGATGAAACCTTCGTTGACCTTCGAGATAGCCATGCGCATGTCCGAATTGTCGCGGATGGCCTCTTCGTAGGACTGGCCGCTCTTGCGGAAGGGCACGACCATCACCGTCGGCATGGCGATCATCTCCTGGGTTTCGGAGAGCGCTATATCGGCGGCATTGCGCCCGATGATACCGTTGTTGACCAGGTCGCGCTCGAGCGATTCGGTGTAGAGGTCGATCGTCGCAAAGACCTGGATGTCCTTGGCGGCGGTCTTGTTGGTCTTGTCGGCGATGGTGCAGCTGCGGATGTAGTTGGCATAACGGGTCGTCCCGAGCAACTGTCCGACATACTGGGCCGCCCCGGCCGAGGGTTTGCTGCCCAACAGGGGTTTGTTGTCGTTCAGGCCGTCTATACCGTTATATAAATAAGTGTAGATCACCGATTTCTTAGCCATCTCGATCGCCTCCTTCTTCGTACGGGCGATCCCCGAACATTCCAGCGTAGCGATCTTTCCGGTCGTGCGTTTCAGGATGGCATCGGTCGTATAATTCTGTGCGGAGGCGGGAAAAAGCGCCGACAAGAGAACAACGATGACTGACAATACGGACTTCCTAAACATCTGATAAATATTTTAAGTTTGAACGGATAAAATCCCCGGGGTACCGTCAGCGACACCCCGGAGATCGTTTCCAGAAGAATTATATGCGGTAAATTTATGCACCGACGAGCCCTTTGAAGAAACCGCCCGCCGCCGTCCCCTGCTTGTCGAGGATGACGACCAGCTTGTCGCCGTTGTTGAATTTCTCCTTGATGGCATCCTCGCCCGAAGCGACCTGGCATTTGGTAACGCCGTCCATCACCTCGACAGCCACGATGGTGCCGATCTCCGACTTGGTTACCTTCGGGCCGATCTTACGCTCCAGGAACACCTTGAAACGGGTCTTTTTGGCAACGCCCATCTCCGTACCGCCCGAGATATAGAGCTCCTTGACGCGGCCTTTCTTGTCGGCCTCGCCCAGCTCGAGGATATAGGTCTCGAACTTGAAATGCTTGTCCACGAACCCGACCATGCCCTTGCGGAGGTCTTTCATCGCGTCGTTGAACGCGCCGTCCTTCGAATCGGCGTCGATACCCGAAACCGAAAGGTCTTCCGAACCGATCATGGCGCCGTCGGCAATGTTATATACCTTCAGCGAATAGGTCACCTCGGCCTTGTTGTACATCTTGCCGTCGATATCCGACTTGAACTGCGAGAACGAAACGTTGTTGGCCTGTCCGATGACGACCTTCCTGGCACCCAACGCCTTGTAGGCGGCTTCGCTTTCGCTCTTCCAGTTGGCATCGTTCACCACGTCCTCGACGTTGCGGTCGGCATAGAGTTTCGACAGCGTACCGTCGGTCAGTGCGTCGACGATGTGGAAACGGCCACGGTCGGCAAAACCCGACAGGACGGCCGCCCGGATGTTGTCACAGGCTGCCTGGCTGACAGCGGAGGTGTGCGTAAAAGGATTGATGATGACAGTCTCCTTCGAAGGATCGTCCTGGGCAGAGGCGCCCAGCCAAACAAGCACGGCCACAGCGGCCAAAACGGTTTTGAAACAGTTTTTCATAAATATAGCTGAGATTAAAAGGGTTAGGAATCGCATGCTTTATGATGGGACATAGCTCCTGCAGTCCCCCGCACCTGGGAACTAAGCAATAAATGTAAAATTAAAAAAAAAGGAAAGCGTGGTGCTGTAGCTATATTTCAGAGTGGGAAGGTTCTTGCAAAACCTCGAGAATAAAATAAGCAACAGTCCCACGCCTATATCCGTAAACGGATAAGACGCGGAGAAATGCCGGCTTATTCTCTTCTCAGTATTAATTTGCAAGATTTACCACTCGAGAATAAACTTACACTTTCCGTGTTAGTCAGTATGTATCACAAATATAGTGAATATATTCGAAAAATACAACTTCGGCACCTCTTTTTCGGGACTGTCGCGACCCTAAATTACAATAAAAAATTCAAATTCGCTAACTTCAGACCCAAAATGTGCCATACGAAGACCCGGAAACGAGCCTTCTCCGATCGCCGGCAGAATAAAACGCACACGCCCGTGCCAAGGCTCCGGCAGCACGCCCTACATCGCCAGCGCCAACACCACGACCATCAGGGCAACGCACCACAGAGGCAGGTCGCAGCGCTCCCCGGACATCGCGGCATCCAGCGCACGGGAGCGCTCCAGATAAAGCAGGAAGAGGAACCACAAGGCACCATATACGACATTCCGGGCAATGCCCCGGATAAACATTTCGGTACCTCCGTACAGATGCGGATCGTATCCGGAAAAGAGCAGCATGAGCAGCGCAGCGAAATGCAACACCACACGCAGCCCGGCATACCAGCGCGCCAGCGACAACCCGTAGGGGCTCCGGCCGACCAAGCCCCACAGCACGCAGACGGGCAGCGCCACGCCGGCCGCAGGGATCAGGAACATCAAAGCCGTGCCACCGCCCAGCCGCCACGAGCCCGAAACGAACTGCATGAGCAGCCCGAACGCCCACTCCCCCAGCCGGGAAACGACATAAGCCCCGAACACCCACACCGGGCCGGGCAACTCAGCGATACGGGCTGAAAACTTGGATTCCATAGGGCACGAACTTTACGCTGGAAACAAAGGTATGAAAAAAAGGGAGACCCGCAGTCTCCCCTTTTCCTGTTTTTTAAATTTCCGGCCGTCAGACCAGTGTCTCCAATATCTGCACGGCATTGAGCGCCGCCCCTTTTTTGATCTGATCGCTGACGCACCAGAACGTCAGGCCATTCTCGCAAGTCAGGTCTTTGCGGATACGCCCCACGTATACCGGCTCCTTGCCGGCGATGAACAGCGGCATCGGGTAAACTTTGCCCGCCGGGTCGTCCATCAGCACCACGCCCTGTGCCCTGGAGAAAGCCTCGCGGGCTTCGGCAACCGACACGGGACGTTCCGTCTCGAGCCATATGCTCTCCGAGTGGGCACGCATCACCGGCACGCGCACGCACGTCGCCGACACGGCGATGTCCGAATGCATGATCTTGCGCGTCTCGTGAAACATCTTCATCTCCTCCTTCGTGTAGTCGTTATCGGTGAACACGTCGATATGGGGAATTACGTTGTAGGCCAGCTGGAATGCGAACTTGCTGACCGTAGGCTGCCTGCCGGCGCCCAGCTCGGCATACTGCGCGACCAGTTCGTCCATCGCCGCGGCTCCCGCCCCGCTGGCCGACTGGTAGGTCGAAACGTGTACGCGGCGGATGTGCGAGAGATCCTCGATCGCCTTCAGCGCCACGACCATCTGGATCGTCGTGCAGTTGGGGTTGGCGATAATACGCCGGGGGGCGTTCAGGGCGTCTTCGGGGTTTACTTCGGGAACCACCAGGGGAACGTCTTCGTCCATGCGGAAAGCGCTCGAATTGTCGATCATCAGCGTGCCGTGCTTGGTGATCGTTTCGGCGAACTCCTTCGAGGTGGAGCCGCCCGCCGATACCAGCGCGATGTCCACGCCGCAGAAGTCGTCGTTGTGGGCGAGCAGCCGTACGGTGAGTTCCTTGCCCCGGAAGGGGTATTTGCGTCCGGCGCTCCGCTCCGAACCGAAAAGCAGCAATTCGTCGATGGGCAGACGGCTCTCTTCCAGAATGTTCATAAATTCCTGGCCAACGGCTCCGCTGGCCCCGACAATGGCTAATTTCATGGCTTTCTCAAAGGTGTTATAGGTTGTATTACTCAAAAAATTCGTCTTCTTCGTACCGGGTTGCACTGTCGTCCGTTTTCTCGGTTTCGTCGCAATCGTAAACCGGCATGACGGCCGGACGCGTGAAGAGATCCTGCTTGCTGATACCCGTCGAAGGGTCGGCGTAAATCCGGTTGAGGAATTCGCCCACGATCGGTAGGGCGATTACGCTGCCTTCGCCGCGCGATACCAGGCGCACTGCCTGATCCTCGCCGCCGACCCAGCAGCCGGCTACCAGTTTGGGAAGGACGCACATGAACCATGCGTCGCGGTTCTTCTGCGAGGTCCCCGTCTTGCCGCCGACTTCGACATTCTGCATGTTGTAGGCCCATCCCAGGCGTCCGCCCGTACCCGAATGGATCACTCCTTCGAGCATCGTGAGCATCGTGTAGGCCGTGTGTTCGCTGATCGCATCCTGCGTCCGGGGGGCGAAGCTGGCGATCAGATTGCCCTGACGGTCTTCGATGCGGGTGACGAAGATCGGAGTGGTATAGACGCCTTCGTTGGCGAAGGTCGAGAAGGCGCTCACCATTTCATAGACGTTGGATTCCGAGGTTCCCAGGCAGAGCGCAGGCACAGGATCGATGTAGCTGTGGATGCCCATGTTGTGAATGAAGTTGGCCACGGCCTGCGGCTGCTTGGCCTGTTTCATGATCCACGCCGAATAGTTGTTGCGGCTGCGGGCCAGGCCCCAGCTCAGGGGGTGCATCTCGCCGTTCTGTTCGACCTTGCCGGCCTCCTTGGGCGACCAAGGTACCCCGTTGGCGGTTTCGATCGTTACCGGCAGGTTCGGTACGGGCGTGCAGGGACTCAGTCCCAGGTGGTCGATGGCGAAGGTATAGACGAAGGGTTTGATCGTCGATCCGATCTGCCGCTTGCCCTGCTTGGCCATGTCGTATTTGAAGTAGCGGAAATTGGGGCCGCCCACGTAGGCCTTCACGTATCCCGAGCGGGGATCCATCGCTACGAACGAGGCCCGCATGATCCGCTTGTGGTGGAGGATCGAGTCCCGGGGCGTGAGTACCGTGTCGCGTTCTCCCTTGTAGGTGAAGATCTTCATCGGACAGGGCTTGTCGAAGCTCGCCAGGATGGTCTTTTCGTCCACGCCTGCCTTTTGCATCTGGTAGTAGCGGTCCGAGTAACGGATCGCGTTGCGCATGATGCGCTCACGCTCCTGTCTGTCTGCGTCGATGAAGAGCGTTTTGGTGCGTTTGAACTGTGCGTCCATCTGGGGCTGGATCACCGACTCCATCTGCTTTTGAATGGCCTGCTCGGCGTATTCCTGCATCCGGGAGTCGATCGTGGTGTAGATCTTCAGACCGTCGCGGTAGATGTCGTAGGGCGTGCCGTCGGCTTTGGTGTTCTTCAGGCACCAGCCGTAGATCGGATTTTCGTCGTACTCCTTGACCGCCTGTTCGTAGTCCCAGTCGTTCTGGAACTGGCGGCGCTTGGGCCGTTCGGCGTTCATCGTCAGGCGGAGCATCTCCCGGAAATAGGTCGCCGGGCCTTCGTTGTGCGAGACCGGCTTGTAGTTGAGCAGGATCGGCAGGGCTGCGATCGAATCCCGCTGGTAGCGTGTGATGGCGCCTGCCGATGCCATGCGGTCGAGCACCAGGTTACGGCGTGCGAGGGCATTTTCCGGGTTACGGCGGGGGGAATACATCGTGGGGCCCTTGACCAGTCCCGCCAGCAGGGCGGCTTCCTGGATGTTGAGTTCGTGGGGTTCCTTGTTGAAGAAGGTGTGGGCCGCCGATTTGATGCCGTAGGCGTTCGAACCGAACTCCACGGTATTCAGGTACATGGCGGCGATCTCCTCCTTGGTGTAGTTGTATTCGAGTTTCAGGGCCGTGATCCACTCCTTGAGTTTGGATACGACCAACTTGGTCGTGCGGGCGATCTTGCCCCGGTTCTCGTTGATGTCGCGGGGAAAGAGGTTTTTGGCTAATTGCTGGGTGATCGTACTGCCGCCGCCCTGCGAGGTGTTCTGCATCAGGACGGTCTTGACGCCTACGCGTACCAGCGACATCAGGTCGATGCCCGAGTGTCCCCGGTAACGGACATCCTCCGTCGAAATCAGGGCCGCGATGATCGGCGGCACGTCGTATCCGTCGAGCCGGAGCAGCTGGGCGGAGTCGAGCGGGAAGAGTTCGTCGTACTGTACGTAGGAGCGGTTCTGCACGAAGAACGTGCCCAGCACCTTGCCGTCCGAAGAGAGAATCTCGGTGGCCAGGTTGCTCTTGGGGTTCTCCAGCTCCTCGAACGACGGCAGCCGCCCGAACAGGCCGGCGGCCGTGAGCAGCAGCAGGAGCAGCAAGAGTGCGAAAGGGGCGAATACGATGCCCCAGAGCCATTTGACGGATTTGGGCAGCGGTTTATGTGGGGTCTGTTTTTTCATCGGTTCAATTCAATATGCCGCAAAGATAGTGAAAGGTGAGGGCAATTGTGAGAACTTGTTCTCGAAAATTGCCGAACCGCCTCCTATCTTCTGCAAAGATAGTGAAAGCCGAGAGAAAACGGGAGCTTGTTCCCAGTTTTCCGAGGCGCTTCCCATCTTCCGGAAAGATGGCGCAAGCCGAGGGCAAGGACAAATTTATTCGGTTATGCCTCGGCGAAGCCTGTCTAAATGAAAGCATTCGCTTTCGCAAAGGTATGAAAAATCTCGGATTATACGTTCCGGTTTTCTGCGGGTCGCTTGCTGATTTTATCGGTTCTGCCGCCCGGACGGATCAGAACGGCAGCTCCAGGCCGAAGCCGAACCAGCAGCTCCCCTCGCTGGGCTTGTAGAGCGAGAGCTTTACGGTCGCTGTGGCGGCTGCCGACATACGCAGGATGTTGAGGTCCAGAAGCAGGTCGCCGCCGTACGAGTAAATGTCGCGCCATGTTTTGCCCCGGCTGCCGAACTCCTGGAACCGTGCGTAGTCGGCCCCGACGTTCAGCCGGATGCGTTTGAAGTAGATCACGCCCGAAATTCCACCTTCGGGATAACAGAGCGGGAACTGATAATCAACGGAGCCGGCCAGGTAATTATTGCTCGAAATGTCGGACGAGGAGAAGCCCCTGGGCAACAGCCGGGTCGATTTGTAGCCGAGGAATCGCAGCCCCGACGGGAAGCGGTAGCCGCCGACGGAGGTTTGGTAGGCCGCTGCTACGGAGAGGGAGTTGTGGCGGAAGAATCCGGGCGTGTAGATCCGGGCGTAGGCCGATACGAGGTCGCTGAAGTTGCGGTTTTCGGGGTTGAGGTCGTACCCGGCCCAGAGCGTATAACCCCAAGGGGTCCCGACGTCGCGGTAGGCGGCGCGCACCACGTCCGAGAAGCCGATTCCCAGCGAGAGTTTGTGGAGTCCTTCGCGGTAGCCGAGCGTTTGCAGGTTGGCGATGCGTCCCTCTGCGTCGTAACGGATCGCATCCACGTCGGCCACCATTCCGTTCGAATACTCCCAGCCCGCCGAGATCGAGAGCTGTCGGATATGATGTCCCCGGTCGAAATAGAGGGGCAGTGTGGCCCCGGCCGCCGCCGACCAATATTTGGCATGAGCCGGGGCCGGCTGGCGCTCGGCCTTGCCGTCGGCGCCCCGCTGGGCGATGCCGTAGGTCATGCGGTCGCCGCCGTAGGTGGCCCGGGCTTCCAGTCGTACGCCGAGGCCGCTATACCGGATCGTACCTTTCAGCACATGGCCGTCGGACCGGCTCCAGCCCCACGATGCGAAGGCTTCGGTGCTCGACAGCAGATTTTGGGAGAGAACGGTGGCGCCCCACATGAGCCGGGGGTTGAACTCTTCGATGGTCTTGAACGGGTCGAACGATACGGGGGCCCAACTGTGGGCCCGGAGCAGGTGCAATCCCTTGCGGTAGCGGCGTGCCGGATATTTGCGGTGCAGGGAGGCCGAGTCGGCGGGGGTATAGCGTACCGTGTCGAGATTGACCACGTTCCAGCGGCGGCGGGGCGGATTGACCAGATCGACGGGCAGTTGCGACGGGGCGACCGGAATCGGTTCGATGTTTTCCTGACGGGTGATGCGGTAGCCCTTTCGGTCGTAGGTGGTCGTCCAGACGGCTCCGCCGTCG
>OLNV01001406.1_pt1 | contig 15758 bp, 9 predicted proteins | sample 1672891 | NCBI WGS metagenome assembly OLNV01 (sample SAMEA3136734, study PRJEB25190) | human gut metagenome | biome: human gut; feature: human-associated habitat; material: faeces | place: Austria | collected 2013 | reverse complement strand
GCAAAATTCTTCGCCATATCTTCGTGAACCAGTTTCTGCAAATCGACCTTCTGGCTGCGCAAGGCGCGGATCACCACATCGGAACATACGCCGCGTTCTTGCGGGACATCACCGCCAGGATAGGTAAGCTGCACATACGCCGGATCGTAAAATAGCGTGCTGCCGATTTGCTGTCTGGCACCGTCTGCGATGGCAAGGTTGGTGTTGGCCTGGATTTGTACCACGGTTGGTGGAACGGCCGGAGATTTTAAGGAGTTGCTGGTAAACGCCGTTAGCAGGCTGACCAGCGCCAGTGAAGCTTTCATCTGGTTCGTCCGTGAAAATAAGAGTCACAGATTCGACCTTCCGGGCTAACGATTGTTCTGTAGAGAAAATGTCCAGAAGCGGATAAAAAATTCCTGAACAACGTGTGAGTTTCAGACGGGTGATAACGTATAAAAAGTGCTCGAACAGTCCCCTCTCCCCTTTGGGGAGAGGGTTAGGGTGAGGGGAACAGGCCAGCTCCGGGGCGAATATTTACCCTCATCCCGACCCTCTCCCTGAAAGGGCGAGGGGGAAAAACATGCCCGCAGTGACGAGTGAGCCACTTTGCCTGCACTCTCAAACTCCCGGACAATCCGGGAGTTTGGAGTAGGTTATTCCCACTCTTGCAGGAAACGCTGACCGTACTGGTCGGCTACCAGCAGTGCAGCGTAAACCTGATCTGGCGTCGCGCCGCCAGGCATGTTGTGGATGGTTTCACCTTCTGCACATGCCGCTTCTGCCACAATTCGCATTTTCGCCGGGACATCTTCTTTAATATCCAGTTGAGCGAGAGTTATTGGCAAACCTACCGCATGGCTAAGTGCAGCTACGGTTTCGATTTCCTCCACCGGCGCATTTTCCAGAACCAGCTGCGTCAGCGTACCAAATGCCACTTTTTCACCGTGGTAATAGTGATGCGCGTCCGGGATAGCGGTCAGGCCGTTATGCACCGCGTGAGCCGCCGCCAGCCCGCCGCTTTCAAAACCAACGCCGCTCAAATAGGTGTTCGCTTCAATCACGCGCTCCAGCGCCGGAGTCACTACATGCTGTTCGGCGGCAAGCATCGCTTTTTCGCCTTCTTCCAGCAGAGTGTTGTAGCACAGTTCTGCCAGTGCCAGCGCCGCCTGGGTACACTTGCCGCCCGCCATAGTGGTCGCGCCGCTACGGGAACAGGCGCGTGCTTCAAACCAGGTTGCCAGCGCATCGCCGATACCCGCCGCTAACAGACGTGCAGGTGCGCCAGCGACGATTTTGGTGTCGACAATGACCATATTCGGGTTATTTGGCAACATCAGATAGCGGTCAAATTCACCATCATCGGTGTAGATAACAGACAATGCGCTGCACGGTGCGTCGGTAGAGGCGATAGTCGGTGCGATCGCTACCGGAACACCCATGAAATGTGCCAGTGCTTTGGCAGTATCGAGAGTTTTTCCGCCACCGATACCGAGAATTGCGCCACACTGCGCAGTCTCCGCGATGCCACGCAGACGGTCGATCTCATTTTGCGAACATTCACCGCCAAACGGCGCAATTTCTACTACCAGTCCAGCATCTTTAAAGCTTTTCTCGACAGTGGATTGAGCAAAACCTAAAACAAATTTGTCACCCACCACTAACCAGCGTTCTGCCAGCGGCTTCAGGTATTCGCCCAGACGATTAATCACATCAGCGCCCTGGATGTATTTACCCGGTGATTGAATAATGCGGTCCATAATTGCTCCTTTAGAGATGAGTAGTGCCAAATGCGGCATTCCAGTCGTGTTCGAACTTCTCTATAGCTGACTCTACCGCAGGGGTGTTGAGCATTTGTTGCGCTACATCTAAGGGCAGGGTGATGGATTCACATCCTGCCAGTAAACAGTCCAGCGCCTGACGCGGCGTTTTAAAGCTGGCCGCCAGCACCATGCTTTCTGGTGCGTGCATTTCTAACAGCGCTTGCAGCTCCTGAACCGTACGAATGCCGTCTCCGCCCTGGGCATCTACGCGGTTAACATACGGAGCAACGTATTTTGCCCCTGCCAGTGCGGCTAATAACCCTTGTGCGGCGCTATATACAGCGGTGCCAAGTGTAGTAATACCCTCTTTTTTCAGTATTTTAATTGCTGCCAGACCTTCGGAAGTCACCGGGATTTTAACCACAATGCCCGGAATGGTGTCGCGCAGGCGCTTCGCTTCTTCCACTATTCCCTGCGCATCACGGCTCATGGTCTGAGCAAACAGAATGCCCTCATCACCGATCGCTTTTTGCAGGCGCGGCAGCACTTCCCAGATGGACTCCTTGCTGGCAGCGATAATGCTCGGGTTAGTTGTCACCCCGGCAATCGGGAATATACGTGCCAGACGTTCGACTTCTGCGACGTTAGCGGTGTCCAGATACAGTTCCATGATGTTTCCTTTTACAGTTCCAGTTCATGTTGCAGCAGGCTGGCGATAGCGTCGGCAGAGGCGGCGTTAACCAGCGCGTTACGGAATTCTTCGTGCATGATGCGGCGAGCGAGGCGCGAGAAAATGCGCATGTGCTGATCGCCCGCAGCATGTTTGTTCAGGGTTAACATAATGATGAATTGTGCTTCATCATCGCCCCAGCGCACCGGCGCTTGCAGACGCGCTACGCTGATGGTGGATTGCTCAATATGTTCCGATTTGCTGTGGGGAATGGCAAAACTAAAGCCCAGACCGGTAGAGAAAACGGCCTCGCGTGCCCACAAGTCGGCTTCCAGTTTACGCGGATAGCGGCAGCGGCCCGCCAGTAGCAGGTTATCGGTCATGCCTTTCAGCACTTCTTCTTTGCTGCGCCAGTCGCTTTCCAGCGTGATGCACTCGGCGGTGACCAGCGGCGCGTCCTGTTGGGTCATGCGGAATTGCGCCAGCAGGTGTTCCACTTCCAGCGAAGTACGGCAGGCCATTGCCTGGTTGAGCAACTGGCGGCATTCGCGGCTATCAAGTTGCGCCATCCGCGCTTTCGCCGCCGGAATTGATGGTGCGCTCATGCTCAGCTCATCCAGCCCTAAACCGACCAGCAACGGCAGCACGGAACCTTTCGCTCCCAGTTCACCGCACAGACCAATCCATTTGCCCTGGCGATGCACCGCCTGCACGGCGTAATCGAGCGCCCGTAAGAATGCCGGATTCAGGCTGTTGTAGTGACGAGTAACCTTAGCGTTATCGCGATCTACTGCCAGCAGATATTGCGTCAGGTCATTACTACCAATACTAAAGAAATCAATCTCTTCACAGCATTGATCGATGATGAACATCACCGACGGCACTTCAAGCATGATGCCAAGCTGGATCTTCTCATCAAACGGAATATGTTCATTGCGCAGTTGCTGTTTGGCTTCCGCCAGTTTTTCTTTCACCCATAAGATCTCTTCCATTGAAGAGATCATCGGGATCATGATTTTCAGGCTGCCGTGAGCGGAGGCACGGAGAATCGACCGTAGTTGTGTGGTAAATAACGACGCGTACTCTTCATAAATACGCACGGCGCGATAACCGAGGAACGGGTTTGCCTCTGCGGGAATGTTCAGATAATCAACGGGTTTGTCACCGCCAATATCCATAGTGCGCACAATAATGCTGCGTCCGTTGGCGGACTCCAGCGCCTGACAAAAAATGTTGTACAGCTCGCTTTCGCCCGGTGCGCTGGTGCGATCCATATAGAGCATTTCAGTGCGGAACAAACCAACTCCTTCCGCACCATTGCCGAATGCGGCCTGCGCTTCCACGGAGTGAGCGATGTTAGCAGCAATTTCAATGCGGATACCATCAGCGGTACGGGCTTGTTGGGTCAGCCAGACACGCTGTTGCTCACGCAGGGCATCCTGTACGCGGGCTTCTTGCTGATAATAACGGGCTACGGCTTCCCCTGGCTCAACCACAATCGCTCCGGCGTTGCCGTCGATATAAATCGTTTGATGTTGCCACGGGGTAAGGGCATCAATATCCACACCAACCAGCGTCGGAATGTTGAACGAACGGGCAAGAATTACGGTATGTGAGGTGGTGCCGCCGCTTTTGAGCAACAATCCTTTGAGGTGATTTTTATCCAGTTCGAGGAACTGGCTGGGGGTTAGTTCATCAGCCATACAAATGGCGGGCTGCGTCAGTTTGCCCGGTGCCGGGAAGCGTTGCTCACCGTAGATTTGCTGGAGTAACTGGAAGCAGACGTCGCGTACGTCCAGGGCGCGTTCTTGCAGGTAGCTGCTGCTGGAACGGGCGAACTCTTCGCAGAAGTGGTGTGCACTGGCGACAATCGCTTCGGCACAGCTTAATCCCTCGCTGACGCCTGCCAGTAAATGTTCGCGCAGGGAAGTATCGCCAGCCAGGGATCGGTGCGCTTCCAGAATCGCGCTGGTAGCACCGTCGCTATCCAGCAGACGAAACTCTATGTTTTTCAGTACCAGCGTCAGGCCGTTTTCCAGTGCGGATTGTTCGGCATCAACGCCTTTGGCAGCGGGAAGATTACCCAGCGCATTGAGATCTAAAGAAGAGATCGGCGTCAGAATGCCGCCTGCGCTACCGCTGCACACGGTGCGGGCGCGGATAATTCGCGGATTCAGATTGGTCAGTGAAACCGGCAGTGGTTCCAGTTCGTCAGATTTTACTTCCGCCAGCGGTGCGTCGCAGTGGGGGAATTCATCGCGCAGCCATTGGCTTAAACGCTGGTGCGCTTCCTGTTCGTCGGCCCCGGAAATCAGTAACTGGCAGTTATCGCCCACCAGCGTATCGGTGCCAATCAGCGCAAGGGCGCTTTTGGCGTTGCCCTTGCGGTCAGTGCGCAGGTTATGCCACTCAATTTGTGATGAAAAAGTATTACACAGCGTTTCAACGTGGCTTGCCGGGCGCGCATGTACGCCGTTAGGTAGCTCACAAATAAATTCCACAATCAGGGCCATTGCCTCTCTCCCGGTACGGTTTTCTGTTTACAGGATAAGAGCGCACGGCAACGGCCTGCCATGTGACAAATCTGCCAAAAGCTGGACAAATGTAATGTAACCGTCAATTTGCGACGCGTCTCACAAGACGCCGTTTTGCGGCATGCTTCCGGGTTGCCGCAAGTTATGAGGCGGATCGCATTTTTGTACTGATATTACAAAAGTCCAGTAAATGGCCTTTTTATCCACTGTTTGCTCCGCCTGCGATTGCCTATTGTTTCCTCCATCAAAAATATGGACATGGGCTTTTGCAAGCCCGGGAGCAGCTTATGAATGAGTTGGTGCAGATCCTGAAAAATACCCGTCAGCACTTAATGACGGGCGTTTCACACATGATTCCCTTCGTGGTATCGGGCGGTATTTTGCTGGCGGTTTCCGTCATGTTGTATGGCAAAGGCGCAGTGCCGGATGCCGTAGCCGATCCGAATCTGAAAAAACTGTTTGATATCGGCGTTGCAGGTTTGACGCTGATGGTGCCTTTCCTCGCTGCTTACATTGGTTATTCCATTGCAGAACGCTCTGCGCTGGCCCCGTGCGCTATCGGTGCCTGGGTCGGCAACAGCTTTGGTGCGGGCTTCTTTGGTGCGCTGATCGCCGGGATTATTGGCGGCATCGTGGTGCATTACCTGAAGAAAATTCCGGTGCATAAAGTTCTGCGCTCGGTGATGCCAATCTTCATCATTCCGATCGTCGGCACACTGATTACCGCAGGCATCATGATGTGGGGGCTGGGCGAGCCTGTGGGGGCATTGACCAACAGCCTGACTCAGTGGCTTCAGGGGATGCAGCAGGGCAGCATTGTTATGCTGGCGGTGATCATGGGTCTGATGCTGGCGTTCGATATGGGCGGTCCGGTTAACAAAGTGGCCTATGCCTTCATGCTGATTTGCGTTGCTCAGGGTGTATATACCGTGGTGGCCATTGCTGCCGTGGGTATTTGTATCCCGCCGCTGGGGATGGGGCTGGCGACGCTGATTGGTCGTAAAAATTTCTCCGCAGAAGAGCGCGAAACCGGCAAGGCGGCGTTGGTGATGGGGTGCGTTGGGGTTACTGAAGGGGCGATTCCTTTCGCCGCTGCCGATCCGCTGCGTGTTATTCCTTCCATCATGGTCGGTTCAGTTTGTGGTGCAGTAACTGCGGCGCTGGTCGGTGCGCAGTGCTATGCAGGCTGGGGCGGTCTGATTGTGCTGCCGGTGGTTGAAGGCAAGCTGGGTTATATCGCAGCAGTGGCTGTCGGGGCGGTTGTGACGGCAGTCTGCGTGAACGTGCTGAAAAGTCTGGCGCGTAATAATGGGTCTTCGACTGATGAAAAAGAAGACGACCTGGATTTGGATTTTGAAATTAATTAATTGAGGAACGAGCCATGACGAAAATTATTGCAGTAACCGCGTGTCCATCTGGTGTTGCCCATACCTATATGGCGGCAGAGGCGCTGGAAAGTGCCGCGAAAGCGAAAGGCTGGGAAGTGAAAGTAGAAACCCAGGGCTCGATTGGTCTGGAAAATGAACTGACTGCGGAAGACGTGGCGAGCGCCGATATGGTGATTCTGACCAAAGATATCGGCATCAAGTTTGAAGAGCGTTTTGCTGGCAAGACCATCGTGCGCGTCAACATCAGCGACGCGGTAAAACGCGCTGATGCCATTATGAGCAAAATTGAAGCTCACCTGGCACAAACCGCTTAAGTTCTTATCCCGCCCGTAAGGGCGGGTTCGCTTTCCCACAGGAGTTCCTCATGACGAATCGTATCTCTCGCCTCAAAACTGCACTGTTTGCCAATACCCGTGAAATCTCGCTGGAGCGGGCGCTGCTTTATACCGCCAGCCATCGGCAAACCGAAGGCGAACCGGTGATATTGCGCCGGGCGAAAGCAACAGCGTATATCCTTGAACATGTTGAAATATCGATTCGTGATGAAGAACTGATTGCCGGTAACCGTACGGTGAAACCGCGCGCCGGAATTATGTCGCCGGAAATGGACCCTTACTGGCTGCTGAAAGAGCTGGATCAATTCCCGACGCGTCCGCAGGACCGCTTTGCTATCAGCGAAGAAGATAAACGTATCTACCGTGAAGAGTTGTTCCCGTACTGGGAAAAACGTTCGATGAAAGATTTCATCAACGGGCAGATGACGGATGAAGTAAAAGCCGCGACCAGCACGCAGATTTTCAGCATCAACCAGACGGATAAAGGCCAGGGGCACATTATTATTGATTACCCGCGCCTGCTGAATCACGGGCTGGGTGAGCTGGTAGCGCAGATGCAGCAACATTGTCAGCAACAGCCGGAGAATCACTTTTATCAGGCAGCGCTGTTACTGCTCGAAGCCTCGCAGAAACACATTTTGCGTTACGCCGAACTGGCGGAAACGATGGCGGCAAACTGCACAGATGCCCAGCGTCGCGAAGAACTGCTGACTATTGCGGAGATCTCTCGCCATAACGCCGAACATAAGCCGCAGACGTTCTGGCAGGCGTGCCAGTTATTCTGGTACATGAACATCATTCTGCAATACGAATCCAACGCCAGTTCGCTGTCTTTAGGGCGCTTCGACCAGTATATGTTGCCGTTCTATCAGGCATCTTTAACCCAGGGCGAAGATCCGGCGTTCCTGAAAGAACTGCTCGAATCTTTATGGGTGAAATGCAACGACATCGTGCTGTTGCGCTCCACCAGTAGCGCGCGTTATTTCGCCGGTTTCCCGACCGGCTATACCGCACTGCTCGGCGGGTTAACCGAGAACGGACGTAGCGCGGTGAACGTGCTTTCGTTCCTTTGCCTTGACGCTTATCAAAGCGTGCAATTACCGCAACCGAACCTGGGGGTGCGCACTAACGCCTTGATCGACACGCCGTTCCTGATGAAAACCGCAGAAACCATTCGCCTCGGCACCGGTATTCCGCAAATCTTTAACGATGAAGTGGTAGTGCCAGCGTTCCTCAACCGTGGCGTTTCGCTGGAAGATGCGCGCGACTATTCCGTAGTGGGCTGTGTGGAATTATCTATTCCCGGCAGAACCTACGGCTTGCATGACATCGCGATGTTTAATCTGCTGAAAGTGATGGAAATCTGCCTGCATGAAAATGAAGGCAATGCTGCGCTGACTTATGAAGGTTTACTGGAGCAGATCCGCGCCAAGATCAGCCACTACATCACCCTGATGGTTGAGGGCAGCAATATTTGCGATATCGGTCACCGTGACTGGGCACCTGTACCGCTGCTCTCGTCTTTTATCAGCGATTGTCTGGAAAAAGGCCGCGATATTACCGATGGCGGTGCGCGTTATAACTTCTCCGGCGTACAGGGGATCGGTATCGCCAACCTGAGCGATTCTCTCCATGCGTTGAAAGGTATGATTTTTGAGCAACAGCGTTTAAGTTTTGACGAATTGCTGTCGGTATTAAAAGCCAACTTCGCAACGCCAGAAGGCGAAAAAGTCCGTGCTCGCTTAATTAACCGCTTCGAGAAATACGGTAACGATATCGACGAGGTGGATAACATCAGCGCCGAACTGTTACGCCACTACTGCAAAGAAGTGGAAAAATACCAGAACCCGCGCGGCGGCTACTTCACGCCGGGATCGTATACCGTTTCTGCTCACGTCCCGTTGGGATCGGTGGTTGGCGCGACGCCAGACGGTCGTTTTGCCGGGGAACAACTGGCAGACGGCGGCTTGTCACCTATGCTGGGTCAGGACGCACAAGGGCCAACGGCGGTACTGAAGTCAGTCAGTAAGCTCGATAATACGCTGCTGTCTAACGGTACGTTGCTGAACGTGAAATTCACTCCGGCGACCCTGGAAGGTGAAGCGGGATTACGCAAACTGGCCGACTTCTTACGGGCATTTACCCAGCTTAAGTTACAACACATTCAGTTTAACGTGGTGAACGCCGACACGTTGCGGGAAGCGCAACAGCGCCCACAAGATTATGCCGGGCTGGTGGTGCGCGTTGCCGGATACAGCGCCTTCTTTGTCGAATTGTCGAAGGAGATCCAGGATGACATCATCCGCCGGACAGCGCATCAGCTGTAACGTTGTGGAAACGCGCCGCAATGATGTGGCGCGCATTTTCAACATTCAGCGTTATTCACTGAATGACGGCGAGGGCATTCGTACGGTGGTCTTTTTTAAAGGCTGTCCGCATCTTTGCCCATGGTGTGCTAATCCGGAGTCGATCTCCGGCAAAATCCAGACGGTACGCAGAGAGGCGAAATGTCTGCACTGTGCGAAATGTTTGCGTGATGCGGATGAATGCCCCTCCGGGGCGTTTGAACGGATTGGCCGCGATATCAGCCTTGACGCGCTGGAACGTGAAGTGATGAAAGATGACATTTTCTTTCGCACGTCCGGCGGCGGCGTCACGCTTTCTGGCGGCGAAGTGTTAATGCAGGCGGAGTTTGCTACCCGTTTTTTACAGCGGCTGCGGTTGTGGGGCGTGTCATGCGCCATTGAAACTGCCGGAGACGCGCCAGCCAGCAAGCTGCTACCGCTGGCGAAATTGTGCGATGAAGTGTTGTTCGATTTAAAAATTATGGACGCGACTCAGGCGCGGGATGTGGTGAAGATGAATCTGCCACGCGTGCTGGAGAATCTGCGTTTGCTGGTGAGTGAGGGCGTCAACGTGATCCCGCGTTTACCGCTGATCCCTGGTTTCACGCTCAGCCGGGAGAATATGCAGCAGGCGCTGGACGTGCTGATCCCGCTGAATATCAAGCAGATCCATCTGTTACCGTTTCATCAGTACGGCGAGCCGAAATACCGCCTGCTGGGGAAAACATGGTCGATGAAAGAGGTTGCTGCGCCGTCGTCAGCCGATGTGGCAACGATGCGTGAAATGGCAGAATGGGCCGGATTTCAGGTTACCGTGGGAGGTTAAAATGGCATACCTGGTGGCAGTAACCGCCTGCGTAAGCGGCGTGGCGCATACATATATGGCGGCGGAACGGCTGGAAAAGTTGTGCCAGTTAGAGAAGTGGGGCGTCAGCATTGAAACCCAGGGCGCGTTGGGAACGGAGAATCGTTTAGCGGACGAGGATATCCGCCGGGCGGATGTTGCGCTGTTGATTACGGATATCGAGCTTGCCGGTGCTGAGCGATTTGAACATTGCCGCTATGTGCAATGCAGCATCTACGCTTTCCTGCGTGAGCCGCAGCGGGTGATGAGCGCGGTACGCAAAGTGCTTTCTGCGCCGCAGCAAACCCATCTCATTCTGGAGTAGTCGGTTTTTCTGTCAGTTGGCTGTGGTACTGCCGACGATATTCCGACGGTGAGCGTTCGGTATTTTTACGAAACAGACGGCAGAAGTAGTTGCTGTCGACAAAGCCGCAGGCGTGCGCCACTTCTTTTACCTTCAGGTCATAGCCTTTCAATAACGTCTTAGCGTGCTCCAGTCGCGTGTGATTCAGGTATTCGTTAAAACCAATGGCCCCCGTTTTTTGAAACAGGTGCGAGAGGTAATTTGGCGAAATATAGAATGCCTGTGCGACAGATTCGCGGGTAAGCGCGGAGGCATAGCGTTCGTCGATATAATCGCGAATAGCTTCGAATAGTGCCTGGCTGCGTGAGGCGGTCTGGATTTGGCTGCCAAGCAAATCGCGGCAGTGGCTAAGCAGGCTGGCGACGATAAGCCTTGCCGTTTGCTGCTCCTGCGGCTGCATTTGCATTTCATTGAGCGTTTGTAGCAGAAAGGAACCTATGCGTGGGCCGCGTCGGGCGACGTGTTGCTTCGCCAGATTTTGATATTGTTTGCCATCCCATTGCACGACGCTGAAGCCGAGTTGCTGTTTGCCAAACAGCACGCTAAAGGTAGTAGCGGGGGCTTGCCATTGTGGAAAATTCCAGCCACCAGCGGGAACGTATAGTACATCGCCGGGAACTAACGTTGCTCCAGCGCCGGTATCAACAAACTCACCTTCCAGCACAATTTCCAGTCGTGGAAAATCGACCTGATACGCAAGATCGGGCACCGGGCCGTTACTGCTGGCAAAGTAAATCTGGCGCAGGGACAGCGGGCCGTTGATCAGGCGGGAGAGCAGATAGCTGACGTCGTGATACATGTTATTCCCTTAGGTATGTAGACGAGAAAACAGTAACTGGCATTATTAAAAAAGGCCACCTGAAAAGTGTGGCCTGAGGGGAGTTCGATGTAAACATTGCGACAGTATCGCATCCGGCAAATAGCGCCAGACGCGATACAAAGGTCATTTACTGATTACCTACCTGGTCGCCATATGGCAGCGTGTCGTAATCGATCAGCGCGTTTTTCTTGTACGGGTTACCAATCCAGCGGGTAGTTTCTTTGAACTGCGGATTCACCACTGAACGGGTTGGATCGTAACCGTCGTAAGATAAGCCCGCCAAATCTGACCAGGTGTGGATCAGTTCCGCCAGGCTGTATTTACGATCAACATCCTGTGAGAAATCACGCGGATGAGTCGCTTGCCATTTTTCTGACGTCCACAGCAGGAACGGAATGGTGTACATATGACGCGTCGGGTTGTCTTCATTACGCCCCTGAGTTTTGTGCGGCGGCGTGTCGTAAACCTCTTCACCGTGGTCAGAGAAATAAACCAGGAAACCGTTCGGGTCTGCTGCTTTAAAGTCTTTAATCAGGCTGGCAACCACGTGATCGTTGTACAGGTTAGCATTGTCATAATCATTATATGACTCCAGCTCTTCTGCGTTTAATCCCGGTGGAACATGCTCTGTATTACCGTCAAATTTGCCCTGATCTTCCGGATAACGGTACTTGTACTTGATATGCGTACCCAGCAGATGAACGATGATCAGTTTCTTCGGCGCAGGGTCCTTCAGCACTTCCTGGAACGGCTTCAGCACGTTGGTGTCGTATTCACGCGCACTCTGCGTACGTTGCTGGTTCATGTAGTACTGCTTGTCGGTCTGGCGCGAAAATACCGTCAGCATGGTATTGCGGGCGGTCATCGTCTGCTGGTTGGTGATCCAGAAGGTTTTATAACCCGCCTGTTTCATCATGTTCATCAGCGACGGCTGTGTCAGGTACAGGTCCGGGTTCTTTTCATTGGCAAAGGTCAGCGCCTGTTGCAGTATTTCAATGGTGTAAGGACGAGACGTCACCACGTTATTAAACACGGTCAGATTCGGATCGGTTTTATGCAGCGCATCCAGCTCCGGCGTGGTTTCACGCGGATAACCGTACAGACTCATGCGGCCACGCTGGGTCGACTCGCCAATCACCAGCACTAAAGTGCGCGGTTCGTTACCCGATTCATCTTTGAAATTCGCCAGCGGCGGCAAGGCATTATTTTCATTCAGTAGCTTTGTTAGCGAGTTTAGTTGCTGACGATACTGATAATAGCCGGTCAGGAATTGCCACGGTGCGGCAGGCTCCATACGCGATGCCAGGTTATCCAACGTTTTCTCAAACGGCTTGTTTTTGATAAACGTATTCATGGCGATCGGATGCAGAATCAAGCCATAAAGTAGGGCAAAAGAGACAACATAACGCCACGGCTTTGGAATATAGACCGGGCGCAGGCGTGTCCACAGCAGAACTGCCACTGCCGTATAGGCCAGCGCGATAAGCACAATTTTCAGGCTGAAATACTGGCTTAAATACTCGCTGGCTTCGTTGGTGTTGGTTTCAAACATCACAAACAGAACGCTCTGCGAGAACTCCTGACCGTAGATGACGTAGTAGCACAGCGCCGCCAGAGAGGCCGCCCATAGCACCACGCCGATCACTGCGGCAATAATTTTGATCCGCTTCGGAAAGAGGAATACCGGGATCAACCACAGCGAACTGAATAACAGCGAGTCGCGAATGCCGTTAGTGCCACTATAACCACTGATGTAAATAATGGCCTGTAGCAGAGTAGAGAAAAACCAAAAGTAGAGCAGTGCCCAACCCAGGGCTTTCCAGCTAAAAAGGGGTTTAGCCTGGACTTCTGTGGAATGCATAGTAAGAACCTGTCTTGAAAAAAATATCGCCGAATGTAACGACAATTCCTTAAGGATATCTGAAGGGATATCCAGAATTTGAATAAAATGCAGACAGAAATATATTGAAAACGAGGGTGTTAGAACAGAAGTATTTCAGAAAACCCTCGCGCAAAAGCACGAGGGTTTGCAGGAGAGGAAGATTAGCCGGTATTACGCATACCTGCCGCAATCCCGGCAATAGTGACCATTAACGCCTGCTCGACGCGAGGATCCGGCTCATGGCCTTCTTTTTCTGCCTGGCGGGAGCGGTGCAGCAACTCGGCCTGCAATACGTTCAGCGGGTCGGTGTAAATATTCCGTAGCTGAATAGACTCTGCAATCCACGGCAGATCGGCCATCAGATGGGAATCGTTGGCAATCGCCAGCACCACTTTGATGTCTTCTTCTTGCAGATTGCGTAACTCTTTACCTAACGGCCACAGTGCTTTGTCTACCAGACGTTGGTCATAGTATTCCGCCAGCCACAGGTCTGCTTTGGCGAAGACCATCTCCAGCATGCCGAGACGCGTCGAGAAGAATGGCCAATCGCGGCACATAGCCTCCAGCTCGCTCTGTTTGCCATCTTCGACCACTTTTTGCAGCGCCGTACCTGCACCCAGCCAGGCGGGGAGCATCAGGCGGTTTTGCGTCCAGGCGAAGATCCACGGAATGGCGCGCAGCGACTCGACGCCGCCAGTCGGGCGACGTTTCGCCGGACGTGAACCCAACGGCAGTTTGCCCAGTTCCTGTTCCGGCGTAGCGGAGCGGAAGTAAGGCACAAAATCTTTGTTTTCACGTACGTAGCCACGGTAGAGATCGCAGGAGATGACTGACAGTTCATCCATAATGCGACGCCAGCTCTCTTTCGGCTCAGGTGGTGGCAGCAGGTTGGCTTCCAGAATCGCCCCGGTGTACAGCGACAGGCTGCTGACGGTGATTTCTGGCAGACCATATTTAAAGCGGATCATCTCGCCCTGTTCAGTCACGCGCAGGCCGCCTTTCAGGCTTCCTGGCGGTTGTGACAGCAGCGCCGCATGAGCAGGTGCGCCGCCGCGACCAATGGAACCGCCGCGACCGTGGAACAGAGTCAGTTCAATACCCGCTTTTTCGCAGGTTTTGATTAATGCATCCTGTGCCTGATATTGCGCCCAGGAAGCCGCCATCACGCCCGCATCTTTTGCTGAGTCGGAATAGCCAATCATCACCATCTGTTTGCCCTGAATCAGGCCGCGATACCAGTCGATATTCAGTAGCTGAGTCATGACATCGTTGGCGTTGTTCAGGTCATCGAGAGTTTCAAACAGCGGAGCAACCGGCATCGCAAAGCCGATACCCGCTTCTTTCAGCAGCAGGTGGACAGCCAGCACGTCGGACGGCGTTTTCGCCATCGAGATCACGTAGGCGGCAATGGAGCCTTGCGGTGCTTCGGCAATCACCTGGCAGGTATCGAGCACTTCGCGCGTTTCGGCGCTTGGTTGCCAGTTGCGCGGCAGAAGCGGACGTTTGGAGTTCAGTTCGCGGATCAGGAATGCCTGTTTGTCGGCCTCTGACCAGCTTTCATAATCGCCGATGCCGAGATAGCGGGTCAGCTCGCCCAATGCTTCGGTATGGCGGGTGCTCTCCTGGCGGATATCAATGCGCACCAGCGGTACGCCGAAACATTTCACGCGACGCAGAGTGTCGAGCAGATCGCCGTTGGCGATAATACCCATGCCACATGCCTGAAGGGACTGGTAGCAAGCGTAGAGCGGTTCCCACAGTTCTTCGTTTTGTGTCAGCAGGCCTTCTGGTTTTGGCAGTTCTTCGCCTTTCAGGCGCGCTTCCAGCCATGCCTGTGTCGCCATCAGGCGAGAACGCAGGTTTTTCATCAGATAGCGATACGGCTCTGCGGCACCTTCTTCGCCGACCAGCGCCAGCAGTTCAGGGGTTGCTTCAACCATCGACAGTTCAGAAACCAGCACCTGAATATCTTTCAGGAACAGATCGGTGGCTTTCCAGCGACTGAGCAGCAGGACGTGGCGGGTGATATCGGCAGTGACGTTCGGGTTGCCGTCGCGGTCACCGCCCATCCACGAGGTAAAACGCACCGGAACAAATTCGACGGGCAGTTTGTAGCCGAGGTTCTCTTCCAGTTGTTCGTTCAGTTCGCGCAGGTAATTCGGTACGCCTTGCCACAGGCTGTTTTCTACTACGGCAAAGCCCCATTTGGCTTCATCTACCGGGCTTGGACGCAGCTTACGGATTTCATCGGTATGCCATGACTGGGCGATCAACTGGCGCAGGCGGCGCATCAGCTGGTTGTGTTCGTAGTCAGCGATATCTTTGTTATCGAGCTGTTTTAAACAGGCGTTCACTTCCACCATTTTGTGGATCAGTGTACGACGGGTAATTTCGGTTGGGTGAGCCGTGAGGACCAGTTCCAGCGACAGCGATTCCACTGCTTTTTTGATGGTGTCTTCGCTCAGTTCCGGCTGGTTTTTCAGTTTGCGCAGGGTGCGGGCGATCACTTCCGGGTTGCTGGCAGCTTCGCCTTTCGGCGAAATGCTGTGGTATTGCTCGGCGGTGTTGGCCAGGTTCAGAAACTGACTAAACGCACGCGCAACGGGCAGCAGCTCGTCGTTCGACAAATTTTGTAAGGTGGTGAGCAACTCCTGGCGGTTAGCATCATTGCCAGCGCGTGAAGATTTGGACAACTTACGGATAGTTTCTACGCGTTCAAGAATGTGTTCTCCCAACGCATCCTTGATGGTTTCTCCCAGCACTTTGCCGAGCATACTGACATTACTACGCAATGCGGAATATTGTTCGTTCATATTACCCCAGACACCCCATCT
>OLNV01001400.1_pt1 | contig 15808 bp, 7 predicted proteins | sample 1672891 | NCBI WGS metagenome assembly OLNV01 (sample SAMEA3136734, study PRJEB25190) | human gut metagenome | biome: human gut; feature: human-associated habitat; material: faeces | place: Austria | collected 2013 | reverse complement strand
AGCACATTCACCAGGAAAGTAAGGAATAGCATGTTTCCTTTCGGATTCTTGCCCGGTGCAAACAGGTTGACGCCTGTGTCGGTGCAAAGCGACCAGTTGTTGTGCTTGCCCGAACCGTTGATCCCCTTGAAGGGCTTTTCGTGCAGCAGCACCCGGAACTTGTGACGGCGGGCGATCTTGTCCATCACGGTCATCAGCAGTTGGTTGTGGTCGTTGGCAAGATTGGCCTCCTCGTAGACCGGCGCCAGTTCGAACTGGTTGGGCGCCACCTCGTTGTGGCGGGTTTTGACGGGGATGCCCAGTTTCAGGCACTCGTATTCGAGGTCTTTCATGAAGGCCATCACACGGGTCGGGATCGCACCGAAATAGTGGTCTTCCAACTGCTGGTTCTTGGCCGATTCATGCCCCATCAGCGTACGCCCGGTGAGCATCAGGTCGGGACGTACGGCCCAGAGGCTTTCGTCCACGAGGAAATACTCCTGCTCCCAGCCCAGATACGAGATGACCCGCTGCACGTTCTTGTCGAAATAGTGGCACACCTCGGTCGCGGCCTTGTTCACCGCCGAGATCGAGCGCAGCAGCGGCACCTTGTAATCGAGCGCCTCGCCCGTATAGGCGATGAAGACGGTCGGGATGCAGAGCGTACCGCCCACGATGAAGGCCGGCGAGGTGGGGTCCCACGCCGAATAACCCCGTGCCTCGAACGTGTTGCGGATACCGCCGTTCGGAAACGACGACGCATCGGGCTCCTGCTGGACAAGCACCTTGCCGGAAAATTCGTCGAGTACACCCCCGCAGCCGTCCGGCTCGGCAAAGGCGTCGTGCTTCTCGGCCGTACCGCCCGTGAGAGGCTGAAACCAATGCGTATAGTGGTCGGCGCCGTGGTCGAGCGCCCACTGGCGCATTCCGGCAGCCACGCCGTCGGCGACTTCGAGCGTCAGCGGCGTCCCCCGCTGCATCGTATCGAGCAGTTGGGCATAAACCGTCTTGTTGAGATACCGGCGCATGGCCTCGCGGCCGAATACCTTCGTACCGAAATACTCGGAAGGACTTCCCTCGGGAGCCTTCACTTCGACGGCTTTGTGATTGATGGCCGCCTCCACCATTTTGAATCGGAGCAATGACATGGGATCACTTCGAATTATGAACTCGGAATACCGTAAAACCCGTACATTTCCGCCCGGATGACGAACGGCATCCTTTCTGCGCACAAAGATAAATATTCGACACGACAAAAACGCACAAAAAACCACATCTCCCCAAAAAAATCGAATATTTTTCAAAAAAACCAATAAAAAAACAACTTTTCCCGAAAAAATAGCTTAAAAATTCATCACACCAGTCGATTTCAGACGTTATTTTGCGAAAAACAGCATTTTTCGCAAAATCATCCCATTCGTGATCCGGGCATTTCCGAAACCTCCGCCGGAAAGAGCCTTCGTTGGTACAAACCGGCTATTTTCCGCATTTCTTGCTTACAATCCGGCAATTATTTTATATCTTTACGGGCAGTTTAAAAGCAATTGAACATATTTCAATACTAATCTCTAATTTATTATGGCAACTACCAAACGTGAAAAGTTGTTTACCGAATTTCCGCCGGTTTCGACCGAGCAGTGGGAGGAGGTAATCAAGGCCGACCTCAAAGGTGCGGACTACGAGCGTAAATTGGTGTGGAAAACGCCGGAAGGTTTCAACGTCCGTCCCTACTACCGCGCCGAGAACCTCGAAGGCATCAAGTTTCTGGGCTCGCAGGCAGGCGAGTTCCCTTACGTACGGGGTACACGTGCCCACAACCGCTGGAAGATCCACCAGACGGTCATCGTCAATTGTCCCAAGGAGGCGAACGCCGTCGCGCTCAAGATCCTCAATGCGGGCGTCGATTCGATCGAATTCCAGATCGTTCCGGAGACCTTCTCCGCAGAAGATCTGAATACGCTGCTCAAGGATATTCATATCCCTGCAGTCGAAATTACCTTCAGCGGCAGTAAAACCGCCCATGTGGCAGAGTTGGTGATCGCGAAGATCGAAAAGGAGCAACTGCCTGCGGAAGAGGTGCACATCAATTTCTGCATCGACCCGCTGGTCAAGAAACTGACCTCGAAAGGCAGCTTCTGTTCGGAGAACGGTGCCAAGTGTTTCGAAAAGATCGCCGACCTGGTTCGGAAAACCAAAGCCTACAAAGGTATCCGCGTAATCACGGTATCGGGCGAAATCTTCAGCAACGCCGGCTCGACGATCGTCGAGGCGCTCGCCTTCTCGCTCGCTGCCGGTCACGACTACCTGGTACGCCTGATGGATATGGGCTTCACGATCGAAGAGGCCGCCAAAAAGATCCGTTTCTCGCAGGCCATCACCTCGAACTACTTCATGGAAATCGCCAAATTGCGTGCAGGCCGTATGTTGTGGGCCAACATCGTGAAAGCCTATAATCCCGTGAAGAACTGTCCCTGCAAGATGTTCACGCACGCCGTGACCTCGACGTGGAACCAGACGGCATACGACCCCTACGTCAATATGCTGCGCGGCACGACCGAAGCGATGTCGGCATCGATCGCCGGCGTACACTCGCTCGAGGTGACTCCCTTCAACAAGGCATACGAAGATCCCAACGAATTTTCGATGCGCATCGCCCGCAACGTCGAACTGCTGCTCAAACACGAGTCGCACTTCGATCAGGTCGTCGATCCGGCCGGCGGTTCGTACTACATCGAAAACCTCACCGACTCGATCGCCAACGAGGCGTGGAAACTCTTCCGCGAAATCGAGGAGAAGGGCGGCTACACCGCAGCCTATGAAAGCGGCTTCATCGTAGAGCGCGTCAAGGCATCGGCCGCAGCCAAGGACAAGAACATCGCAACACGCCGCGAAATCCTGCTGGGCGCCAACCAATACCCCAACTTTACGGAGGTCGCCGGCAAGGAGCTGACCGAAGCCGCCGTAACCCGCCCCGTGAGCGAAGGCAACACGCTGGCTCCCTATCGTGGCTCCATGGCATTCGAAGCCATGCGTCTGCACGTGGACCGCAGCGGCAAGGCGCCCAAGGCGTTCATGCTGACCTGCGGCAGCCTGGCTATGGCCCGTGCCCGTGCCCAGTTCTCCTGCAACTTCTTCGCATGCGCCGGCATCAAAGTAATCGACAACACGTTCTTCAAGTCGATCGAAGAGGGCGTCAAGGCCGCTCTGGAATCGAAAGCCGAGATCGTCGTAGTCTGCGCATCGGACGACGACTACGCAGAGGCGGCTCCCAAAGTGAAAGAGCTGCTCGGCGACAAGGCGATCCTAGTGGTTGCGGGCGCTCCGGCATGTATGCCCGAACTGGAAGCCCAGGGCATCAAGAATTTCATCAACGTCAAGAGCAACGTACTCGAAACACTGAAGTTCTACCTCAAAGAAATGGGTATCTAAAAAGCAAAAGTCATGAGAGCAAAATTTTCAGATTTAACATATGACGGAGGCGAGCAGAAGAGCTGCTGCGCTTCGAAAGGCTGCGGCCAAACCGAACCGTGGCTGACTGCCGAGCAGATACCTGTCAAGGGCTCCTACTCGGCAAAGGATCTGGAGGAGATGGAGCACCTGAACTATGCGGCAGGTATCGCACCGTTCCTCCGCGGCCCCTATTCGACGATGTACGTGATGCGTCCCTGGACCATCCGCCAATACGCCGGTTTCTCGACGGCCGAAGAGTCCAACGCATTCTATCGCCGCAACCTGGCTGCCGGACAGAAGGGTCTGTCGGTGGCATTCGACCTGGCGACACACCGCGGCTACGACGCCGATCACCCGCGCGTAGTGGGCGACGTCGGTAAGGCCGGCGTGTCGATCTGCTCGGTGGAGGATATGAAGGTGCTCTTCAACGGCATTCCGCTGGATCGGATGTCGGTGTCGATGACCATGAACGGCGCCGTGCTGCCGATCCTGGCGTTCTACATCGTGACCGGTCTGGAGCAGGGATGCACCCTCGATCAACTGTCGGGTACGATCCAGAACGACATCCTCAAGGAGTTCATGGTGCGCAACACCTATATTTATCCGCCGAAATTCTCGATGAAGATCATCGCCGACATCTTCGAATACACGGCCAAGAACATGCCCAAGTTCAACTCGATCTCGATCTCGGGGTACCACATGCAGGAGGCAGGCGCCACGGCCGACATCGAGTTGGCCTACACGCTGGCCGACGGTCTGGAGTACCTGCGTGCGGGCGTTGCAGCCGGTATGTCGGTGGATGCTTTCGCACCCCGTCTGTCGTTCTTCTGGGCGATCGGCATGAATCACTTCATGGAGATCGCCAAAATGCGTGCGGCACGTATGCTCTGGGCGAAGATCGTCAAAAAATTCAACCCCAAGAACCCGAAATCGTTGGCCCTGCGTACGCATAGCCAGACCTCGGGCTGGTCACTCACCGAGCAGGATCCGTTCAACAACGTAGCCCGTACGGCTATCGAGGCGATGGGAGCCGCTCTGGGCCACACCCAGTCGCTGCACACCAACGCACTGGACGAGGCGATCGCCTTGCCGACGGACTTCTCGGCACGTATCGCCCGTAACACCCAGATCTACATCCAGGAGGAAACCAACGTCTGCCGCGAAGTGGATCCCTGGGCAGGTTCCTACTACATCGAAACCCTCACCAACGAGATCGCCCACAAGGCCTGGGAGCGTATCGAGGAGGTCGAGAAGCTGGGCGGTATGGCCAAGGCCATCGAAACCGGTATTCCGAAGATGCGTATCGAGGAGGCGGCAGCCCGCAAGCAGGCCCGCATCGACTCGGGCATCGAGAAGATCATCGGCGTAAACGAATACCGTCTGGATCACGAAGCTCCGATCGATATTCTGGCTGTGGACAACACGGCCGTACGCGAGAGCCAGATCAAACGTCTGAAGGAGTTGCGTGCAAACCGCGACGAAGCAGCCGTGAAGAAGGCGCTCGAGGCCATCACCGAATGCGTCAAGACCGGCAAGGGCAACCTGCTGGAACTCGCTATCGAGGCCGCCAAGGTACGCGCTTCGCTGGGCGAGATTTCGGATGCCTGCGAGGTGGTCGTAGGACGTTACAAAGCAGTTATTCGTTCCATTTCAGGTGTATATAGTTCAGAAGTGAAATCAGATCCCGCATTCGAACACGCGAAGGAACTGGTTGCCAAATTCGCGAAGAAGGAGGGCCGCCAGCCGCGCATCATGATCGCCAAACTCGGTCAGGACGGACACGATCGTGGCGCCAAAGTCGTTGCGACCGGTTACGCCGACATCGGCTTCGATGTCGATATGGGTCCGTTGTTCCAGACTCCCGAGGAGGCAGCCAAACAGGCTGTCGAGAACGATGTTCACGTAGTGGGCGTATCGTCGCTGGCCGCCGGCCACCTGACGCTCGTTCCGCAGATCATCGCCGAACTCAAGAAACTGGGCCGCGAGGATATCATCGTCATCGTCGGCGGTGTGATCCCGGCACAGGATTACGATGAGCTGTATCGTGACGGTGCCGCCGCCATCTTCGGCCCCGGTACCCCGATTGCGACCGCAGCGATCAAGATCATGGAGATCCTGCTCGACGAGCAGAAATAATCCGGATCACTCCTCTGTTATTATCAAAGCCCCGCATCTTTTGATGCGGGGCTTTTTAATGGGGGGGGGAAGCGAACCGGCCGACCGAAAAAGAACTTTGCCATCGACCTTCATAATTCCATCGCCGGCCTCACATCCAGAGTCCGCGCAAATACAGCGGCGGATCTCAAACAACGACCGAATACATGCTGTCACAGTGCCATTTCCACAAACCCTACAAATTATGTTTGTAGGCCATATTTCCCGTTAGACAGACAGCGAATATCCTCCCCCCCCCGGCTCTCGAAAACAGCCGATTTCATACCGCAAACCCCTAACCGGAAAGAAACTCGACTGCCGAGACCGTCGTTCTCCTCCCCCAGCCCCGAAGACTTCCGGAATATACGATAAAATCACGGACATTTCGAAGATGCGGAAAAAGAGAACGGCGGATTGGCCGGACTACCACTCCGAGCACCTCACAAAAGAGAAGTCAGGAAACCGGCTCTTATCGCTTTTAAGAAGAGAAGTCATCCCCCTATGCCATCGCAATAACGACAATAAAAAAGAGGAATGTATAAGCTACATCCCTCTTTTTCGGCCGGAACTATTCCGGAAAAAATCTACCGGTAACGGTTAAAAATACTTGCCGCGCAAGTCCTCCACATTCGACATCTGCTCCAGGAAATCGAACAGACGACGCTGAATCATCCCCTGCGACGACGCCTCGGCACGTACCTTTTCAGCTTCGATACTCTGCGGAGTTTCCGCCTCCTGAATATCCGTCACCACGAAAACATAAGCACCTACATTTCCCCTGACCGGCTCGGACAGCGTATTCGTCTGCTCCGTTGCGGTAATCGCTCCGATCACACGAGGCTCGACACCCATGTTACGGATAAAGAACGATCCGTAACGGACATCTTCGAAAGGAACGACTTCGGTACCAAGGTTTTGGGCGACCTCTTCGATAGTCGAACCCTTCATTTCGCTGACGATCTTTTCAAACTTCTTATCGGTTATAAGCGTCTGGCGAATATTGTTCGCTACTTTCTCGATCGGCGTATAATCCTCATTGTCGATCTCAGTTACCACTGCGACCACATAGTCATCACCCACAGGGAAAATCTCGGAAATCGCGCCCACCTTGGCATCGTATGCCCAGCGCACCAATTCACGCGAATCAGCCAGTCCCTGCAGCAGACGGTCACCCTGCGTGAGTTTCGCTTCACGAGGAGTGAGGTTTCCCTTATTCGCTGCCTCGTTGAACGCATCGACAGAACCCTTGCCCTCGACAGAGAAAAGACTTGCCTGACTATGCACATTGCGACGGGTCGCCGACGAAGCCTCAACAGGATAAGTGATCGTCGCAAGGCGCATGTGCTTCGAAGGTTTGTCCAGACGATAAACCTGTAAAATCTGAATAACGTCACCCACTTCGACACGGAGAATATCCCCCTGCTTAGCCGTCGAAAGAAGTCCCGAAAGCTCGTCCGGGAATGCAGAGAAAGGCATCACGCCCGCATCGCCTCCATTTCCGGCATCCTGCATATAGAGCGAATGGGTACGAGCCGCCTGTGCGAAATCCGCACCTTGCCGCAAAGCCGTCATCAGACTGTCGGCCAGGTCGCGTTGGTCGTAGGTGAGTACAATATGGCGGACGCCCACGGAATCCGGAGCGTTCAAAGTTTCAACGACACGGGTCATCGTCCAGGTATCGTTCTTCAGGACGGGACCATACTGCTTGCCGTTGGCCAGCGCTTCGGCCTCATCGTCCAGAAGCTGGGCAACCGACCGATAATTGTCTGTAATTTTACCGAAACGGTTATTCTTGGCAAATGCTTTCGGATCGTCCGACGCGGCAAATTCATCGCCGACTTCCCGAACGGTCTTCTCCAAAGTCGCCATATCCTCTGCACTCGGAGCCACTTCGAACACCACATAAGAGAGCGTGCGCGAAGGTTTCTGCTCATAACGGGCCTTATGGCTATTGTAATAAGCCTTGATTTCGGAATCGGAAACCGAGAACAGAGAATCAGGCATATCGTGATAACGCTTGCCGACCCAAGAACCGCTGAAAGTCTTATTCTGCGCATCGACGCCTTCTTCCGCTTCCAGCCGATTGACATATACACCGCCTTTGACCAAGCCGTTATACTTATTGATTTCGCGCTCCCGCATAGCCTGTCCGACCAAAGCCCCCCACATATATTGCATCTGGGGATTTCCGGTTGCCTGGGCGATAAAATCACTCACACCCTCCACACTGTACTGTCCTGTACGGGGGTCGGTGAAAGCCGCAGCCATCGTCCCGGAATAATACTCGCCGCTGATAAGTCCCTCACGCTCGGCATCGGTCACCGAGATTCCCATCTTCTCGAAACCGGGCAAGTACACGTGGTTGGCAATCAGAGTCTGCCAAGCCATTTCAGCCAACTGATCCATCTGCTCTTCATTACTTTCGGAGATGTTGCTCTGGTCTTTCAGGTTGTTGTATACCTCAATATATTCCGAATATCTGATCTTCGAACCGTCGATCACACCGACCTTGGGGTCGTTACCCGAAAGTCCCATATCCGTTTTAAGCGAGAGAATGAATGCCAGCAGTGCAAACGCGATGATAATCGACAAAACCACACCGAATCTGGTCCGTAACGTGTTTAAACTTGCCATATAAACTATTTTAATTTATTGTTTCAAAATGAGTGTTCAAAGATAATAAATATATTCTGAAAACCATGATAAACGACCAAATTCTTTCGTCATTTTCCGCATCCGGCATATCGAAAAAACGCACTTGCCCTTCACCGGTCGAAAATATCCCGTAAACTACAACCGTTTCACGCGCGCCAACTCCAACCGGGAACGGGTCCTGCGCAGAATCTTGATCTCAAGATGCTCGAAACGCACGGTTTCTCCGGCCGCCGGCAGCCCTTCATACCGGAAAATGATATACCCGGCCAGCGTTTCGTACTCGTCACTCTCGGGTATGGCAAGCCCGTATTTTTCATTGAGATATTCCACTTCCAATCGGCACGAAAGGACAAATTCCGAATCGCCGACCTGTTTCTCCGTAAGGTCGGGCACATCGTGCTCGTCTTCGATTTCGCCGAAAATCTGCTCCAGAACATCCTCCAAAGAGATAATACCGGCCGTACCGCCGAACTCGTCGATCACGACCGCAATATTGCTCTTATGACGGATGAGCCGCTGCATGAGTGCTTGCAACGGCATCGTCTCCGGGACGTATTGCACCTCCATCAGCACCTCATCGATCGACGTCGGATGCCGGAACAGCGACTTCGAATTGACATAGCCGACGATATTATCGACACTCTCTTTCCAGACGAAAATACGGGAATACTTACTCTCGACAAAACGCGCCGTAAGCGCTTTGATCGAGGTATCATCGATATCGACCGCCTCCATATCGATACGGGGAACCATGCAATCCCTCACGCGCAAATCGGCAAAATCCAGGGCATTCTGAAAGAGTTTGATCTCATTATCCGGTTCATGCTGCGCCTCCGGCTTCCCCGATTCGAACAAGCTGGCCAGATCGGTCCGGTCGAAAATGGGCTCCATCATCGCAACCTTCGGCTTACGCCCCATCAGCCACAAAATCCCCTGGGAAATCCAGGTCGTCAGCTTGGCGATCGGAAAAAGCAGCAGATAAAAGAAATAGATCGCAGGAGCAAACAGGCGGTAATAAAAATTCGGGCTGTTCCGGAAAACGGATTTCGGGAGAAATTCGGCGACGAAGATGATGATGATTGTCGAAACCGCCGTTTCCAGAACGACGGACCCGCCGCGAGCGATCTCCGTCCAACCCACTGCCGCCGCGAGCGAGCGCAACAACAGCGACATATAGAGCGAATAGATAACCAGGGCGATATTATTCCCGACCAGGATCGTCGTGATGTACTGCCCGGGGTGACGGGCAAAAATGTCGGCGATGAAATTGAACAGCCGACTCTGCTTCCGGTCGATCTCCAGTTTCAGGCGGTTCTTGCTCGTAAAAGCGATCTCCATCCCCGAAAAAAAAGCCGAAAGCAACAACATCAGCAGAATTATAAACACCGAAGTTATCATAAGGAACGATCGTTACTTTCTACGGGAGTCAGTTGAATTTTCCGGTCGTTCCCCCGTATCGGCCGGGCCGGTTTGACAGGCTGTTCGGAAACTGCCTCCTTCGCAGCGGAAACATTGTCCGCAACGGGTTTCACCGACGTAGAATCCGCGTCCCGTGTCGGCTCGATATTGACCCACATACGCCCTTTGATTCGGCGAAATTTCCAGTCTTTCAACTGATCGTCCGACTCGAATCCTTCGACGATGTAGGAATTTCCGCTCTCTTCCACGATCTTGGAATCGACGTTAGACCAGATCCGGCGCGTTTTCTCGTTCCAGAACAACTGCTGGGTGTAGAGCTCCTGTCCGTTGGATTTTTTCACTACGACATTTCCTTTGGCTTCCCATAATTTCCGATTCCCGTAATGAATCGCATAGTTAGCCGTTAGCGTAGCATCGACCGCTCCGGTACTGTCCTTCTGATATGTCACGATATCCACGCCCTTGCGAAATTCCTGATAAGGCTCTTTTGCCAAAGAGTAACCTTCCACCAAAGGAGCCGTAAAAACATAGGATTTCCGGCCGTTCTCCGTATTGGTCATCGTCAAATGCTCGCTGTACTCGGTCATCAAAGCCTCATCGTTAGGCTCTTCGGCCACCGACTCCTTGTCGCACGAATATAGCAAGATAGCACTTCCCGCGATGAGAAGTGCTACCTGTGCATATCGTTGAATGCTTCGGAGCATCGTTCGTACAAACTATGTCGCTACCGGGGGCGTACGGTCGTCACGATACCGCGGGCCGGACCGCAGGTAATCGTATAACGTGCACCCTCCATCAATTCGTTGAAGAAGCATTCCTCGGCAGTCGGGAATCCGCGACGGTAGTTTGCTGCCGCATCACGCGCCGTCTGAGCGAAATTGCCGGCATCGGCGTCGTTGGCAAGCAGGTTGGCTGCCTGCGTCATCGTATCGTAAGCGACCCAGAAAATAGCCTGACCCTCCAGTCCGGAGCAAGATGCAGCCGAAGCCGCATAAGCCTGCGCCAGGGCGAAATAAGCCATACCGTTATTGGGATTCAGCGCCTTGGCCTCATTAGCCGCAACTGCAGCCGCCGTAGGATTCTTGGCTGCCAGTTCGGTCATACTCAAACGCACCAGAAGCAATTCTTTCTGAACGGCGTCTTGTTCGGCAGCAATCGCCTCACGCAGGTAAGTAGTCGATTTGGCGAAGTCGCCCCGCTCTTGAAATCCTTGAGCCAGCATCATGGCCGTCTGGGCAGAAGGTTCCATCGCATAATATTTTTCGGCGATCTGAAGGAAAAATTCGGAACTGCACTGCGAACGGGACATCAGCGAAACCGTCTGCTTGAGCAACTCCATATCCTCCGGAGCCGCTTCGATACGCGGACGGAACATCTTCTCCAGGTTCTCGCAATCGGCAGCACCGCTACCCGCAAAACAAGTATCGAACTGTGTTTTCGCCTCCTTTACTCCAGGAGCATCACTCTCGAAAATCGGGGCCAGACGAGCGTACTCATCCAAAACGGCATCCGGATAGACCTCGCCCATCTTATAATCATCGCACAAATTGCTGAAATATACCAATGCGACATCCGGCAGCGCAGCATAACCGCTCTGCAAACCGGCTTCGATCGCCTCCTTATACAACTTGCGCACGCCTTCCCGGTCGGAAGGATTGAAAGTCAGGTATTCACGAGCTTTACGGTCAAGGACATAAGCCGTACCGTAATTGGGACTGGAAGGAAAATACTGTACACGCAGGTCGTAAATCATCATCAGCGAATCGAGCAGAGCTTTTTTCTCATTCAGGTCTTGTGCGCGTTGCACCTTGTTCGAATAAACCTGTGCCCCCCGAATAAAGGTCGCTTCGAAAGCCGAAGGAGCCTCCTGTGCAAGCGTACGGAAATAAACAGCGGCTGCGTCGTAATCGCGGGTATCGACAGCTTCCTTCAGCAGGTTGCTCGTCAGAATGTTTTGCTTACGCTGTTCGGGCGTATCTCCCCACGGAGCGTACCGAGGGTCACTGAAATCCTGGGCGATCGAAGCTGTCGCAGCGAACACCAATACTGCCGACAGCAAAATTTTCATGCGATTCATATTCTTCTTTATAATTTATTTTTTATGTGTGGTTTAATCGTATTTCGGACGAACGAACCAATAATCACCGAACAATGTCACACCCAGCGAAAATTTGCAATAGGTCTGTTTAACCAGACTCACCTGTTCGTTGATCGCCTTGAAACTGCCGCGTCCGCCGACTTCGACACCCAGATCGACCGACGACGCACCCAATATGCCGCCCAACACCGTCAGGGGAATACCGACGCCCAGCGTCACGGCGTATTCATTGACATCCACTCCGCCGAAAGTCTGGTTATAGGTACCATAACGAACTCCGGCCCGGTAGGACCAGCGTTTCAATGCGCTGCGTACATCCGCTTTATTGGGGGTGTATTCGACCCCGAGTTTAACCGTATTCGTGTTCCGGTAAGCCACATCGAAACCGGCTGCGGATTTCTCGACCAACCGAGAATTGCCGCTTCGCCAGTCCTGATAGACGTAATCCGCCCCCACAGCTATTTTAGGCGTGTTGTAATAAATACCTACGGCAACCTGCTGGGGCAGCTTGAGCCCCAGACGATTTCCCATATCCATAGCGACCGTATTGAAAATATCGCCGGTCTGCACCTTCGTCGTCACATTCGGATTCAAGTCGCCGCCGATATCGTAGGTCGCACCGATCGTCAGAATACGCCGACGGTTGCTGATCGGGGACCACTGTACGCCGAACTGTCCCTTAAAACGGGAAACGCTGTAGGTTTCGGTTCCCGTCGCGTCTGCGATAAGACCTCCTCCGGTTATATTCTCCAAAATAGCGGTTTTATAAATCCGCTGAATGTCGCCCCAATAGTACTGGGCAGCTATTCCGATCGAGAATCCGCGGAAGATCTCCCAGCCCAGACCGAGCTTCACCTCCGTCACGTCGCCGTCGCCGTCCCACTGGTACTGCACGCGGCCGATATTACCCCAGATTTCATCGTCGTCCACCTCCTGTTTCATCCGGTAACCGACGCTGCTGTAAGGCGTCAGGCTGAAGCCCAACCCCAAATGCTTGGCAATCGGCAACTGAAACGCAATGTCGTGGAAATTGACCGTATAATAACTTGTATTGAGCGTCTGCCCGTAATATTTCTGGGAATTGTAAAAGCACTGCCCTTCAAGACCGAAATCGAAAAGGAACGACTTGGGGCGCACGGCACTGTAAGCCGCCGGATTGAGCAAATTGACAGCAGCCGCATTACGCATACCGACGCCGACACCGCCCATCGAACGTGTCTGAAGCGTTCCCGGGGTCCGCAGTTCACCCAGACCGTACATCGAATACGGTGAAAAAGCGTTGATACTGCTGGTTTGTCCCCATGCCATGCACGGTACAATGACGGCCAGCGCGAGGCACAGTTTAACGGCGGCTTTCTTCACTTGCATTATACTCTAAAATTCGGTTCAGCCCCAGAAAGACCAAATCACAATGTGCAAATATCGTATTTTTAATTCGTTTAACAAAGAATTTTGCATCCCCGCCGGTAAAAATTATCGACAACGCATCGATTTCCGGAAACAGCCGGGCGATATACCCCTCGATTTCGAAGGCAATGCCGTTCATCACGCCCTGCCGGATCGCCTCGACGGTCGAACGCCCCAAAAGCGTCTGGTCCTCACAGGATTCACACAGGGGAAGCGCCGCCGTATAATCGTGCAAGGCCCGGAAGCGCATCTGTACGCCGGGAGAAATATTACCGCCCCGGAAAACCCCGTCGGCAGAAACCTGATCGATGGTAATGGCCGTCCCGAAATCCACGATCAACAGATTGCGGCCCGGGTAGAGCGACGCAGCGCCGACGGCAGCCGCAAGACGGTCCTCACCCAGAGTTTCGGGCGTAGTGTAACCGTTACGAATGGGAAGAGGAAGTTGCGGTGAGAGCCGCAGACAGCGCCCGATGCGGCGACGCACCAGCGCGACGGTGTCATCGACCGGACCGCGCGTAGTCGCAACAATAGCCTGCGTAATACCGGGATGAGCAGCAAGAATCCGATCTATCACCGCTTCGTCGAACTCTTCCGAACATCCGTCGGAAACGACGGTACCGCCGTCAAATACAGCGTACTTGACCCGCGTGTTACCCATGTCGATCGTCAGGTTCATCGTTGAATTTTTTGCTTCGTTCTTTCCGTCCGGCACGGCCGCTCTCCAAGTTCACTGCGGCACGAATCGTTCACAACCGTCCGGATTCAGTTTTTATAGCAGTTATATACTTTTCGGTTACCACGACCGTTCTCTTACCGATTTCGGCGGCACCCCACAACCCTGCGGAGCGTTATGCCGTCCTCCGACCCTCTCCCGAGGGAGGAACTTCGGGAAAAAGACGAGGCATATCGGTCGCGTTCGGGCAAGTCCATACATCAAAAATACTCCCCAGCTCTTTCTACAAAGATTTAAGCACCTCGTATCCCGCTGCGACATCCTTAATCCCCCTAACGGTCATCGCCAGGCGATTATTGTGTTGCTTGAGAACAAATCGGTCGGGGCGCTGCGTCACTTTGCGCAAAAGCTCCATGAACGTATCGCTCTTGTAGTAAGGAGAATCGTCGTCGCCTACGAAATGGACGATCATCAAGCCGTTTTTGACCTTCACGCGCTCCATACCCAGCCGCACGGCCTCCCACCGCAGGCGGACCACATTGAGCAGCTCGGCAGCGGGCCGGGGCAACGGACCGAAGCGGTCGATCATCTTGGCCTCGAAACTCTTGAGCATCTCCTCGTTGCGGGCCGTATCCAGCTCCCGGTACAAGCGCAGTTTCTCGGCGGGCTGCTGCACGTAGGAGTCGGGCAGCTCGGCCTCGACGTCGATCTCGATCACGCTATCCGAAATATAGCTCATCTTATCGACCACGCCCTGCTCGGCATCGCTCATGCCGGGCATCTCGAGTCCCTCCGAGCGGAGTTCGGCGATCGCCTCCTGCATGATCTTCTGGTAGGTTTCGAAACCGATGTCGGCGATAAAGCCGCTCTGCTCGGCGCCCAACAGATTGCCGGCGCCCCGAATGTCGAGATCCTGCATGGCGATATTGAATCCCGAACCCAGATCTGAGAACTCCTCGATGGCCCGCAGGCGCCGCCGGGCATCCGGAGTCAGCAGCTCGTCGCCGGGCGAAAGCAGGTAGCAATACCCCCGCTGGCTGCCGCGTCCCACACGTCCGCGCAACTGATGAAGATCGCTCAAGCCGAAATTCTGGGCATTATTGACGATGATCGTATTGGCGTTGGGAATGTCGATGCCGTTTTCGACGATCGTGGTCGAAATCAACACGTCGAACTCCCCGTAGATAAAATCCATAATCAGCTTTTCGAGCTGTTCGGCCGGCATCTTGCCGTGGCCGATTCCCACCCGCGCCCGGGGGCAGAGCCGAGTTACCATACCCTGAAGCGTCATCAGATCCTCCACCCGGTTGTGGACGAAATAGACCTGTCCGCCCCGATCCAGCTCGGCATTGACTGCGTCGCGGATAATCTCCTCCGAAAAGAGATGCGATTCGGTAATGATCGGCTGTCGGTTGGGCGGCGGCGTCGAGATGACGGAGAGGTCGCGCGACCCCATGAGCGAGAATTGCAGCGTGCGGGGAATCGGCGTTGCGGTGAGGGTCAGCGTATCGACATTGACGCTCATCTGCGTCAGCTTCTCCTTGGCCGCCACACCGAACTTCTGCTCCTCGTCGATGATAAGCAATCCCAGGTCGTGGAATTTCACCTGCTTGCCCAGGATCTTGTGCGTACCGATCAGGATGTCGATGCGCCCCTCGGCCAGCTCGGAGAGAATACGGGACGTCTCTTTCGAAGACTTGGTCCGGTTGAGATATTCGACCTTCACGGGAAAATCCCGGAGCCGATGTACGAAGGAGCGGTAATGTTGCAGGGCCAGAATCGTCGTAGGCACCAGCACGGCCACCTGCTTGCCGTCGGTCGCAGCCTTGAACGCCGCTCGGATCGCCACTTCGGTCTTGCCGAAGCCCACATCGCCGCATACCAGGCGGTCCATGGCCAGCGGCTGGCACATATCGCTGAGGACGGCGTTGATCGCCTGCGCCTGATCCGGCGTGGTTTCAAATGGGAAA
>OLNV01001394.1_pt1 | contig 15865 bp, 9 predicted proteins | sample 1672891 | NCBI WGS metagenome assembly OLNV01 (sample SAMEA3136734, study PRJEB25190) | human gut metagenome | biome: human gut; feature: human-associated habitat; material: faeces | place: Austria | collected 2013 | reverse complement strand
CTACTACCATATAGAGCACCGCCATCACCGGCACCATCATATCTGTCCATTTGGAAACTTTTTTGATTCCGCCAAATGCGATGGCTGCTGTGAGAACTACGATCAGTGCTCCTACTATATAATAGAAGGCAGATCCGCTTGCGATGGTTGTTCCGGTTACAATCTCTGCCATACGTCCCACTGAGGAAACAACATTAAATCCCTGTGCAGGCAGACAGCAAAGGGCGTACAGAATATACAATACGGAAAGAAAAACTCCGATCCAAACTTTGTTTCCCAGAAGTTTTCTTCCATAGAAAGGAAGACCTCCTACAAATTCGTCGTCTTTTTTTTCTTTAAAAATCTGGGCAAGGACACCTTCCATATATGCCACTGCCATTCCGAAAAATGCGGAAATCCACATCCAGAACAAAGCTCCCGGGCCGCCCACTGCAATAGCACCTGTTACACCCAGAATATTTCCCGGTCCTACACGCATGGCCGAACTTAAGAAAAACGATGCCAGCGGTGAAATTCCTGTTTCAACGACACGTTTCTCGGTCATAGTCCGGATTCCTTTTTTAAAATAGGTCACCTGCATGAACCCAATCCTGAAACTGAAAAAAATTCCGGATCCAAGAAGCAGTATGATCGCAAAGGATATGTTTCCCAGAATGGGAATGCTGCTGTACCAGTCAAAATTTGTAGGAAAATCCCACAGAAAATCAGACAGTGGACCGATAAAGCTGAACACTCCGTTGATCGCCTCAAACACTCTCTCCATAGCTATTTCCTCCCTTTTTATCTGAAGGTCTCAGAATTGAATACAGACAGGCATTCCCATCCGTCACCTTTCATTTCCGCTTCAGATTTTTATGCTATGGTTTATTATACCGTATCGCCTTGCAAAAGTCCTCTTAATTTTTAGTATTTTTGAGTAAATTCCAGAATTTTCCATCCTTATGGCCTTTTTCACATCCGCTTGCAGATTAGTCTGAACAAACAGTCGAGAAGTTTCGCAGGATTTTATAAGACTTTATGAGATATTTAGATTTTAATCACAGATTTTTAAAATGCTTCTCACAGTTCCATCACATTTTGACGGTATATTATTAAGCAAATAAAGCACAAAGCTTTTTCATCTTATAGATCATTACTTATTTTTCTTTTCATACTCTGCCGGGTCCGTTCCAAGACCCGGCCCTCCTTTTTTTCTGAGATATTCTCCCATACATTCCGCTCCTGATCATCCTTCCTTTTTATCTTCTTACAAACTCCCATCGTATACCATCCTTTCTTTATTCAAAAGGATCTATACCTATAATCATGGTGTCTAAATCGGACACTCTGATCACATCTGATGATCGGCATTTTACTGTTTCCCGATTTTACCCCGATTTCGTTTCATTTCACTCCGTCCAGACAAAACCTCAAAAATTCCGTAACACGCATAAACACTGATTTTAAGCACAAAAAAACACCGTCCCCGCAGCTCCCATGTCTGCAAAAACAGTGCTTTTAGTGCGTCTTCAGGGGTTCGAACCCTGGACACCCTGATTAAGAGTCAGGTGCTCTACCAACTGAGCTAAAAACGCATATTTAATTGTTTGTCTTTCGTTTGTTTCGTTCCTCAAGACATGTTGTATTATACGTTATGGTTCGGTGAAAGTCAACACCTTTTTTTAATTTTTTTTATTTTTTTCTTTTTTATTTTTTGTATCTTCATTTGATGCAATTTTGTTCAGTGTTTTTTCTATTTCTGACAGCGAATTTCTGATCTGGGCTGCCTGATTGTTGATGCTGCGGTTTACACTGTTGAGATTTCGTCGGAATGAACCGGATTTTCTTTTTTTCAAGTTTTCTTTCTCCCCTTTCCCATATTCGGCAGATTCCTGGTAAGATCATGAGCCTGCACCTGAACAAACCAAACATTTACATACCACTTTACGTTCCTCTTTTCCTTATTTATTATATGAAAACAGGCCGATCAGTTTCCCGATCAGCCTGAAAAAAATCTTATTCACAATAAATGTCGCAACCCCGCAGGGGACTTACTTGATTTGGTTAAAACTCCACAGACTTCCACCATCGGACAACCAACACCACTGCAAGCAGTGCAGTCAACAGATCGGAAACCACCTGAGACGCAAGCACCCCCTGATATCCGGCAACCCGAAGCGCCACATTCAGCACAATGGCAAAGATCACACCCTGTCTGCTGACGGACAGGAGAAACGCTCCCACTGCCTGTCCTGCTGACTGGAAAGTACAGGTACTGATCAGCACAATTCCCATAAACACCATACCCGCCAGCTGCAGGCGAAGCATCAGTGCGCCGTTTTTCACAACCGAAGGATCACTCATAAAGATCCGCACCAGCTGCGGGGCAAAAAATCCAAGTACAGCCATCAGGACAAGAGCCAGCCCGCCCTCAAACAGATAGGCAAATTTCAGCGTTCCCTTCAGTCTCTCGCGGTTTTTCGCACCATAATTGTACCCGATCAGCGGCTGCCCGCCAAAAGCAAAGCCAACCAGCACCAGCGCCGCGATCATATTGATCTTCATGACGATACCCATAGCCGCAACTTTATCATCACCGAATCCCAACAACGCACGGTTGGTAAGAGCAATCCCGATACTCTGCATCAGATTTGTCACCGATGCCGGAATCCCAATTGCAAAAACCGCTCCGATTTCCGCCCCTGAAATATGAAATCCCTTAGGGTTCACAGAGAGATTTCTGCTCTTCTTAATAAGAAACCACACGAAAAAAATATCCGTACATACATTTCCGATCACCGTAGCTGTGGCAGCACCTGCCGCACCCCAGCCAAGCCCGAAGATCATCACCGGGTCCAGAATGATATTCACAACCGCACCAAGCACAGAACCGATCATAGATGCTGTGGCAAAACCCTCTGTACGCAGCTGATTGGACGGCGTCAACGCCACAATGATAAACGGAGCGCCCAGTGCGATACAGGTATAATACTGAGAAGCATACTCCCAGGTTGCCTCACTTGCACCCAGCAACCCCAGAATAGGGCTTCGCAAAAGCATCAGAACAACGGTAACCACCACACCGCAGACAATGGCCCCATAAAAACTGAACACACTGATCCTCTTCGCATCCTCGAATTTCTTTTCCCCGAAAAGCCTGGAAATAAAAGAACTTCCGCCCAGGCCAAAAATATCTCCAAGGGCGATCATCAGCGTAAAGATCGGTGTACCCAGAGCAACACCCGCCACCAGATCCGTATTCCCGGTTCCCGCAATAAAATAAGTATCTACCATATTATAGATCAGCGAAATCACCATACTGAACACAACCGGAAGCGCCAGCTTAAAATACGCCTTCGGAATCGGATACTTTTCAAAAATCTCTTCCTGCATTTTATCGCCTCTATTTCTGTCTGATCACCATCTTGCAGATCGGATTACCCATGGAAGAAAACTTCTCCTCATACTCTGTCATCACATTTCCCTTAACCAGTTCCTCATCATGATGCAGATCAAATGTACAAACCTCCAGGTTCCAGTCGGACTCCTTCACCTCTTCCAGAGAAAACTCAAATAACCCACGGTTATCCGTCTTAAATTCCACAGCCCCCTCTTTCTTCAGGACCTGCTCATATCTCTTCAGAAACTCCCTGGAAGTCAGTCTTCTCTTGGCATGACGGGCCTTCGGCCACGGATCGGAAAAATTCAGATAAATCCCGTCAACCTCATCCTTCTCAAAAATCTCCGGCAAAAGCCTTGCATCCACACGGATGAACACCAGATTTGAAAACTTCTCCCCGGCTTCCTCAAGCTCCTCCCTCTTCTGCAGTGCCCGGAGCAGCACGCTGTCATACATCTCAATTCCAACAAAATTCCTCTCAGGATGCAGGCGCGCCATATCCATCAGAAAACGCCCTTTTCCCATGCCAACCTCAAGAAAAAGCGGTCTCTTCTCCCCAAAAACACTCTCCCACTTCCCCTTAAACCTCTCCGGCTCATCAATCACCCAGTCACACTCCAAAATAGCATCCTTCGCCCCGGGAATATTACGCAATCTCATAAACAACCTCCAATAATCTTTCCATAATAATGTCTCAATGATTCTTATCAAACAACATTCCAATACTCAACTATACATGTACCCCCCCCCCCGCCGCAAGCAAAAAATAAAAAAATTTATCAACCCTCAATCCAGGCAACAGCAAAACGCCTCGCCGTCCCCTTACCACCCTATCGGCACAACCTCCCACATCCCAACACCGCAGAATACAACCACAAGTCAACAACCTCCCGTCACCACAACCAAGAACTCCTTTAAAAAAAAGCCCGAGGGGTGTGCAGAGGGGCCGTGGCTTTACGGCCCCTTTGCGGTTTTCCACAGCTTCCCAAAGCAAAAAAACCAGGCCTTCTGCCAAGCAAGAAAGTAAAAATAAAACCAAAAACCAACCACACAATAAACAAAGAAAAAGAAAATCACAAAGAAAAATAAAGAAAAAGAATAAGAGAAAAAAATAAGAAAAAAAATAAAGGAGAAAAAGCATGAAAAATCTGGAACAGTTTTTCGACATCATAGTAGTAGGCGCCGGCCACGCAGGCTGCGAAGCATCACTGGCATGCGCCCGCTTAGGGCTCAACACAGTCATGTTCACAGTCAGCGTAGACAGCATCGCCCTTATGCCCTGCAACCCCAATGTAGGCGGCAGCTCCAAAGGGCATCTCGTCCGTGAGCTGGATGCTCTCGGTGGGGAAATGGGTAAAAACATAGACAAAACCTTCATCCAGTCCAAAATGCTCAACCAGTCCAAAGGCCCTGCAGTCCATTCCCTTCGTGCACAGGCCGATAAACAGGCCTACAGCACAGAAATGAGAAAGACACTGGAAAATACAGAGAACTTAACCATCCGCCAGGGTGAAGTGACCGAGCTTCTGGTAGAAGACGGGCACATCACCGGTGTAAAAACCTTCTCAGGAGCCACCTACCACGCAAAAGCTGTAGTCCTCTGTACAGGAACCTACCTCAAGGCCCGCTGCATTTACGGCGACGTCAGCAACTATACAGGACCGAACGGCCTTCAGGCAGCCAATTACCTTACGGATTCCCTGAAAAAGCTGGGGATCGAAATGTTCCGCTTCAAAACAGGAACTCCGGCCAGAATCGCCGGAAACACCATTGATTATTCTAAGATGGAAGAGCAGTTCGGAGATGAAAGAGTCGTACCGTTCTCTTTTTCCACAGACCCGGAATCTGTACAGATCGAGCAGAAATCCTGCTGGCTGACCTATACAAACGAAAAAACACACGAGATCATCCGTGCAAATCTGGACAGATCCCCCCTTTATTCCGGAATGATCGAAGGAACCGGACCACGTTACTGTCCGTCCATTGAGGATAAAGTAGTTCGTTTTGCAGACAAAAAACGCCATCAGGTATTTATCGAACCGGAAGGTCTTTACACAAATGAAATGTACATCGGCGGAATGTCCAGCTCCCTGCCGGAGGATGTTCAGTACGAGATGTACCATTCCGTACCGGGTCTGGAGAACGCCAGGATTGTAAAAAATGCTTACGCTATTGAGTATGACTGCATCAATCCGCGCCAGCTCTATCCCACACTGGAATTCAAAAAGATCAAGGGCCTTTTCAGCGGCGGACAGTTTAACGGAAGCTCCGGATATGAGGAAGCAGCCGCTCAGGGCCTCATAGCGGGAATTAATGCAGCTATGGAGGTAAAAGGCCGGGAACAGCTGATTTTGGACCGCTCAGAGGCATATATTGGCGTTCTCATCGATGATCTGGTAACAAAGGAGAACCATGAGCCGTACCGAATGATGACAAGCCGTGCTGAGTACCGTCTGCTCCTCCGCCAGGACAACGCAGATCTTCGTCTTCGCAAAAAAGGCTGGGAGGTCGGCCTGATTGATGATGAGACATACCATAAATTACAGGAAAAAGAGCGCCGGATCCAGGAAGAGATCGAGAGAGTGGAACATGCAACTGTAGGTGGTTCTGCAGAGGTACAGAGCCTTCTGGAATCTCTGAACAGTACCCTTCTGAAATCCGGAACCACCATTGCAGAGCTGATCCGTCGGCCGGAGCTTAACTATAAGGTGCTTGCACCCATCGATAAAGAAAGACCGGAGCTTCCGGAAGATGTATGTGAGCAGGTAGAGATCAACATCAAATATGATGGCTACATCCGCCGCCAGATGAAGCAGGTAGAGCAGTTTAAGAAACTGGAGCAGAAAAAGCTTCCGGAAGACATTAATTACGAAGATGTAGGAAGCCTCCGCATTGAGGCACGCCAGAAGCTGGAAGCCTACAGACCGGTGTCCATCGGCCAGGCGTCCCGTATTTCCGGTGTATCCCCGGCTGACATTTCCGTGCTTCTTGTATATCTGGAAAGCAGATCCGGACATAAACACGGATAATACAACGAATAACAATAAAACACAGAAAATAAGAGAGGAAGCTGCATGTACAATTTAGAAATCCTGGAAAAAGGCTGCGAGGAGCTTGGAATCACACTCAGTGACACGCAGAAAAACCAGTTTATCCGATTCTACGAATATCTTGTAGAAAAAAACAAAGTCATGAACCTCACCGGTATCACAGAATTTGACGAGGTTCTCGTGAAACATTTCCTGGACAGCCTCTGCTGCGTCAAGGCTGTAGATATGGGTAAGATAAAAACCGTTATGGACATCGGAACCGGCGCCGGATTCCCGGGTGTTCCCCTGAAGATCGCCTTCCCGGAGGTGGAAGCCTGCCTTCTGGACTCCCTCAATAAAAGAGTAAAATTCCTGGAAGAAACCTTTGCGCTCCTGGGCCTGGAGGGGATTTCCGCCATTCACGGAAGAGCCGAAGAATATGCAAAAAACAAAGCCTACAGAGAAAAATATGATCTCTGCGTATCCAGAGCAGTATCCGGACTTGCAACCCTGTCTGAATACTGTCTCCCGTATGTAAAAGTCGGAGGGCTTTTTGTCTCCTATAAATCCGGTTCTGTAAAGGAAGAAGCAGAAGCAGCAGAGAAAGCAGTAAAGATCCTTGGTGGAAAGATCAGGGATATTCAGTACTTTGACCTTCCGGGCTCCGAGATCGGCCGCTCCCTGGTCATTATCGAGAAGGTAAAGAACACCCCAGGCAAATATCCGAGAAAAGCCGGAACACCGCTCAGAGAGCCACTGGCATAAGTTACCTCCTGTCGAACAAAGTCAAAATCTGTCCGACAGGAGATTTTTTTGTCCGGGAGTTTCACAAAATTATCACAAATTTATCCTACTTTTATCACAAATTACTTTTACACTATAATCCGATAGAGATGCCCCTGGATTTCCCCCATTCTCTGTTTCATCCAGGGGCATTTTCTATTGGTATTGAAAAGACGCCAGAGTCAAGGGCTTCAGTTTCAGGACCTTTTGCCTCTGGCATCTTATAAAATGGGAAATCGATAATTAAAAAAAGTATTTCCCTGAGAATAAAAGGAGGAGAGTAAAGTGATCGAAGTAAGTAATCTGGTCAAAAAGTATGGTGATCATACTGCAGTTGACCATCTTTCCTTTCAGATCGAAAAGGGGAAAATTTACGGATTCCTGGGCCCCAACGGTGCAGGAAAATCAACAACTATGAACATGATCACAGGATACATTGCTTCCACAGAAGGAAAAGTGATGATCGATGGTCATGATATTCTGGAGGAACCGGAGGCAGCCAAGAAATGTATCGGCTATCTGCCGGAAATGCCGCCGCTCTATTTTGACATGACTGTTCTTGAGTACATGAAATTTGCGGCTGATCTGAAAAAAATCCCAAGAAACCAAAAAGACAAGCAGATAAAAGAAGTCATGGATATGGTAAAGATCACAGACATGAAAGACCGTCTGATCAAAAACCTTTCCAAAGGTTATCGCCAGAGAGTGGGTCTTGCACAGGCAATCCTAGGATATCCTGAAGTGATCATCCTGGATGAGCCGACAGTAGGACTTGACCCGAAGCAGATCATCGAGATCCGTGACCTGATCAAAGGCCTGAAGCAGAAGCACACGGTTATCCTAAGCTCCCATATCCTTTCCGAGGTAAGAGCAGTGTGTGATTATGTTCTGATCATTTCCCATGGAAAGCTGGTAGCCAGCGATACACCGGATAATCTGGAACGTCTGGCAGCAGGCTCCAACAGCCTCCTTATGAAGGTAAAAGGCGAGAAAGACACGATTCGAAAAGCTCTGGAAACGATCGAAGGCGTAACCGGAGTGGAAATGTCCTATGACAGCGATGAAAAATTGTGGAAAACAAAACTTTCCATTCAGGAAAATGTGGATATCCGTGAAAAAGTCTTCTACGCTATGGCAAAAGCGAACTGTCCGATCTACGAGATGCAGGTTAAGAGAGTTTCCCTTGAGGATGTATTCCTTGAGCTTACCGAAGGAGAGAAAAAATCCGCCGGAAAACCGGAAAGCTCACAGTGGAAACCGGTAGAAGACAGATCATCGGAAGAAGAAAAAACTCAGGAAGAAAAAAACGGGGAACCAGAGAAGGCTTCTGATGAGAAAGAGGGGGATCAGTCATGACAGCGATTTTTAAAAGAGAACTGAAAAGCTATCTGACCTCCATGGTTGGATATCTCTTCATATTTTTTGTCCTGGTGCTGACCGGAATTTATTTTTCCGCATATCAGCTTTCAGGCGGCTATTCAAAATTTGAAACTACCTTAAGCGCACTGACCTTTGTGTTCCTGATCGGTGTGCCGATCCTTTCCATGCGTGTACTTGCAGAAGAGCGCAAGCAGAAAACGGATCAGCTTCTTCTGACCGCACCGGTATCTGTATGGGATATCGTATTTGGAAAATATCTTGCACTGGTAGCTGTGTTTGCCATTCCGGTCGTGATCATGTGCGTTTATCCTCTGATCATGAGCAAGTTCGGAACGATTTCCTATGCTTCCGCATACACCGGGATCCTGGGATTTTTCCTTCTGGGATGCGCGAATCTGGCGATCGGTGTATTTATGTCAGCACTTACAGAAAGCCAGGTAATTGCAGCAGTACTTACTTTTGTATTCCTGTTCGCCTTCTATATGATGAACGGAATTTCCTCATTCTTTTCACAGACCTCCATGTCAACCGCAGTGGCATTCGGACTTCTGATCGTGGCGATCGCTATCATCATTTATACCATGATCAAAAATGTCCTGATCTCTGTAGTGATCGGAGCTGTGGGAGAGATTGCCCTTGTGATCGTATACGTTGTAAAATCCAGTATTTTCCAGGGTGGTATCCAGAAGGTACTGAACGTATTTAACCTGAGCGGACATTATGATAATTTTACAAAAGGCGTGTTTGACGTGACAGGAATCGTTTATTTTATTTCTGTTATTGCGATCTGCCTGTTCCTTACCATGCAGTCCATTCAGAAGAGACGCTGGAACTAGGGGGTGAAGGGAAATGAAATTCAGTGAGAAATTTAAGAAAAATAAAGGCGAGGCAGCCGTACCGGAGACAGCACAGGACTCCGGCAAAAAGAAACATAAACCGGATCCGAAAAAGCTGGTAGGCACCATCAGCAAAAAACATATCAAAAATGGTTCCTACAGCATGGCTATGGCAGCTGTCTTTATCGTGATCGTGGTTGTGATCAATATGATCGTCGGGGCGATCCCATCCAAATATTCACAGCTGGATGTAAGCTCATCCAAGCTTTACACCATCGGTGATGAAACAAAGAAGGTACTGAAGGCACTGGATAAGGATGTTACCATTTATCAGATCGCGGCAAGCGGTTCTGAGGACGACACGATCTCCAATCTGCTTTCACGTTATAAAGATGAGTCCAAGCATATTAAAGTTGAGGTGAAAGACCCTGTTGTAAATCCGAAATTTGCATCGGAATATACAACCGATGATCTTGCGTCAAACAGCCTGATCGTAGTCTGCGGCGACAGAAACAAGGTTATCAATTACAACGATATGTATTCCTCTTCGGTAGACTATAATACCTGGCAGCAGACTACTACCGGATTTGATGGAGAAGGACAGATCACAAGTGCGATCGGCTATGTGACATCCGAGGATCTTCCGATCATGTACACCTTATCCGGACACGGAGAAAAAGATCTGGATTCCAGCTTTAAAGAAGATATCCAGAAAGCAAACATTGATATCAAGGAGCTGAACCTTCTCACAGAGGGAAAGGTTCCGGATGATGCAGACTGCCTGATGATCGTATCTCCGACCAGCGATATTTCCGAGGAAGAAAAAACAGAACTCCTGGATTATCTGGAGGCAGGCGGAAAAGCTATGATCTTCTCGGATTATACACAGGATGATCTGCCGAACTTTGATGCGGTTCTTGAAAACTATGGTGTAAAGTGTGCAGAGGGAATCGTATTTGAGGGTGATAATCAGCATTATGGAATGCAGATGCCATATTATCTTGTACCAACAGTCAACAGCACAGATGCAAGCTCTGAGACAGCTTCTGCAGGCTCCTACGTACTGGCACCGTATGCACAGGGCATTCAGAAAACAGATGATGTAAGAGATACCGTAACCATCGACAGTATCCTGACAACCTCTGACAAGGCTTACTCCAAAGCAAATATGCAGAGCAGCAATATCGAAAAGGAAGACGGAGATGTAGACGGACCGTTTGATCTTGGTGTTGCTATCACTGAGAAACTGGATGATGATAAGGAAACACAGATCGTTTACTACTCCACAGCAAATCTGATGGAGAGCCAGATAAACCAGATGGTATCCGGCGGAAATGAAAAGCTCCTTCTGGAGTCCTTAAACTGGATGACCAGCACAGACGACAGTAATTCCGTTTCTATTCCATCCAAGAGCCTTGAGTCCACAAGCCTGACAGTAACCGATTATGATGCAGCCTTCTGGAAGATCTGTACTATTGGTCTGATCCCGGGAGTGTTCCTTGTTGCAGGATTCCTGATCTGGCTTAAGAGGAGAAAAGCATAATGAAAAAATCGACCAAACTTGTTTCAGCAGTTGTTGTTCTGGCAGTTCTCGGCGGCGTTTATGTGGGACTGAACACCTACGTATCCAAAGAAGAAAAGACAGAGAGCAGCGAAGAGGAAAGCAAAACAGAAGTGTTTTCCGTGAAAACGGATGACATTAAATCCCTGGAATTTATCGTAGACAAGAAGGAAGTGACCTTTGAGAAAAAAGATGATTCCTGGGTGAAAAAGGATGAGACTGCTTTTCCTGTAAATCAGACAACTCTGGATTCCGCAGCTTCCGCCATCAAAAAGGTGGAAGCGGACAGAGTCCTGGAGGATGTGGAGGATCTTACGGAATACGGACTGGATTCTCCATCTAACACAGTAACCGTTGATACCGCTGATGGGACAACGAAGCTCAACATCGGAGATGAGAATACGTCTACGAATCAGTATTACATTTCCAAGGATGATGATGACAGCACGGTATATGTAGTGGCAGCGGACACTGTGTCTCCGTTTATGAATTCCCTTTACGATTATGCACAGGGAGAAGATTTCCCGACAATTGATTCTTCCACAGTGAAAAAGGTCCAGGTCAGTGAGAATAAAGATTCCTATGTCCTGGAAGAAAATTCCGACGGAGCTACCTGGGATGTTTCCGGTGACGGAAACAGCGATAAAGAGTCTGCCGATACAACGGCAGCAGGAAATGTAACCTCCGGACTTGGAAACTTTGCATTTGACCAGTTTGTAAACTACAATGCAGAGGATCTTTCCCAGTATGGCCTTGATAAGCCCTATGCGACGATTACAGTGGATTATCAGGAAGAGGTGAAGGATGACAGCACAGACAGTACAGAATCCGGAGAAAACGATTCTACGGCCTCTGAGAGCGATTCTGAGAGCGGCGACAGCGCTGACACGGACAGCAGCTCAGAAGATGCAGACAGCAAGACAACCACAGTAGATAAACAGCTTGTCATTTATGTTGGTGATGAGGCAGGAGATGGCAGCAGATATGTAACGGTAGATAACAAACAGATCTATACAATGTCAACGGATACACTGAGTGCAGTTATTGACAAGACGCCGTCAGATCTCTGGTCACTGATCGTCAATTATCTGTCTGTAAAAAATCTGGATCAGCTCCAGGTTACTTACGGTGAAACAACAAGTACTGTAAATGTTTCACGTGAAACATCCACAGATGATGACGGAAACGAAAAAGAAACAACAACCTATCAGCTGGATGGTAAGGAAATAGAAAGTACAACCTTTACCACCTTCTACAACAAGCTGATAAACATGGCAGGACAGAAGAGACTGACAGACGCTTATACACCGGCTGCAGATCCGGAGATGACCGCTGTATTCACAGACTCTGACAAGAACCAGACAACCGTTACCTTCTACACATATGACACAAACTATTATGCAGCTGTCGTTGGAGACAAGGTATTTCTTGTAAACAAAATGACAGTAAAAGAAATGTTCAATGCATATGAAACCATGGTAAACGGTGAAACAGAGACAGAAGCCACAGCAACACCAACAGCTGAGGCGGAAAAATAAAATATTAAGAAAATAAATAAAAACACCTCGGAGATCCGCAAACAATAAGGTGATCTCCGAATATCCGTTTGATGATCAGATATTCGGAGACACCACACAGATCAGGATTTTCCGGGGTGTTTTTATGTTGCTGTTATTTTACGGTCCTTACAGATGAATAAGGTCCGTATATTTTTTTACCGTTTGTGATGCGGTATGCACGGATACGGTATTTGGTTGCGGTGCCTGGCTTTTTATCGGTTTAGGTTGTATTTTTTGTATTGCCGATAGCTTTCCAGGTTTTACCTTGAAGACGATAAATGGTGTAGCATAGGTGATGATTCCGTCTGTTTTTGCGGTCAGTGGATTAGATGCATACCAGGTTGCTTTTCCATTGAAAACCGCAGGCTTGCAGTCAGAAAGAGCTCCGGTTTGTGAGCAGATCTGAGAAGTCATATTGCCGCTTCTTCTGAATCTGACAGGAGTGTTTCTGAACTGAAATCTGCTGCATAGATCAGGCACGGTGTACTGGCAAGCTTGATTTTCTATAACTGCTATAATTATAGCGTGGAGAATTGACGAGGACAACATAAAAAAACTGTACAGAAGCTCATCTGAGCAACTGTACAGTTTTAATTTTTCTATATCTAACAGAAGGTTCGGGGGAGCTTCTGTCAGTAACTAAGTATTATGCAAGGCCTCTTTCTTCCAGCCAGTCAAAGAGAACAACTTTTTCTGCTTTCTTTCTCTTGGTCATGTGATTGAACTGAAGGATCGTCAGGATCGTGAAGATCACTAACAGTGCAACCATTACAATAATGGAAGTGGTAATGCTCCGGCCGCCGCTGATCGTTGCACGGAATGCGTTGACCGTATAAGTAAACGGAACGTATGCATGGATCTTTGCAACGAATGAAGGTGAAACCTCAACCGGATAAGTTCCGGCAGATCCTGCAAGCTGAACGACCATGAATACCAGCATCAGGAAGCTTCCTACTTTACCAAGAGTAATGTTGAAGAAGTACATGATAGAGGTAAAGGTCATTGATGTCAGGCAGGCGAAGAGTACGGTTTTGCCCATCTCTGCAGGTGTGAATCCGTTAAATGCACGTAACAGCAGGATCAGGCAGATTCCCTGAAGGATCGCTACCGGATAAAGGACGGAAGCTTTGCTTGCCCACCATGCGAAACCGGATTTCAGTTTGCCCTTATACTGAGCCAGAGGATACATCAGGCAGAATGCCAGTGCGCCGACCCAGAGGCCTACAGACATCATGTAAGGTGCCATTGCGTGTCCGTTATTCGGGACATCGGTAAGTTTTGTTTCATCGTTTACAACAGGAGTTGCGAACATTTTGATCGTTTCATTACTTGCTGAATTGTCTTTTACAGTGGTAGCTCCATCGCTGAGGCTTGTGGTCAGTGTCTTGGAACCGTCTTTCAGTTCTTTCATACCGCTTCCAAGCTTCTTGGAGCCATCATACAGCTGAGAGGAACCGCTCTGGATCTGGGCAGCGCCATCTGCAAGCTGTTTTGCACCATTGTTAAGTGTGCTGTTGTTGCTTACAAGCTTCTCGGTACCGCTGAGAAGTGTTGAGGTACCGTTTGCTAATGTCTTAGTTCCGTTTGCAAGAGTAGTAGCACCGCTGGAAAGGGTCTTGGCTCCTGTTGAGAGCTTTTTGGTACCGTCGGTAAGAGCGGAGCTGTTTTCGGAAAGCTTAGCAACACCATCGGTGTAGGTTGTGATTCCGGTTGTCAGTGTTCCGGAACCATCGGCTAATGCTTTTGTTCCATCTGCAAGAGTAGCAGCACCGCTGGAAAGAGCCTTGGCTCCTGTTGCCAGTTTCTTGGTGCCGTCTGTAAGAGCAGCACTGTTTTCGGAAAGCTTTGCAATACCATCGGTGTAAGTTGTGATTCCATCTGTCAGTGCCTTAGAACCATCTGCCAGCTGACCTGCACCGGATTTGATATCCGGAAGTGCGCCAGTGATCTGTTTGCCGGCTGTTTTCAGATTCTTTGCACCATCGTTGAGCTGCTTATCATAAGATGTCAGTTGGTCAAATCCATCGTTCAGAGCTTTGATTCCTGCTGCTGCAGCCGGGAAGGCTTCGACTGTGCCGTCTTCCAGAGACTGAAGTCCTGCGGAAACGTTCTTGGTTCCTGTGTTTACAGCCTGTGCACCCTGATACAGCTGGGTAACACCTGCAGAAAGCTGAGCGATCAGATCTGTAGGAAGCTGACTTGTAGCTGCAGATAAATGCTCTGCACCTGCGCTCATGGTTGTTGCACCTGCACTCATCTGGTTTGCACCATCTGTCATGGTTGTGGCACCCTCAGAAAGTGTGCCGGCACCCTGAGTCAGTCCTCCGGAGATCTGAGTCAGTCCGGAAGCTGCTTCGTTAAGCTTGGAAGCAACAGCATTCAGATTTTCCTGAGTAGAAGAGAGCTGACCGGATACACCAGCTGCAAGCTGTGAAACCTGATCAGAATAGCTGCTCATGTAAGAACCGTCCACGCCAGTCATTCCACCGGCTACGCTGTTTAAAGCGTTGATCACATCATTCAGAGCTGCTGCGGAAATGGTTCCGTCCTCAGAAGCGGTTGCCTGAATCGCCTGAAGCTGTGCTGCTAAATCGGTCATTGTCTGTCCGGCAGTACCGATCTTGGTATTTGCATCAGTAAGTGCCTCCGTTGTCTGCTGTCCGTATCCTGTAAGTATGCTGCTGACCTGATCACCTACTTGTGAAAACTGAGTGCCTGCATTCTGGAGAGCAGGGATCAGACTGTCTGTGATACTGCTGCTGGTCTGACTTGTGATGCCTGCGGCCTGAGTGATATATCCGGCTGCGTTGTTGATTCCGTCTGCGGCATTGTTCATACCAGCTGCAGCACTGTTCATACCAGCTGCGGCTGTGTCCATACCATCCTTTGCGGAAGTAAGGCCGGCTGCAAGCTTGTTGATGGATTCCTGTGTTGTTCCCTCTTTCAGAGCAGAAACCTTATCGTTCAGGGCTTTCAGTCCGTTTTCAAGCTGCTGTGTTCCGGATATCAGTGACTGTGAGTCATCGGTTCCTTTGGTAACACCGGTATTCAGCTGAGAGATACCATTGGAAACTGTTGTGAGTCCGTCTTCAAGTTTTGCAAGCTCTTTGGCACCGGCTGCGAGTTTGCCAGCACCAGCCACATAGGTGGTAGTTCCATCTGCAAGAGTGTCAGCACCAGCTACATACTGTGTTGCTCCGTCGGAAAGAGTATCAATACCTGCACTTAATGCATTTGCACCGGATTCCAGGCTGCTTGCGCCGGATTTCAGCGTATCAGAATTTTTATTAAGCTCATCCACACCAGCGGTGTACTGCTGAACACCTTTATCCAGAGTA
>OLNV01001357.1_pt1 | contig 16053 bp, 5 predicted proteins | sample 1672891 | NCBI WGS metagenome assembly OLNV01 (sample SAMEA3136734, study PRJEB25190) | human gut metagenome | biome: human gut; feature: human-associated habitat; material: faeces | place: Austria | collected 2013 | reverse complement strand
CAAGGCGGTCAGTGAGGGTGTGCGGGAATTTCAGGCGATTGCAATCGTTGGTGGAAGTGTTTTGTACCCAAAAACGGCAGAGGAAAACCAATGTACGGATCTTTGCAGTCCGTGTGGAATCTGCAGACAGGTGATGCGGGAATTCTGTCCGGGAGATTTTGAGATTGTACTTGCAAGGTCCCAGGAGGACTATGAAGTACACACGCTGGAGGAACTGCTGCCTCTTAGTTTTGGACCGGAAAATCTTAAGAAACAGGGAGGGGAGTAAATCATGGACAGACGATTGAAACGTGTTTTTGTAATAGTACTCGATTCGATGGGAATGGGAGCGATGGCAGATGCCGCACGCTTCGGAGATGAAGGTGCCGATACATTGGGGCATATTTCACAGACCGTGGAACATTTTTATATTCCAAATCTGGCATCTTTAGGGCTGGCAAACCTGAAATCCTTAAAACAGGTACAGCCGCAGGAACATCCACTTGGATATTATGCGGCACTGAATGAAAAAAGCAACGGAAAAGACACCATGACCGGACACTGGGAGATGATGGGGATTGAAACAAAAAAGCCTTTCATCACCTTTACGGAACATGGATTTCCGGCAGAATTGATCAAGGAGCTGGAGAAACAGTGTGGGAAAAAGGTGATCGGAAATAAAAGCGCGAGCGGTACTGAGATTATAGAAGAGCTGGGCGAGGAAGAGATTCGTACAGGATCTATGATCGTGTATACGTCGGCGGATTCGGTTATGCAGATCTGCGGAAATGAAGAGACTTTCGATCTGGAAGAACTGTATCGGTGCTGTGAGACTGCAAGGCGGATCACGATGAAAGATGAATGGCGCGTAGGAAGGGTGATCGCAAGACCGTATATCGGAATGAAAAAAGGTGAGTTTAAAAGGACGAGCAATCGGAGAGACTACGCGTTGAAGCCGCCGGCGCCCACTGTTTTAAATGCTCTGAAAGATGCGGGGAATGATGTGATCGGCGTGGGAAAGATTCATGACATTTTCTGCGGGGAAGGGATTACGAAAACATATCATTCGGAAAGTTCCGTTCATGGGATGGAACAGACGATCGATGTGTGCAAAGAGGAATTTACGGGACTGTGTTTTGTAAACCTTGTTGATTTTGACGCATTATGGGGGCATCGGAGAAATGTAGAAGGGTATGGCAAAGAGATCGAAAAGTTTGATGAGAAACTCGGCGTTTTGCTGGAATGTCTTTCGCAGGATGATCTATTGATCCTGACCGCAGATCACGGGAATGATCCGACATACAAGGGAACGGATCATACGAGAGAGTATGTTCCTTTCCTTGCATACAGCAAAAGAATGCAGGCGGGAGGTCCGCTTCCGGAAGCAGAGACGTTTGCGGTGATAGGGGCGACTGTAGCAGAGAACTTCGGAGTAGATATGCCGAAAGGAACGATAGGATATTCTGTTTTAAGCAGGCTGCAGCAGTAGTAAACCGTGAAAATGTAAAAAAATCAAAGCGGAAGTAGGATGAAAAACTGTAAAAATGTAAAAAACCGGACAGTTAAAGCTGTGAAAACTTATAGAAATATGAAAAGTTAAAAAGCCGGAAGTCGGAAAAAATGTAAAAAATGAAAAGCCGATGAGAATACAGGATAAAAATATAGGAAAATATAGAGAGAAAAGTGAAAATTAAGGATTGTCGGAAAACTTAATTTATTGTATAATATTCGATTGAGAAAATGAAATGAGAACATGGGACAATACAGGAGGAAGAAAGATGGCAAAAAGAAATGATATCCACAAGGTACTTATCATCGGCTCCGGCCCGATCATTATCGGACAGGCTTGTGAATTCGATTATTCCGGAACACAGGCTTGTAAAGCATTGAGAAATTTAGGATACGAGATTGTATTGGTGAATTCAAACCCGGCGACAATCATGACGGATCCGGAGATTGCTGACGTTACTTATATTGAACCTTTGAATGTTGACAGAATAGAACAAATCATAAAAAAAGAAAGACCTGATGCATTACTGCCGAATCTCGGTGGACAGTCCGGTCTTAATTTATGCTCAGAACTGGCGCAGGCGGGCGTTTTGGAGAAATATAACGTAGAAGTTATCGGCGTACAGGTCGATGCGATCGAGCGAGGAGAAGACAGAATCGAATTTAAGCACACGATGGATCAGCTCGGTATAGAGATGGCTCGAAGCGAGGTTGCATATTCTGTGGACGAGGCTCTTGCGATTGCGGAGAAGCTTGGATATCCGGTAGTTCTTCGTCCTGCTTATACGATGGGCGGCGCAGGCGGCGGTCTTGTATATAATGTAGATGAATTGAAAACAGTATGCGCCAGAGGTCTTCAGGCAAGTCTTGTAGGTCAGGTTCTTGTAGAAGAATCTATCTTGGGATGGGAAGAGCTGGAACTTGAAGTTGTCCGCGACGCAGAGGGCAATATGATCACTGTATGCTTTATCGAAAATATCGATCCGCTCGGCGTTCATACAGGAGATTCTTTCTGCTCCGCTCCGATGCTTACGATCTCAGAAGAAGTTCAGCAGCGTCTGCAGGAAAAATCTCATAAAGTAGTAGATTCTGTTAAGGTGATCGGCGGCTGTAACGTACAGTGGGCGCATGATCCGAAGACAGACAGAGATATCATTATCGAGATCAACCCGAGAACGTCTCGTTCTTCGGCGCTTGCATCGAAAGCGACAGGATTCCCGATCGCGCTTGTATCCGCAATGCTTGCGACAGGCATGACGCTGAAAGATATTCCGTGCGGAAAGTACGGTACATTGGATAAATACGTTCCTGACGGAGATTATGTTGTGATCAAGTTCGCGCGCTGGGCATTTGAGAAATTCAAAGGTGTGGAAGACAAGCTTGGAACACAGATGCGTGCGGTAGGCGAAGTAATGAGCATCGGTAAGAACTTCAAAGAAGCGTTCCAGAAAGCGATTCGTTCTTTGGAGACAGGAAGATACGGACTCGGTCATGCGAAAGATTTTGACGGAAAAACAAAAGAAGAGCTTCTCAAGAGTTTGCGGTATGCGACAAGCGAGCGTTACTTTGTTATCTACGAAGCGCTGAGAAAAGGAGCTTCTGTAGAAGAGATCCATGAACTGACAAAAGTAAAACACTATTTCCTTGAGCAGATGAAAGAGCTGGTAGAAGAGGAAGAGGCTCTGCTTGCGTTTAAGGGAGGTCTGCCGGAAGACAATGCTCTTATCGCGGCGAAAAAAGACGGATTCTCTGATAAATATTTAAGCCAGATTCTTGAAGTGGATGAGGATGAGATCCGCAATAAGAGAATCAGCCTCGGCGTTGAGGAAACGTGGGAAGGCGTTCATGTAAGCGGAACGCAGGACAGAGCATATTACTATTCGACATATAACGGAACGGACAAAAACCCGATCAGTGAAGAGAAACCGAAGATCATGATCTTAGGCGGGGGACCGAACCGTATCGGACAGGGAATCGAGTTTGACTATTGCTGTGTACATGCGTCTCTTGCTTTGAAAAAGCTTGGTTTCGAGACGATCATTGTCAACTGTAACCCTGAAACGGTATCTACAGACTATGACACATCTGATAAACTGTATTTTGAGCCGCTTACACTGGAAGACGTACTGAGCATTTATAAGAAGGAAAAACCGGTCGGAGTGATCGCGCAGTTCGGAGGACAGACTCCGCTGAACCTTGCGGCAGATCTGGAAAGAAACGGCGTGAAGATCTTAGGTACGGCTCCGTCTGTTATCGATCTGGCGGAAGACCGCGATCTGTTCCGTGAAATGATGGATAAGCTTGAGATTCCGATGCCTGAGTCGGGAATGGCTGTTACGGTGGACGATGCTCTTGAAATTGCCGAGAAGATCGGTTATCCGGTTATGGTGCGTCCGTCTTATGTACTTGGCGGCCGTGGCATGGAAGTTGTATATGATGCGGAAAGCATGGTAGGATATATGAAAGCAGCAGTCGGTGTGACACCTGACCGTCCGATTTTGATCGACCGTTTCCTCGGACATGCAACAGAATGTGAAGCAGACGCGATCAGCGACGGCACACATGCGTTTGTTCCGGCGGTTATGGAACATATCGAGCTTGCGGGAGTACATTCCGGAGATTCGGCATGTATTATTCCTTCTAAAAATATTTCGGAAGAAAATGTAAAGACGATCAAAGAATATACGAGAAAAATCGCAGAAGAGATGCATGTGAAAGGTCTTATGAACATGCAGTATGCGATCGAAAACGGAAAAGTGTACGTATTGGAGGCGAACCCTCGTGCGTCAAGAACAGTGCCGCTTGTATCGAAAGTATGTAATATCCGCATGGTTCCGCTTGCCATCGACATTGTGACAAGTGAACTGACAGGAAGACCTTCACCGGTTCCGGCGTTAAAAGAGCAGAACATTCCGTACTACGGAGTAAAAGAAGCGGTATTCCCGTTCAATATGTTCCCGGAAGTAGACCCGCTGCTCGGACCGGAGATGAGATCGACCGGAGAAGTGCTCGGATTGTCCAAATCTTTCGGCGAAGCATTTTATAAGGCTCAGGAAGCAACACAGACAAAGCTTCCGCTTGAAGGTACGGTGCTGATCTCTGTAAGCAATCGTGATAAGCCGGAAGTTGTGGAAGTTGCGGCTGATTTTGCAAAAGCGGGATTCAAGATCATTGCGTCAGACCATACTTGCAGCCTGCTTAAAGAGAACGGAATCGAAGCAGAGAAGATCAATAAGCTTCAGGAAGGCCGTCCGAATATGCTTGATGTGATCACGAACGGAAAAGTTGACATGATCGTGAATACACCGTCAGGAAAAGAAAGTAAGAATGACGACAGCTATTTGAGAAAAGCTGCGATCAAAAAGAAAGTTCCGTATATGACGACAATGGCTGCTGCGAAAGCTGCCGCAAACGGAATTCTTGCAGTGAAGAAACATGGAAGCAAAGAAGTGAAATCACTTCAGGAAATTCACGGAGAAATTACGGACAAAGAATAGTATGATTCATTAATATAAGACAGGTTTTATGAAGATGCCGGCCGCATTTGCGGTTAGGCATCTTTTGTATAAAATGAAAGATATTTTCCTTTGGCAAATCAATCAGATGGTGTATATGTGAAAAAAATCAATAAAAATAAAGCTAAAATAGCCATATTATACAAAAAGCATAGATAAAAAGAAAAAAATACAAAAGAAGTGATAAAAAGTGTAAATATTATTGGGGGGGGGTAATGCTATCATTTATAAGATGATGGGAGTAATGTGGTGAGCACATTCGTACATTACATTTTAAAAAGAAGGAGAGAAGTTTATGAAAAAGAGAATGTTCCATAAGGGAATGGCTGCGGTTCTCGCGGTATCGCTGACAACCGGCGGAGCCCTTCCGTTTATGGCTCAGACAGTTCATGCGGAAGATACTGCGGCAGAGCAGGGTCAGATACCTGAGAAGAAAAGCGGTGTCGTAACGCTTGAAAAGACTGACGGCTCTTATGTTTTCGGAAATGAATATTTAAAAAGAACGTTCAGTTTGAGCGCGGACAAAGTATTGTCAACAAAAGAGATTACAAACTATCGTACCGGAACGACTCCGACTGTGTTCACACCGCAGGCGGGCAGTGAAGAGTTTATAATCAACACGCTTGACAATAATTCCGAAGGGGAAGACAGCGGATTCGTAGCGCCTAAGAAAAAGTTGGAGACGACAGGTTGGAAGGCAACGGCGGACAGCGTTGCAGAGAATGAAGCGCCGAATGGCGGAGCAGACAAGATGTTCGACGGTGATAATAATACATATTATCATTCTAAATATGGGGATGGCGTGGATGCAGCGGTGAAAGAGTATCCGCATAATATTTATGTCGATTTTGGTTCGCAGAAGTCGTTCCAGTCTCTTCGCTATCAGCAGAGAGTGGATCAAAATGGAACTCCCACAGTGAGCGGGCATGTGAAAGGTTATAAGATTTATACCGGGGATAGCATCGATGCTCTGAAAACAACAGACGGTGCAAAACTGGTTGGTCAAGGTTCTTTTGAAAATAAAAAAGAAACATATGTGAACTTGGACGAAAAAGTGACAGCGCAGTATGTTCGTATTGAGTTTGTTGATTGTTATGAACCGTCAGCTGCAAATGTAAGCAAAGACGTAGCCTGCTGTTCGGAATTTGACTTTTTTGAAGATACAGCGACGTTCCCTGTAGTGGATAACGCGACACAGCTTAAGACGAGCGAAATGAAAGTGCAGGGCGAACCTCAACTGACAGAAAAGGACGGAGTGAAAACGCTGACGTTTACGTTTGAGCCGAAGAGAGTAAGAGGTGTAGATTACACGATCAAAGAAGTGATCACGATGAAAGACGGAGATTCTTTCATGAGAAAACACCTCGATATTTCTGTTGGGGAAGGGCAGGCAGAAAAAGCGAAGATCGATTATATCGATCTGGAAAATATGAACATCGCACAGACTGATCTGAAACAGAATGAATACTGGACGATCAGTGACACTATGGCGGACAATCCTGACATGGGCGGAATGAAAGGCGATTATCTGGAGCTTGGACAGCCGTACTATGTAGGTGCGATGTACTGGGGATGTGAGTTCCCGGAGACAGAGAACAAAATTAAAGGTTCTAATTCCTTTATCCGTTACTACTATGGAAAATCATTGAAATCCGATGATAAGTTTGAGTATAACGAAGGAAACGAAAACGGAAAGATGACGACGTGGGACGCTGTCGTAGGAGCTGCCCGAAGCAGAGATTACAGCGTGACACAGAGCGATTTCTATGAATATATCGAGACGATCGCAATAGATACGGAGTTCCGTCAGCAGTACAACTCATGGTACGACAACATGAAGGAGATCACGGACGAGATTATTCAGAAGAGTTTCTTCGAGATTGAGAAAGGATTCACACAGTACGGGATAGCTCCTCTTGATTCTTATGTTGTAGACGATGGATGGACGAATTACAGCTCCTTCTGGGATTTTAATAATAAGTTTCCGAATGAGCTTTACAACTCCAGTCTGCAGGTGAATCAGCTTGCGTCCAACTTCGGACTGTGGCTTGGACCAAGAGGCGGATATGGAACAGAAAGAACGATTGCGAATTGGATTGCAAGTAATGGTTTGGGTTCTGTAAATAATCAATCGGGTGGAGATATTAATATTTCTGATGCGAGATATCTGACGAAATTGAATAAAGATGTTTTCTGCGAGTATCAGGATAAGTTTGATATCAACTACTGGAAACTGGATGGAATGCTCTTAAATCCATCGACAGAGCAGTCCGAATATTATGTGACAGGTAATCCGCTTTATACGATTTCAGAGACATACGAGAGATGGACGGATATTTTTGAAGATATGCGTGACAACAGAGCGGGAAAAGACCTTTGGCTTAATATGACTTCTTACACAAACCCGAGTCCGTGGCACGTTCAGTGGGTGAACAGCGTATGGATGCAGAATACGGGAGATACAGGTTATACGGATAGCTTTAATGCAACGGATGAAGAAGCGATGCTTACATACCGTGACAACGCTTATTATAACTTCTTAAATGAAAGAGAGTGGCAGCTTCCGAACAAATATTTTTATAACCATGACCCGGTTTACGGATTGACTGCAAACGATGCTTATCATAGACCGGATATCAAATATACAGATGATGAGATGAGAAATCACCTGTATATGCTCGGAACGAGAGGAACGGCATTCTGGGAGTATTATTATAGTTACTCCATGTTTGATGACAATAAATGGCAGATCAACGCGGAAGCGGCAAAATGGATCGAAGACAATTTCGACATTCTTCAGAAATCACAGATGTTCGGCGGAAAACCGAATGACGGAAATGTTTACGGATATTCCTGCTGGAACGGAAAAGAGGGAATTCTCTCGATCAGAAATCCGAAGAATGAAGCACAAAGTTATAAAGTAACTTATGACAGACTGATCGGCGTCGGAGAAGATCTCGGAACTGTTTACGGAAAGGTTGTCGTAGGAGATCAGAGACACCAGACAGATGAACCGCTTACATATGGCAAGGAAGTGACATACACGCTTAATCCGAAGGAAGTTTTGATCCTGCAGTTTGGTGAGAAAGATGAAACTCCTGCGAAAATCCTTTCTGTAGAAGGAAACGGAAAAGAAGCAGAAGTTGAATTTGACGAGACGATCCGTACGCCGGAAGCGGGAATGTTTAAGGTAGACGGATACGAAGTGACAAAGGCAGAATTGAAAGCCGACAGACGTACAGTGAAACTGACTTTGGATAAGGAACTGAAAGATGCCCGGACAGTGAGCGTAAGTGTAGACGGCGTGAAAGATACTGTCGGAAATACTTCAAAAGTAAGCGCGCAGAATGATGCGTTTAAAGACGGCATCATAACAGGAGTGATCAGCGATGATCTGAAAGACGGAGCTGTATCGACAAAAGCGAAATACTCTGTCGACGGACACGGCGGATTTACTGTAACAGGTAAGATCAAGACAGATTCAAAAGACGTGGTACTTGCAGAGCAGAAAGGCGCTTATAAAGTCGGCATTGACGGCGAAGGATATCTGACGTTTGAGTTTAACAATATGAAGATCACATCGAAATATGATCAGAAGACGGTTGATAAAGCAAACGACAGCTACACAAGCGAGACGAAAGGAATTGCGGCTGACGGTAAAGAGCATCAATTCTCTGCTGTAAAAGAAATTAACGGAATGATCAAACTTTACCTTGACGGAAAAGTGGTTGCTTCAACATACAGCGAAGATAAAGCAAATCCGGAGATCGCAAAAGGCGAAACGATATTTGCGCAGGGTCTGACAAAAGACGAAGTTTCTTATATTACAGTTCTCGACAGATCGCTTGCATATGATGAAGTGAAAGATCTGATCGATACAGAAGATAATGTTGTTCTTGCAAAGAACAATCCGAAAGTAAAAGTTACCGCTTATGATGCAACTGTTAATACGGCAGTGGCAGAGAAACCGGACAGACCGTTTAGCATGGTAAACGACGGCGTGAAGAGTACGGCGAATTATCTGGAGCTGACAGATACGAGCAATAACCAGAACCATTCCCGTTACGTGCAGTTCGATCTCGGAGACGAGTATGATCTGATGAAGATCCATATGACAAGATACTGGGATGGTTCAAGAAAATACGGACCGACAGTGATCCAGTTAAGTACAGACGAGAACTTTGCGACAGACAAAACGACAACGGTATATAACTCCGATAAAGACAATGTACATAAACAGGGCGCGGGCAAAGATGAGTTTTATGTCGAGACGGCAGCAGGCAAAGAGATGTGGAACGCAGAAAACAGTGAACCTGTAACAGCTCGCTACATCCGTGTCTATGTAAACGGAAGAGAAAATAATCAGGGTACGTCTGATCATATCGTCGAGTTCGAGGCTTACGGTGCGAAAGACGGCGGAGCGATCATCCGTCCGGACAGACCGGAAGAGCCGGAGAAACCGGTACTTACAGGCGTGACAGCGTCAGTTGAAAAGGCAGAACTGAAAGTCGGCGAGACAACAAAGGCAACAGCAACGATCATGCCGGAAGGTGCAGAAGGCGTAGAGCTTGCATGGACGTCTTCCGATGATAAGATTGCAACAGTAGATAAGGACGGAAACGTTAAGGCGGTTGCAGAAGGGACGGCAACGCTGACTGTAACGGCGACACAGGGAAGCGGAGACGGCGCGGTAACAAAAACAGCTACTGTGGATGTAACGGTAATAAAAGACGGCGGAACAGATCCGGAACCGGAGAAACCGGTGGTACTTACAGGCGTGAAAGCGTCAGTTAAGAAAGCAGATCTGAAAGTCGGCGAGACAACAAAGGCAACAGCGAAGATCACACCGGAAAAGGCAGAAAATGTAACATTTGCATGGGCTTCTTCCGATAAAAAAGTTGCAACGGTAGATGCTGACGGCAATGTAAAGGCAGTCGGCAAAGGAACAGCGAAGCTGACAGTGACAGCGACACAGGGAAGCGGAGCGGATGCAGTGAAAGTAACTGACACTGTGAAAGTAACGGTTACAAAAGACGGCGGTCAGACACCGCAGGAGGATGGAAAGACACCTCCGAAGACAGGAGACGAAACAGCGCCGTTCTTCCCGTTTGTACTTGCACTTGCGGCAGGCGCAGTGGTCATGATCACGAGAAAAAAGAACGGATAAACAAAGATACGCAGAAAAGATCAAAATAAAAAATTGATACTTAAAAAGGATTGTCGTGTGAGCGGCGATCCTTTTCTGCATTATCGGATATTCCGGTTTCTGATCGCGCAGAACCTTCAGGGAGGACGTCTGCGCCGCAGCAGGCAAGTTTACAGCTTTACGGCGTGTGGAAAGGAAACGTATATAAAAATGTTAGAATGGAAAAAACGGTTCGCTTTGTGATAAAATGATAGAAGAAAACAACTTCGGATCATTGAAATGGGAAAACGCAGAAGGAATATAATGAAAAGTATTATGAGGAAATGCTGTCGGTCGTTCGGGAATACAAGGATTACAGCGTGCTTGGGCATATGGATCTGATCGCCCGTTATGATGAAAAGGGCGTCTATCCGTTTGAAAAGATCAAACCGATCGTCGAAGAGATTTTGCAAGTTGTCATAGCGGATGGGAAAGGTCTGGAAGTGAATACATCGTCATATCGGTACGGTCTTTCTGACACGACGCCTTCTGTGGAAATTTTAAAACGGTACAGAGAGCTTGGCGGAAAGATCGTCACAATAGGGAGCGACAGTCATAAACCGGAACACTTGGGCGCTTATATAGAAGAAACGAAGGAAATGCTGAGAAAAGCAGGTTATACGCAGTTTTGTACTTATGAAAGAATGTCTCCGGTTTTTCATGATCTATAACAACGTTTTTGCTATATAAACTGCAAAGAAAGCGGAGAGAAAAGAGATAATTGTGCAGTATAAACAAAATAAAGAAAATAGAATAAACATATTGCACAAAAGAAGTCCGGGCAATAGGCGAAAACTATCATAAATTACAAATCGGTTGCTAAAAAGTGCAAATAACTGAAATGTAAAGTGCGATATCATAAGAAAATAGGAATAGTGGGCAACTATAGTAACTAGAAAAAGAGGGAAATGTATGAGAAAGAGAATGAAAACAGTAAGAGGCTTGTGGGCAGGTCTGCTTGCGGCGGCAGTTGTACTTACATCGGCTGCACCGTCGGCGTTGACCGTACAGGCAGAGGAAGCTGACGCAGTGCAGACTGCAGAAGTTTCAGGGGTGGAATATCAGATCTACCCGACTCCCCATGAGATGACTTATCAGGATGGGGGATTCGACATCGGAGAAGTGAATATTGTTTACGAAAACGGTGTTGATGATGTGACAAAGAATCGAATGACAGAAGTTCTTTCGATCAAAGGCAAGAGTGAGAGCGCTGCTGTTACCAATGCAAAAGTTGACGGCAAGACGAATATCCTTGCAGGTATCTACGGCTCCGACGGATATGTAGATAAATATGTGAAGGAGCATTACACAGTAGATAAATCTTTGTTTGACCATCACGGTTCCTATTTCCTCGCATCTAATAAGGGTGAGATCGTAATCCTCGGATTAGATACAGATGCGGTATTTTACGGCATCACATCTTTGAAGCATATCTTCAATCAGATGGACGGAACTACGATCCGCAACTTTGAGATGAGAGATTATGCAGATGTAAATATCCGTGGATTTATCGAAGGATATTACGGACTTCCGTGGTCGAATGAGGACAGAATGTCTCTTATGAGATTCGGCGGAGATTATAAGATGACGTCTTATATCTTTGCTCCGAAAGACGATGAGTATCACAAAGGAAAATGGCGTGATTTATATCCGGAAGAAGAACTGGCAAAGATCAAGGAAATGGTAAAAGTCGGAAACGATTCTAAGTGCCGTTTCGTTTGGACAGCCCACCCGTTTATGGGAGGATTTAATCAGGCGCAGGCAGATCAGGAGATTCAGGCGCTTCTGCGCAAATTTGATCAGTTGTACGATGCAGGCGTGCGTCAGTTCGGAGTACTCGGCGACGACGTCGGAAGCCTTCCGAGAACGATCGTGATCAACATGATGACAAAAGTATCCGAGTGGGCAAAAAAGAAAGGCGATGTATATGACACAGTATTCTGTCCGGCAGGATATAACCATTCATGGCAGTCAGGCGGTACAGGCGGCAATTATGCAGAGCTGAACGAGTATGACAAAGGATTCCCGGAAGATATCAAGATCTTCTGGACAGGAGAAGCAGTATGTAAACCGATCGAGCAGGTAACGCTTGATCACTTCAGAACTCATAGAACGACAGACGGTCAGAAACGTCGTGCCCCGCTATTCTGGCTCAACTGGCCTGTAAACGACATTAATCACGGACGTCTTATGATGGGTAAAGGTGTGCAGCTTAAAACAGATGTAAATCCGGAAGATCTTGCGGGAGCGGTGACAAACCCGATGCAGGAATCAGAAGTATCGAAACCGGCGATCTTCGCAGTTGCGGATTATAGCTGGAATATCGCAGGATTTAATATGGATAAGAGCTGGGCGGATTCATTTGCGTATATTGATGAAAATGCATCTGAAGAGCTTCATACACTTGCGAAACATATGTCTAACCCGGAACCGAACGGACATGGACTTGTATTGCCGGAGTCAGAAGAAATTCAGGGTCTGATCAATACTTATAAAACACAGCTTGCAGCAGGAAACGTAGAAGAAGCAACAACAACGCAGCTTGTGGCAGAGATGACAACAATCATTGAAGCTTGCGACGGTTTCCATGCAAAGAGCAAAAACGAGGCAATGAAAGCGGAAATCCTTCCGTTTACAAACTCTTTGAAAGATCTCTGTACGGCAATCCGTTCTTTTGCACAGGCACAGGATGCAATGCAGAAAAATGATATGCAGAGCGCGTTTGATCTGTATATGGCAGGTTCGGGAAGTTATGCGACCTCCCAGACATATACAAAAGAGATGTACAATGCGTCTCCGGCAGTTGTAACTCCGGGATCGACCCATTTGATCCCTCTGGCAAAAACATTGGAAGCGGCATTGTCAGATCCGATGAACGATTATGTGGCAGGCGATGTTGAAAGACCGTTGAAAATTACGGCAGAGGCAAGCTTTCAGACATGGCAGAGCGGAAAACCGGCAGATATTATTGACGGCAACAGCGGTACGTATGCATGGTACAACGGAGCAGAAGGTGTCGGACAGTATTATCAGGTGAACTTCAGCAAACCGACGACTATTTACGGCGTACATATCGAAAACGGCGCAGGAAAAGAGAAACCGGACGATACATTCGGATACGCAAAACTGAAATATCAGGCAGAAGGTTCTGATGAGTGGAAAGAATTAGAAAACGGAAAAGAATACGGACCATATGCTGCGAAAGTTGATGTGGCAGGACTTGAAATCGAGAACGTTACGGCAGTTCGTTATGAGTGCTCGAGAGTGGGAGGATCTGGTAAATGGCCTTCTATGCGTGAGTTTAAAGTAGACTTGCAGCCCGGAGCGGCAGATACGTTTACAAAAGAAGTGATCCGTACAACAGAAGGTTGGACTGTTTACAATAATGGAAACGAAAATAATGCAATCGACGGTGATGAAGGCACAAGCGTACATTACAATGTAAGACAGGGAGATCCTACAAACGGTGACTCTATGATCGCAGGTGATTATTTCGGAGTGAAGCTGTCCGAGAAGATCACACTTGGAAAGATCAAGATTGTCCAGGGTAATAATGATACACATGCAGATTATATGCAGAACTGTGATCTGGAGTGGTCGGTTGACGGTCAGAAATGGACAAAGATTGCAACATTTGAAAACAAACGCACGATAGAGATCGATGTATCTGACAAAGATATTCAGGCACAGTATGTTCGTATCAAGAATAATGCGACACAGAAAAACTGGTTTGCGATCAGAGAATTTGACGTTGACTCTAAAGTATGGTTTAACTCGAAAGTTTACACAAACGTAGACGCTTACAAAGAATACAGAGCAAATCTGTTGGATGAAAGCGCTGAAATCGAAGCTAAGAATGATATTACTTTAAAGAAAGATCAGTATATCGGCTTAAAATTAGACCGCATTCATGAGATTAAAGATATTCAGAAGAATCTTGAAAATGCAGACAAGCTTACCCTTGAAACATCTCTCAATGCATATGAGTGGACAACATATGATGCAAAGAAACCGGGAGATGCAAGATATATCAGACTGATCAACAAGACGAATGATGATGTGAAATTCAATTTGAAACAATTCGTTGTAAATACGGTAGAGTTCAAAGAAAAATCACTGCATTCAAAAAGCGGAAATTATACGATCACAGATCCTGAGAAAGCGTTCGACGGAAACAGAGCAACAGAGGCTGTTTATCAGACATCACAGAACGAAGGCGTTTGGTTCGTATACGATCTCGGACAGACAATCCACTTCGATAAGTTCAAAGCTGTCTGCGAGGATAGCGAGCATGACTATATCAGACATGGTAAATTCTCTGTATCTACAGACGGAGAGACATGGGAAGAAATCATGACTCTCGGTTCACAGGATGGACCAAATAACGGAGAAGCGAATGATACTGATGAGATCGGAGCGGTGCTTCCGAATCATGAAACTTCTTATAATACAAAAGAAGCAACAAACATTAACAAAGATGCACGTTACCTGAAATTCGAGGTAACAAGAACAAAAGTCGGTTCTGACAAGTGGGTTCGCTTCAGCGAGCTTGAGATCAATGACGGAGCGTATGTTCCGAGTGAAAACGATCCGACATATGAAAGCTCATGTCTCGATACACAAAACGGAAAATTCTCTTATATGTCAGATATGAATCTTGCGACATCATTTGTTCCGGCAGAAAAGAGCGGAAACCTTGTTTATCATGTATCAGAGAAGAATGACCGCAATAAGATTAAGATTGTTCAGAGAGCAGATTCGATTTCAAATGCAACTGTAAGTGTGAGAACATTAGCAGAAGCAGATACATGGAAACCTGTCGGAACACTGGGCAAGACAGTGAATGAGTTTGTTCTTTCGAATGAGACAGTGCTTCTTGATGTGAAAATTGAGTGGTCAGATGCTAAGGTCGGCATTATAGAGATGTTCCTTTCAAAAACAGATGCTCCGACACCGGAAGAGAAAGTTTGGACAGTGACACTTGACGGAAAAGAAGTAAAAGTAAAAGACGGAGAAAAACTGACAAAACCGGCAGATCCGACAAAAGAGGGATACAAATTCCTCGGATGGTTTGTAGGAGATAAAGAGTTTAACTTCGATACACCGATCACAGAAGAACTGAACGGTATTAAGATCGAAGCTCGTTTTGAGAAGATCGACACACCGACACCGGGTGAGAAAGAATGGACAGTGACACTTAACGGAAAAGAAGTCAAAGTAAAAGACGGAGAAAAACTGACAAAACCGGCAGACCCGACAAAAGAGGGATACAAATTCCTCGGATGGTTTGTGGGAGATAAGAAGTTTGACTTCGATACACCAATCACAAAAGAACTGAACGGTATTAAGATTGAGGCTCGTTTTGAGAAAATAAAAGATGAGCCACAGCAGCCGAACAAAGGCGGAGCAGTTCAGACAGGTGATACAACAAACATAGCGCTGTGGATTGCATGTCTTGGTATAGCAGGCGCTGCAGTTGCTGTAACTCTTAGATCACGCAGAAAACGTTCTTAATGAAACGGTTGTTTTGATTGACGAACGGTGATCAGTTATAAAAAGTAAAATACAGATTTTTCTGCCGGCGGGATTTATCCTGCCGGCAGTTTTGCAGTGTAGATTAAAGATAAAACAATAGAATATGGAACGTAAGAAATGTTTTCAAAAAAGCTATAAAAAATGAGCTTTAAAAAATCGTAAAAAACTGTAAAAAATTTTAGTAAAAAAAATTGACAGAATAAGAAAAAAAGACTTGCAATTATAAAAGTTATATGATAATATTAAAAACGGTTCTGCTACAGAACTAGAAAACAATGGCCCCGTGGTCAAGCGGTTAAGACATCGCCCTTTCACGGCGGTAACACGGGT
>OLNV01001346.1_pt1 | contig 16134 bp, 25 predicted proteins | sample 1672891 | NCBI WGS metagenome assembly OLNV01 (sample SAMEA3136734, study PRJEB25190) | human gut metagenome | biome: human gut; feature: human-associated habitat; material: faeces | place: Austria | collected 2013 | reverse complement strand
GCCATTTGGTGGATTTTGACGCGGCTATGGAACGGGCTGCGCTGTATAAAGACTTTGAGCGGGAAGCGGACTGCAACCTGCTGCGACAGGAGGTGCAGGACTGATGAATCCCTTAAAGGCCAATGAAATGCCGCACCAGGAGCCACTGGTGCGCAACAAGAACTTTTTAGAGGTAGCCACCGGCTACGATGCGCAGACAGCCATGGACGAGGCGCTGCGCTGCCTGCACTGCAAGCACAAGCCCTGCATTTCCGGCTGTCCGGTGCAGATTCATATCCCGGATTTTATCGCCAAGGTGGCAGAGGGCGACTTTGAGGCCGCCTATCAGATCATCAGCGAAAGCAGCTCCCTGCCGGCAGTCTGCGGCCGGGTGTGCCCCCAGGAGCGCCAGTGCGAGAGTAAGTGCGTGCGGGGCATTAAGGGGGAGCCGGTAGGCATTGGCCGCCTGGAGCGGTTTGCTGCGGATTACGCCCGCAACCATCCAGAAGAAACAAACAGCGCAGGAGAACTGATTGTTTCCAATGGAAAAAAAGTGGCAGTCATTGGCGGAGGCCCGGCTGGTCTGACTTGTGCAGGCGATCTGGCACGGCTTGGCTATGCTGTTACCATCTTTGAGGCATTTCAGGTTGCTGGCGGTGTCCTGATGTATGGCATCCCGGAATTCCGTTTGCCGAAGGAAATCGTGCAGCAGGAAGTGCACAGCTTGGAAGAGCTGGGCGTTACCATTTCGCCAAACATGGTAATTGGAAAGATTTTATCCGTAGAGGAACTGATGCAGGATGGTTATGAAGCTATTTTCATCGGATCCGGTGCCGGACTGCCACGTTTCATGGGCATTCCCGGAGAGGGACTGGTCGGCGTTTGTTCTGCCAATGAGTACCTGACCCGAATCAATTTGATGAAGGGGTATCGGGAGGATCATGCGACACCTGTCCTGCATTCCAAGGCAGTTGCAGTAGTCGGCGGTGGAAACGTTGCCATGGATGCTGCTAGAAGTGCATTGCGAATGGGCGCAGAGCATGTTTATATTGTTTACCGCCGTTCGGAGGCTGAGATGCCGGCACGTTTGGAGGAAGTACACCACGCAAAAGAAGAAGGCGTAGAATTTATGACGCTTTGCAACCCGGTACAGGTTGTCGGAGACGATACCGGACGGGTTTGCGGAATGGACTGCATTCGGATGGAACTGGGCGAACCGGATGCTTCCGGTCGGCGCAGACCGGTGGAAATTCCGGATAGTACATTCCGATTGGAAGTGGATACTGTCATCATGTCCATCGGAACTTCTCCCAATCCGCTGCTTCGCACCACGACAGAGGGTCTGGAAGCCAACGCAAGAGGCTGCTTGATTGTCAATGAAGAAACCATGGCAACCACGAAGGAAGGCGTTTATGCAGGCGGAGACGCTGTGACAGGCGCTGCAACGGTTATTCTGGCAATGGGTGCAGGGAAGAAAGCTGCACAATCCATCGATCAGTACTTGCAGGGAAAGCAGGCGTAACCACTGGAATCATGCAGGAAATTCCTGCTGACAATTGTACTTGTTTTCAATTTGCATATTTTGTCTGAGAACAGGTACTGGAAAGAAAGGAAGGAAAACTATGAACATGAAACATGCAGCAAAGGCAGCTCTGTGGGCTGGCGCAATGACCGCAGTGCTGGCAATGGGTACCATTTCTGCCAGTGCATCCTCCGGAGGTTCCGGAAGCGGCGGCGGAATGGGCTTTTATCTGATCTTTATGATCCTTCTGTTTGTCGTGATGTATCTGATTTTGATTCGTCCGCAAAAGAAGAAGGAAAAGGAAACGCAGGCCATGCAGCGCAGTGTGCAGATTGGGGACGAAATTGTCACCATCGGCGGAATTGTGGGACTGGTTTTACGTACAACCGAAGATACCATTGTCATTGAAACTGGCGGGGATCGCAATAAGCTGCGGATCAAGAAGTGGGCCATTCAGGAAAACCTGACGGTGAAGGAAACCATCGAAAAGGACAAGAAGGCAAAGGCTGCTGAAGTCAAGAGCAAGAAGGACAAGAAAAAGAAGAATTCTGATGACAAGGCAGAGGAAAAGTCTATGCTGAAGGACGAGTAAGATCGTCCAATTGCTGGAATCCTAATTTTATTCCACAACAAAAAGAGACGATTTACGATCGTCTCTTTTTTGCATGGATGTCGCCGTTCCTGCATAGAATGAAGCAGGATAGGAGGTTGAGCGCAATGGGACATCATAAGAAACCTTGCAAAATGGACTGCCTGAGAAACAACCGCATTTGGTGTACCTCTCTTTCGGTTTTGGCTGGCTTGGTAGCCGCAATGATTTGTATTTCCTGTTTTTCTGTATTGATGACCAAGATGGATGCACCAGATTTGCTGATTTCGTGCATGGCATGTCTGGCGCTTTGTGTCGGCAGTTTTACCACCGGCTATGTGGCAGCACGACAGAGACGGCGGCATGGATTTCTCATCGGTCTGAGCTGCGGTCTGGTGATGTATTGTATCATCTTTTTAACTGGTATTGTCATTCTGCGCAGTTTTGCCTGTGCCGGAACGCCCATGAAGCTGCTGCTCATCATTCTTTGCAGTGGGATTGGCGGAATTGTGGGCGTGAATTCCAAAATGCGCCGTCCGCCTCGATGAAAGCCGATAAAAAGATTCGAACAGACTGGAAGATGTAAATTTTTTATATCTTTGTGGAATAGGCTTGAAAGAAATCAAAAAATGTGTTATAATATAATCAAGAAATACGAGGGGCATATTAAAAACCATAAGAATGATTTCAGAAACAAGGTAAAAGAGGTCCCTCTGACTATGGGCGTGTTTGTTGCACAGTATCTTATGTCCCTCGATATTTCTCACAATAACTTTTAAAGGAGTAGTTCTATGGTACGGAAGAAATTTGGTAAGAACATTTCGGCACTCTTATTTACTGGAAACGATGTCGAAAAGAGCCGTTTTAATACGAGCGGTTTGGTGGTTACAGAAGCAGTTACTACAAACAATACTGACGACATGATTATGTCTGTAAAAGAACTTAAGAAGCCAGTTGAGATTAAGAAAAGAAGAGGTGACTTCCATGACTGACGAAGAATTGAAAGAGTTCGAGGAACTTAAAAATCAACTTGCTGAAAAAGAAAATATGATTAAATCTCTTCAAGAGGATAGTAAAAGCACAAACGAAAAATTTACTAAACTTGAAGAAGAGTTTAATAAATTTAAAGAGTCAAGCAAAGACGATTCTGACGACCCTATGGAAAAAGGCGCTCCATTTAAGGTCAAAGACCCCGATGAAGAATTTGCTGAACTCATGAAACAAATGTTTAAGGAGTAAACAAATGGCAGTTGCAAACGTTTTGACTAAACTCGCGGCTATTTTCGCTTCACCGAGTTATGATACTCGTATTCCCGACTCTGTGCGTAATAAGATTACTACCAATGGTTTTGGTTCTACCGAATATACGCCCGACGAATACAACGCAATTTATTCGTCTTTGCTCAATATGGTAGCGAAGCAAATCAATTATGCTTTCAGATACTACGGCATCGATTTTGAGAAATACAACAAAGGTTTCCTTGCGTACGGTGACGTGATTATTGATAACTACGTTGACCTCGCAGACGTTGGAACGATTCCTACGCTTATCAACACGAAAGGTGATAACGGTGGAGTTACTACGGTTGACCCGTTCTCTATTAAATGGGCGAATGTAAAGACTGCATACTATGTCGGCACTTATGAATTGCAGTACGCAATGACGACCCGTATGCTTGAAGTGAAGAAAGCCTTTATTTCTGACAGCAACGTTACGAACTTTATTGCTCTTTGCCGTTCCGTATTGCCCGAATCTTGTCGTTATGATAGGTGGCTCATTTTCCGTAATATGCTCGCGTCCGATACGATTTACTCGTCTACGACCGAATACGAACTTTCTGCTGACACTATCGCACCCGAGGACGCTCTCCAAATTATTCTTATGATTAAGAACGTAGCAGACGCCATGTCTAACATGACGACTAAGTATAACAAACTCGGAGTCACGACTGCAAGCAATAAGGAAGACCTCGTTCTTTGGATTAACAAAGGTATTTACTCTGCAATCAAGAACGCGATGAAGAATGTGTACCACAACGAAGTTGACTTCGGCGTTGGTTCTATTGAGGAACTTCCCGATTTTGGCGAAACTGCGGCTACCACGGGACAGTTTGCGGCTCTTACCGACAGACGCGGTATTTATCTCTACGACACCCTCTCTCCTTTCATGGACACCATTTGGAATCCGAAAGGTCTGTACTGGAATAACTTCCTTTCCTATCAGGGTAAGATTGCTTACGGCTTACACTATAACGCGGCGAAATTCACTCTTTCGCAGAAAGCCGCCGCGTAACTCAACCGTGCCCCGAGGGGAGAGTTTTATTCCAGTTTCTCTCCCCTCATCACGGAAAGGCGGTGTATTATGATAGCAAAGTTTTATAAACTTAAAATAAGTCCGCAGAACAGATTCTATAATAAAGCGGCATATGAAGCCTATCTCACTGACGCAAATGTTCTGTTCACGTATACATATAAAAACGATATTATACCCGACCAACCCTTTTATATAAATAGAGCCACAGTAGAAAATGCTAAACTTCTCTACAATGCTACTTACGTAACTTATGGTATCAACGGTCTTATGTACGGTGCTTTTATTACGGAAGCACAGCCGCTTGCGCCTAACGGTAAACAGTACAGACTTAACCAAGTTGTAGACTGGTGGTATTTTGCGTTATTTAACGAGTATGATATGCACTTTCATGGGTCTTGTGAGAGGGCACACGTAAACGATATTGACAAAGAAACAAAGTTGCCTACCCTTACAAATACCGTACCAGTTGCAGAGTGTCCAGTTTCCAATTTTAATCGGTCGGTAAGCGTTGTAAATCTTACAGCGTTAAATGGAGTTTCGGTTGGCGGAAAAGTAGATAAAAATTTTACCTTTCTGTACATATTTTTTAATAAACTTAGCGAAGTAGAGATCGAGGGAACCAGTAGACAACAAATATATTATGATTCGCTTGATAACGTTTATATGTCGCAAGGATTTACTTATGTTTTTCTTTTAGATAAAACAGAGGGTTATGTTTATCCAATAGACGGAAATAGCGGAAGAATGCTTTTAACAGATATAACTAACGGAAACATTGTATCTATGTATATTACTGACGCATTTACCGTTGCTAAGTCTAATTACAATTTAGCATATGATAGTAACACAAACTCTTATCAAACGCACTTCCTAAATGGTGAAGAAAATAGATGGGCAGTAAATTCACACACTTATACGAAAGAAGACGGAAGTCTACCCAAAAGATTATCTTACTTAGTTGATAAAAGCTATCAAAGCGGAACTACTTCTGCGGCATTTAGAGCCAAAATTTTTGTAGACCAATTTGATTTAACATTTAGGTCGATTAACCCCGCAAAACCGATAGTAAAATATAACACATACGACCAATATAAACAAACGGCACTCATAAAACAATTCTCTAACACGTATGTCGAAGTTGGTTTAAACGATAACGTTATAGACACATTTAAATTAAACATGAACGAAGCAAATAACGATACACCTATTTATATCTCACTTGTTCCAGATTTATCGTCATTTATAGTGTCATTTGGTAGAGCAAGGAAATCACCTGCGTACAACAATCAAGAGTTTATTGTAAACAATAAATCTATGTTCAAACCCGATACTGTTCAAGATTACTGGACGCGTTTAAATGCAAAGCAAACGGGTATTTCGGCAAAACAGATTAGAGTAGGAGCAATAAATTCTATTGTACAAGGCGTTTCAAAAACATTAGCCGCACCCGCAAAAATAGCAGGAAACGTTGCTTCGGGAAACATTGCGGGAGCAGTGGGAGAAGCCGCAAGCGGCATTGGTGCAATTGGTGGTCTTGCTACAACTTCTGTTCAAGCAGGTTATTCATTTGAACAAGCAGACATTATACAAGAGATAGCCGATAAGCAAATGCGCGATGGCAGCGTTAACAGCGATAGCCAAGTAGGTGTTTATTTACAGCAATCTGTATATAGCGGAATCTATCTTGTGTATTATTATCCATCTCTTTACTCTCCATTACAAATTGACTTACACCGATACGGTTATAATACTTTCCTACAACTTGACGATATTTATGAACACCATCAACGCGAACACTTTAACTATTTTAAAGCGGCAGACATTGAAGTTACGGGAGTTCCGCAATTCATTGCCGACGATATTGAAAATATGTTCAAACGTGGAGTACACCTTTGGACACGAGATATCGAAGAGTTTGAAAACGGGACGAATTACCAATTAGGCTTATGGGAGGATACAAATGTATAATTATATAAATTCTTCCGCTGTTCGCCTTGCTATGCTCATGGGGTATGAAATCGATGAGATAACATATCTTATCATGGAGAATTTTCTCAATACGTTCATGTGTCGTTACGATTATGAGGGAATTCCCGAAGATTGCGACAAACTTACTGGATATAGGAATCTCCAAGATTTGTACATTTTCTTTGCACCTTGTGTAGCGTGGTTTGAAGATAAAAAACACGGTCCAATGTATCTTCCAGTGAGCGGCATGACGGAGTTTAATGCAGTAGGTAAACCTAAGAAATGGAGAGTATTTTCCTTTAACGGTATCATCGATAAGGAACTTACTGATAAAGAATCTGTTCTTATCTTTAACGATGAAGCGTTGAGTATTCCTTATCTGCACTTGCTTTACGAAGCAAAGTTCATGAAAAAACTCGACCTTGCAATGAATCAAAACATTGATTTGCAGTCTACTCCGTATGTAATCGAAGCGTTTGAAGAAAACAAAAAGCAAGCGTCTACGTGGTCGCATTTGTTGCAAACGTTTAAATCGAGAATCGTGTTGCGTAAGCGTAAGTCCGAGGAACGTAATCCACTCGAAGCGTCGCAAGTACTTAATACTGACGTTGAGTTTAAGAATCCCGATTTTATGAAAGCATACAATGAGTTTCTTTTTAGAGCACACACATATATGGGAATCAAGAACGTGAATATCGAGAAAAGCGAACGGTTGCTTACAGGTGAAGTTTCAGCGAACGATATCATCGTACAGAGTAACTATACGAACGGTCTTGATATGCGCAATAAAGGTTTTGAGCAGGTCAACAAAATGTTCGGCACAAATATCAAAGCGAAGCCGACAGATTTGCAAACGATGGTAGCAGATATGTCTTCTGCTTATATGGCAAAAGGAATGGGAGGTGGAATGAATGCGTTACACAATGTCGGGGATAATCCCTCAAAAACTGACGCTAAACTTTCTACTTGATGAACTTCAAGAGGGAGAAAAACTTATCGACATTACGCTTCCCGTATACAGTAAATTCACCGACGACGAAGAGTTGCGTGAAATAATGTATAACGCAGTTGTTGCAAATTACTGTTGGTCCGAATTAGGATTTGAAACAGCTGACCAGTTTAAAATGTGGTTTCAGACTTATTGGAATCGTGTGTTGTTTAAGTATCTTAACGATTTACGCAATCAAATCATGATAGGTGAAAACCTTATAACTGCGCGAATTGAAACGGTGCATACGGACGACCAAACGACTGAAACTCCAGAGTTGACTGATACGACTACCGATACGTATGGCGAAACAAATGAACTTACTCATGGTCACGTATTGCAACATAGCCGCGAACTTACGGAGGATTTCACACAAGGTGTAGTTCTTACGGAAGAAACAGAGAGGACACAATATGAAACGCAGACGATTACCGATTCAGTTACTACCACGCCAACAGGGAAAAACGAAACTGCCCTTGGCGGACAGTATACGAACACAAACTCGGGTACTGACAAAAACGAACGAGGTGGCACGAATACCCACACATTGGAGAGGACTGGTCAGCGTATTATTACGTTAAAAAATGACAGAACTAACAATGTTCAGTATTACGACTACGACAAGTTAGTGACGGCGTTGGAAGCGTCAAATTCACTCGACGCATTCATTGATGAGTTTGCGCCATTATTTGCGGAGGTGATTTATTTTGAGTGATATTTTGGGTATGATTGCAATTGCAGGTTCCCAAGCACTTACTACTGCTACAAATTGGGGAGATACAATAACGAATCTTGTTAGTATTATTTGCACGTGTGCTACTGCTATCACTACGACTGCTGTTATTATTTATAATATGTGGAAACATAAAAAGACTAAGAACGAGTTGTATGACGAGAACAATAAGCCAATCCAACAGAAAGATAAGTGCGAAGTGGAGATTGTCGATGAGCAAGAGAATAGAGATTGATATGTCTGAAAAACTGGCAAACATTGTCAAGAATTACAGTGGGTTAAATAATCTTGTTATGCCGCCCCCTGTGGTGCAGATAATGAATGCTCTTGCAGATATCTATACAATGCCTTTTGAGGATATTGAGATATCGGCAGGCAAGCCAGTAGGAAACGCAACAGAGTATACCATGACTTTTACGGTCAAGGGAAATGACCCGTTCAGTATTACTTTTCTTGTGCCTAACGGACAGAAAGGAAATGAGGGAGCGTATGTACAAACAGTGGAGGTTTTAGATGCCTAAGTCAGTAAAATTAAAATTAACTTTGAGCGATTCTACGATTATAGAAAGTAACACTTTTACTATTCCAGATGGACCACAAGGTCCGCAAGGAAATCCTGGCGCACAAGGTGCTCCTGGTGCTACTGGCGCGCCTGGTGTTGGATTTTATTACACCACAGACGCTTCCACTGGAACAAGCGGAATTTTTACGCTTCTTTCAAATATTATGCCGAGCGGTATAAAAGTAAATGATTTTCTTGTAAATGCTGTCGGAAAAGTTGCCCAAGTTACTGAAATAAGCGGCAATAATGTTAGTGCGCAGTATAGGTCTTCTATAAAAGGTGAAAAAGGTGATACAGGTACTGCTGGTTCTCCTGGTGCGCAAGGTGCTCCTGGTGTGGCAGGTAAAGACGGCGCAACGATTTCTACGTGCGAAGTAGTGGAGGTGTAATATGGCTGATAAGAGTGTTAAACTGAAACTCACTTTGAGTGACGGAAGAATTATCGAAAGTAATGCTTTTACTCTTCCGCAAGGTCCAGTTGGTCCTGCTACGTTGCCGAACTATGTGAGTTTTGAGAAGCCTACTTCCACAGATGTTTCTATGGACGGCTCAGAAGTTACTTATACTGGTGTTGCCGAGTTTGAAGCTGCAGGAGATATGGAAAGTGGTGAGTTTCATCAAGTAGTAGAAAGTCCACTAATTTTTATGAGCATGGGAATGAGTGGAAACGCTTCAACAGGAAATTATTTTAACTTTTCTATTTCAAACTTTAATAGGACTCCTCATGTTCGTGAAAAATGCTTTTTTATAACAAAACAGTCTGTTGATGATACTATTGTGGCATGGACGGGTTTGTGTTCTGAAATCCTCGGAAGTACAGCGAGATTTCAAGTTTTAATAATGCAAGCCATACCTTCAAAACCAAAGTACCAACACAATATTTGTATGAAAGTAGACGGAGCGTATGCTATTTCGTTTCAAGTAATATCCAACGTGGCGGGTAAATATATCACAATCTCACAACTTAAAGATTTGTTTGATGAAGTAATTGATTATCCTGCTTCGGGTCTTGTTTTAGTTGGCAACGCATTTAAGAATGTGTGGTCAATTAAAAAAGTAACAAATATCATGTATATTCAGCCGTGGGATGGTGCTTCAAATGCCGCATATTCTTTGGCTGATACAGCCAGGATAACACAAGATACTGTTGTAAAATTATGATGAACGACCTCTTTTACCATGGAACGAGTTTCCACTTAGGAAACCCAGTTTACGTAACGTATATGTGTCAAGGACAGCGCGGCAGAGGTAAAACGACATACTGGCTTGCCGAAGCCGCGCAATATCCTATAAAACAATGGATTGACAAAAAAAAAATAGACCGCAAATTCATATTCATTCGACGCTCGGAAGAACAGTTAAAACTCGTAATGAAACAAGGTTTGTTTAAGGGTGTGTTAAATGTTCCAGAATATCGGGAACTTCTTCACGGATATACAATTCCAAAAATATATAAAGATTGTATCTATATGTGCCATGAAGATAATGATGAAGATATTGTGCACATTGGCTATTACTACGATTTAAACAACACGAAAGGTATCTCAATCGAGGACACGTGGTGTACAATATTCGATGAGTTTGTAGAACCAGACCGAAGCAAATATAAAGGCGGAAATAATGGTGTAGACGAACCCGAGTTACTCGCAAGACTTGATGAAACATTGAACAGAAACCGTACCAATTATATGGTTTTACTGGGCAATTTTGACGCTCCTACGAATCCGTATAACGAATATTTCAACATACCTTTCGGAGCACAGAAATTCACCAACAAAGAAAGCGGGTTATTTTACGAAGTAGATTACTCGGAAGCGATGAAAGAGTTTAAGGAAAATACCTCTACTGGCAGACGGTGGAAAGGTACACGCTATTCCGAGTATTCAAACGGCAACATTGCGCTTGGTAGGGTTGACGATAATCTCATTTGCAATAAACCTGCGCACGCAAAGCATACTTATAATTGTATCATTTGCGGAATAAATATAACAATATGGTTTGACGAAACAACTGGTGTATGTTACGTTCACGATGATTACAAGTTTGACAAACAAAAACCTATTCTTTCGGTACTAACAAGTGATATGCAGGTAAATTCATATTTCGTTAGTTACTGTCAAGATTTCCTAACTCTTTTTAAGGCGCGTTATGCTTACGGAAAAGTGAGATTTAACAACCAAAAGAGTGCAAGTTTATTCCAACTGATGATTAAGTTAAAATAGAAAGGGAGAGGTTAATCCTCTCCTTTTTCTTTTCGTACGAATACAAGCATATTTTCGCTATTCGGTAGTAGATACCAGTTAGTAATTATAAGTTTCTTAACTATTAAATAATCCATAAAATCTTCTAAATACATATCCTCTAAACAAGGGCGTCTGTTGCCATCGTAAACTATTGAATAGCTAAGCATTCTCCATATCCTCTTCTGCTGGCAATTTTGAAAGATAAACTATTGCTTCATTAGTATCTTCGATAATATCGATTTTTTGACAATACCACATTGTATCTGCTATAAATTCAAACGCGGAATTTATGTTCGCACTATACTTTGTAATTACTCCTAAATCCTCAAAATATATATGTAAAATATCGTACAATTCAAATTTATCTATACATTTAAAATTCATAATTACTCCTTAATTAACAAATAATGATATAGGTTCTATTACTGCTATTATTGTATCTTCATTATACTCAAAAATATCTGCAATCTGCCAATTGCCCTCCATTACAAGTTCAATAAACCTTTTATATGTTATTTGGATATTTACGAGTATTTTCTTGTCACATATAGTAATAATAGTATATTCTTTTTCAAGTTCTAACATATCAACTTGTAAGTAGTTATTTGCAGGTGCTTTCCTCCACATACTATATGTGAAGAAAGTTTGCCGTTAAATACTCCCTCTCCTTTTTCTTTATTATATGGTTTAAAGTTATCGAAATTCATTTGACAAGTAACTGACGGAGGTGCCCCGCAACACGTTACTTTAAGCCTATCTTGTTCTTCATCGGGTTCTCGTCCTAAATATATGTAACGTTTACATCCCAAAAACTTTGCACGGGATATATAGTGTTCAAGTTTGAAAAAACCGTACAATGTTCTATGTATCGGCACATCGGGACGTTCTTGACCCAAAAGGTAAAGACTATCGGTATCACAGTAAACAAATCTGTCCCAGTTCCTTATAATATTAGTTATTAGCAATTCTCGCGAATAGGCAGTTATAAAAGTCCCTATTGGTATATATCCGCCTTTCCGCTTTTCTCCCTCGTAGCGCACAAACCTTAAATGGTCTTTGTACAACTCGGGATAGCAAAGGTCGCCAGTCTTTGCCGTTGATTGTGCTCCGTATGCAATGTTTTGTTGTTTCTTTGCGCGTGCTCTCTGTCCGCCTGTTGAGTGTTCTTTTTCCATACGGTATGGATATAAGTAATCGTAGTATAGTGAACCTTGTCCGTCCAGTTTGATTGTTTCGTCTACCGTCATGTGCTCCGCTTCTTCAGATGTTACTTCATATCCACACATACTCTCGAATGACATGAAGTCTATGTATTCAATATCCCACACTTCATAGCACTCGAAGAAGAGTTTTAAATCTACGTTTGTAAGCCAAAGTTCGCAACGTTTAAATCCGCTTGATTTTAGATACAAATCTTTTACAGAAAATCCTTTAAATGATTTACGTGCTATTGTGGGCGGTCTGTTTGGTTTAATATGAAAACAACATTTAAAATGCTGTACCCAACATAAATGAGGTGAAGCGAGTTTATCATCTTCTTTGCGTCCGTGTCCGTATAGTGGAAGTCCGATTGGCATTGGTCTGTGAAGCATTTGAGCAGGGTACATACTGTTAATATCAAGACTCATCATTGAGTGTAGTTCTTTGTTAAAATGTTCTTCCTTTAAATATACATATCCTCCGCGATATGATTTCCTTATAAACTCATCTTCAAAGTCATTTAAAACTGGTAGTAAATCATCATAGTTTTTGAGTGTTGATTTAAAGAACTTTCTGCTGTTTCCACTCTCTGTGAATTTATCGAAACCTTGGTGTAAATCTTCATTGAGTATTCTCATCATAATTTCTGTGTCGTGGTTAATGTATTTAAGTTCTTGTTCTGTTGGTTCATGACCTATTTCACGCACAGTATCGTAATCTATTTCTTCCTTTAATATTGGTAGTTTATATGTCTTTGCTAATTGGTCTACTGACATTGAATTATGTCTAAAACTGTCATTTATTGTTACAGTGCTTCCATTGCTAAAACATATTTGGTAGGCATAGTGTGTTCCTTGCGGTGTAATAAGTGTAAAAAATTCTTTTGCGTGAAGTTTTTTATTTGTGGAGTGTTTATACCCGTGTCTTAGGAGATAATCAAGGATATAGCACCCGTCGTATGATAGGTTATGAAATGAAAATAAATAGCCGTCATATCTCCTTATATAATTTAAAAAACTTTCTATATCTATGCCGTTTATATGCTCGTAATCTCTCGTGCAGATATCCCACAACCATACTCTTGCTTTTTCTACGTTCCATTGTGAGGTAGAAGTTTCAAAATCTGCCGTAAAGAAATTTTTGTATTTTTTATATGAAAAGTACATTAAAACATAGAGGCTAATTCTGCTACTCTTTCATAGATTGCTTCTTCTATGCTGTAAGGGTCCTTAACTATTCCCGTTTCAACCATTTCTTGATATCTGTAAATTTCATCTAATAACTCGTGAAGTCTATCTATTTTCTTATTGCTGATATCGTCAAAAAATCTATCAAACCTTGATGGGTTTAAAGATTCGGCTGTTAAGTCTGTATGTTGTTCAAGAACATTCCATGCTTCAACTACAAGTTCGTAAACTTCTTTTGTTACTCCATACTGTTCATATGTAGATAATTGTTGTTTTTGTTCTTTGTACAAGTCTTTTATTGCTTGTTTTGGTGTTGTCCCTGTGTACTTAACGTAATTGTAAAGAGATTGATAATTATATGCAGAAGTTGTTGTTAAGTTGCCCATTATCTCTGCGTTCAATTTTTCGTTTATCTTTTGTGCTTCTCTAAACTCTTTTTGAGTTTCTCGAAACTTACGTAATTCGTATTCGTTTACACCCATTTCTTTAAGGAGGTGTCTAAACTCATCTCTTTTCGCCATCTTCGTTTTCCTTTACAATTTTTTCTAAACGTTCTAACAAGCAATTTGCTCGCTTATTAGTAATACGTTTTAGCGCAAAATCTACTACTATTTTCTGCCCTATTTCTACTGCTTCATCTGGGTCATAATCGTGTTTCAATATGTGTAATCTTTGGTCAATACTACGATTTGGCTTTGCCTGCAATTTTTTCATAATCTTGTTGAATCCTTAATATACGTTCTTCAGAGTGGTCACACTCTACAATATACACGTCGTCCGAAGAGCCGCGATACATACGATGATAATGGTTTGCTTCTTTCTTATATTTTGCTCCTCTTAATAACGCAATTAAATGTCGTGTCGCTGTCTGTTTGTCTTTACAAGGATAGACAGCGACAGTGTCATTGTAATACTTTATTACTATGTAATACATGGTCCTCCTACCCCGTGGGGGATTTTATTGTATTCGTTTATTTTTCGATATATTAAAGGGCGGTTTATTTAAAACGGGTTGTCTGTGTGTAGAATGTTGAAATGTGTATAATATGTGGATAAGTAAAGGGTGCCCCCTCTTATGGCAAGTTTATCGCCCGCCCTCGATCTAAGATGGTTAACACCGTTAACTAATCTACGTCGGACATGAAAAACACTCGAACAAATGTTTGTATTGTTCGAGTGTTAAAACTGTGTAGGGGCGAGCGGTCAGCGCCCCAATGTTTTACTGGTTAAATGTTATTTCTTGCTTGATTTGGTAGGTATTTCGCTTGCGAAAAATTCGTCATAATCGCGCTGGTTCTTTTCCTCGCTAATGTCCTCATCTTGTTTACAAACAGTATATTCTCGTATTCTCATGCGAGGATACTTTTGTCGTCTGTCAATCCACCAATCAAGGGCGGTTATACGGCACGAATTTTCAGGCTCTTTATTGCCGTCCTGCGTAAAGGAAACAGACATTTTCGTTTTGTCTTTCGTGTCGTAGGTTTCCCAAGCGTTAAACTTTCTGCCGTCCTTTTCAATGGGCACTTTCTTAACGTAAACGGTCGGCGTTTGCATTATGCTTTACCTCCCTTTTTGACAGGCTCTAAGGCTTCATTTTCGACCTTGTTCTTACGTTCAAAGCGAGTGCCGTTCAATTCCTTGATGGCGTTGTCAATGCGTTTGATATGTTCCTTGATGATTGCGGCGGCGAATTTGCCAGCACTTTCAAGTTTGCACACCATATCGTGGTGGATGGTCATAAGGTTCGTACAAGCGTCTTGAATGGCTTCATCAAACTGGTTTTCGATTGCCTGTAATTCCTGTAATTTCTTGATTTTGCTTTCGATAATTTTGCTCATGGTGCTGATTTCCTTTTGGTTGTTTATTGACCGCTTGCCCTATGTGTTGTAGCTTTGTTTACACGGCTTATTAGCCCCATAAACGCCCACATAAGGCTTCCTTATTAAGTTGTAAATCTGCGTGCCTTAGAATGGCAATTTCGCGCCCACAGCGCGTTGCGGTGTTTGTTGCTTTTCCGCTAACACGCCAAAAGGCGTGTTTCGTCTTAATTCTCAAAGACTCGTCAGAGCGGTTATAGTTTAAATTCGTCGCCAACCTCATGGCGTTTAAATGCGTAGTACCCATATAGGTGAGCAATCATATTAAAAAACTTGCGCACGTGCTGAAATGTTGTATTTGACCTGTAGTCACTCGTTTTTAATATGTGCCATCCGTCAATAGTCAAGCGCGCTTTAAACATAAGTGTTGCATATGAGAAAAATTCATATTCAAACGTGCCGACGCATCGAATACAAGCACTTGAATACAAAAATTGTCTTTCCTCGCCATCGATCATCTCTAACAAGTTGTAACACCGTAGCACTCTCATAACTTCACCCCCTTGATAATCGTTATATCTCCCACTTCCTTGCCTATGGTATCGCTGATTACGAGAGTATCCTCGAATAAGTGAGCCGTAGATATTCCAATGCATTTACCGCCGCGCCATGCGTATACCGTAACGCAAAAGTTGTTGTTACCGTTCTCGTCTTTGAAGTGTTCAATCCTGCCATAGTTGCGCGTGTTTGGTGCTGTTAGTTTGTTGTACATTTGTTAACCTCCGTTAATTGTTTGTTGTTCGTTCCCTTAAGAACACGACCATTATACCATATTAATAGTTGTGTTGTCTGTGATAATTGCAACAAATCGAAAATAAATTTCATTTTGTGACATATGCAACATAAAGTTAACCGCGGTTAATTCTACATATGTTCAGTAACTTTCCTGTTGTTTCATGTAAAACGTTAGTGCTTATATCGTTTGATTTGTTTCACGTGTAACGTTTGCTATGTTCGCGCTCGTATCAAATA
>OLNV01001332.1_pt1 | contig 16239 bp, 14 predicted proteins | sample 1672891 | NCBI WGS metagenome assembly OLNV01 (sample SAMEA3136734, study PRJEB25190) | human gut metagenome | biome: human gut; feature: human-associated habitat; material: faeces | place: Austria | collected 2013 | reverse complement strand
GTCTGAGGCGTATGCCGAGTTTCAAATTTTGAAAGCCTGCTTTTAGCAGAATTTTGCCCCTTTAGAATTGACCCGCCGATGGAACCTGAGCAGGAACGCCTTTCCAAGCTTTATTCCGGTTCGGGTATCCACAGCCTTCCTGAATTAAATCCCAATTTCATGGAAGCTAATCAATAGTAATAAGATAAAGATGCTTTAGGTATGAATTATTATTGCAAAATGAAACGTGTAAATTTATAATGAAAGTAGAATTGGATGAAAGATAATGAGAAGACTAAGAAAAATATTGGGAGGACGTTGAAGATGGCAACATCAAAGGAAGAATTATTGAATAAACTTTCAGAATGTGTTCTGGAAATGGAGGATGAAGAGGTTGTTGATGTAGCGGAAGAATATATTGAAGCAGGTTATCCGGCACTGGATGGAATCATGGAAGGTCTGGTAGATGGTATGAATAAGGCCAGTGAGTTGTTTGAAGAGGAAGAGTATTTTGTGACAGATATTCTGTTGTGTTCCGATGCAATGTATGCCGGACTGGAGGTATTAAGACCGTATCTGCCGGATGAAGAGGAACAGGCTGCAAAACCAATTGCAGTTATCGGAGTGGTAGAAGGGGATACGCATGATATTGGAAAGAATCTGGTTAAGATTATGATGGAAACTGCAGGATTTGAGATGCATGATCTTGGAAGAGATGTGCCGGCGGAAGAATTTGTGAATCAGGCAGAAGCATTAAAGGCACAACTGGTGTGCATTTCCACATTGATGACGACCACAATGAGCGGTATGGAAGATATCATCGAACTTTTGAAAGAAAGAGGAATCCGGGATAATGTGAAAGTCATGGTCGGAGGAAGTCCGGTATCGAAGAAATATGCAGATGATATTGGAGCGGATGGCTATTCTGTTAATGCAGTAGAAGCAGTCAGAGTTGCAAAAGAATTACTGAATATTGCATAGTATGTTATGAAAGTGAGCACGTTAAGGTTGTAAAGTTATTCATCCGAATAGAAGATATCAGATAGGAAAAAAAGTAATCAATGAATGAAAAAGAAAGACTAAAAAAAGCGTTACATCATGAAACGACAGACCGGCCGCCATGCATCTGTCCGGGCGGAATGATGAATATGATCACGACAGATTTGATGGACAGATCTGGGATTACATGGCCGGAAGCACATCTGAATGCAGAGATGATGGCGGATCTTGCACAGGCCAATTATGAAAATGGATGTTTTGAAAATGTAGGTGTTCCATTCTGCATGACAATCGAGGCAGAGTCCATGGGTGCAAAAATCACAATGGGAGACAGGGTGCACGAACCGCATGTGACAGAATATGCCTTGCATTCGGTGAAAGAATGGGAGAAAATCAGGCCGATGGATATGAATTCCGGGAGAACCAAGGTTGTACTGGATGCAATTCGCATTTTGAAATCAAGAAATCTGGATGTTCCGATCATTGGAAATATTACAGGACCGGTCAGTACGGCAAGTTCGGTAATGGAGCCGGTGATATTTTATAAAGAGCTGCGTAAGAAAAGAGAAGATGCCCATAAATATATGGAACTGGTAGCAGATGAGATCATCCGTTTTGCGAGAGCGCAGATTGATGCAGGGGCGGATATTATAGCGATTTCGGATCCGAGCGGAACAGGAGAGATTCTGGGACCAAAATTATTTGAGGAATATGCGGTGCACTACATTAACCGTATCATTGACCATCTCCAGGCAGAAAAGATGGGTGTGATCGTACATATCTGCGGGCAGATGAGAAATGTGTATGCGCAGGTGGAAATGATCCATTCGGATGTGCTGAGTTTTGATTCCTGTGTAGCGATGAGCGATGCGAAGAAGCATTTGAAAAAGCATGTGCTGATGGGAAATGTCAGCACATGGACACTGGAATTTGGGAAGCCGGAGAAAGTGGAACAGTTAGCAGTCAAATGTTGGAGGGATGGTTCCGGGATTATTTCACCGGCATGTGGTCTGGGAACAAAATCACCGCTTACGAATATTCAGGCAATCAGATCGGGAATCCGGAAAGCAACAGAAGAAAAAGTTGAAGTCTGAAAGAAAGACAGTAAATTGCGAAATGACGATGAAAAATATGAAAAGAGAAAATCTTCTTGAAAAATTAAGAAAAGAAGGAAGATTCGTAGAAAATCCGTGTAATGGAAAAGGAATCTGCGGAAAATGTAAAGTGAAAATATTAAGCGGTGACGCAGGTGAAGTCACAGAAACGGAAAGGCACTTTTTAAGTGAAGAAGAATTGGCGCGGGGAATCCGGCTTTCCTGTATGGTCTATCCGGAAGAAGAATTAGAAGTGGAAACCTTGCAGAAAGAGAAAAAGATTGAAGTTCTTTCGGAAGGTTACGTTCCGGAATTTGAGAAGCATACAGAGCTCAAAAAGCAATTGATCCATATCAGAAAACCGAATCTGAAAGACCAGACATCCATGGAAGAGCAGCTACTGAACCAGTTGGGAAATGTAGAGATTCCATTTTCGTTGTTACAGCATCTGGAATTAGCAGAAGGGACTTATACGGCAGTCATCTGGTCAGAGAAAAGCCTTATGGCACTTGAGCCCGGTGATCAGACAGACTATCTTTATGGTGCAGCAATTGATATCGGAACGACAACAGTAGTAACTTCATTGATTGATATGATGACAGGAAAAGAAATGGGAACCGCGTCAAGAATCAATGCCCAGAAGGAGTTTGGTCTGGATGTTCTGACCAGGATCAGTTATGAGACCGAGCATCCGGAGGATGGAAAAGAACATTTGCAGAAAGCGATTACAGATTCCATTAATGAAATGTTAGATGAAGTCTGTAGAAAAACAGAGGTGCCGGGAAAGGGCAGAATTGAGAAGCATGATATTTATGAGATTACGGTGGCGGCGAACTGTACGATGATGCATATGCTGCTTGGTGTATCTGCCAGATCTATCGGAAGAGCACCGTATGCTCCTGCATTCGTAAAATCAAAGAATCTGCGTGCAGCAGAGATCGGCATTCAGGCAGGAGAAGGTGCAAGGCTTTATTGTCTGCCATCAGTATCTGCTTATATCGGTGCGGATATTGTTGCGGGGGCATATGTCTGCGAACTCCGTAAGCAACAGAAGAATGTATTGTTTATAGATATCGGAACGAATGGAGAGATTGTGCTCTCAGATCATGGAAGGCTGCTTAGCTGTTCCTGTGCGGCAGGTCCGGCACTGGAAGGAATGAATATCAGTTCCGGCATGCGTGCGGCGGCCGGTGCGATCGAGGATGTAAAGATCACAGAACAGGGAGTGAAACTGCAGATAATCGGGCAGGAAGAATACCGGCAAGAGGAACCGGAAGGAGTCTGTGGTAGTGGAATCCTTGCGGTAGTAAAAGAACTTAGAAGAACCGGACTGATCCGGAAAGATGGTGCATTTATAAAGCCGAAGGATATCAGTGAAGAAGATTACCGTTATCCGATGTTAGAATTAGATGGCAGAAAGCGTAAATTCAAGATGACGGAAAGACTTAGAATCACACAGGGTGATGTCCGGCAGGTCCAGCTGGCAAAGGGGGCGATCCTTTCAGGATTCTATGCACTGTTGAAAAAGGCAGGAAGGACAATGGAAGATCTGGATCAGGTTATGATTGCCGGTCAGTTTGGAGCACATCTTCCGGCAGAAAGTCTGATCGGAACCGGAATATTACCGAAAGAAGTGAAAGAAAAACTGATCTATGTGGGAAACTCTTCCAAAACAGGAGCTTATCTGGCATTGATGTCCGGTAAAGCGAAACAGGAGATGGAAGAACTGGCACATCATATGGAATATATGGAACTGGGAGCAACGGAAGGATATGAGCGACTGTTTGCAGATTGCCTGATGTTCCCGGATGAGTCGGAGATTACGGAATGATTCAGGATTTTAAATGTACATATGGAAATTCAGCAGGCATCCGTGAAGCGGTAACAAATCGAACAAATCTGACGTTCCCGGATGCATATAAGCATGCGGAAACGATGGCAGAACTGGCGCAAGTACTTAAGGAATGCGACAATGCGCCGTTCTGTGAACTTCCGTTTTGCCATACCGTTGAAGCAGAGGCGATGGGCGGGATCATTAATTATGGAAATGAGAAGACCGGACCGAGAGCGAAAGAATATCTGTGTACGGATATAGAAGAAATATTAGAACTTCCGGCAATTGATTTCGGAAAAGGGAGAATACAGGAGGTTTTAAAAGCCTGCCGTATATTGCATGAAAAAGGAGAACACATTGTATTTGAAGTCTCAGGACCTCTGACGATATTGAATGTTCTGATCGATCCTAAATATGTGTTCAAAGGGATGCGGAAAAAACCGGAACTTATGGCGCGGATATTTGCGAAGTTAGGAAAAGAGATACTTGCTTATATGAAACTAGCGAAAGAACAAGGGGCAGACTTTATCAGTTATGCGGATTCTTCCGGTGGTGTCAACATTCTGGGACCGAAAATGGCCGAACAGATGGTGGATCTTTTTACTTATGATTTTGTAAAACAGGCGGGAAAACTGGCAGATGAGCATACAATGATTCTCCTCTGTCCGAAGACGACATTCGCACTTCTTGGAACGGGGAAAGCGAAATTAATTGATTGCCAGATTCATGATGATAGAAGTCAGGAAGAAGATTCATTAAGTTATGCGGAAGCATGCATTCGGATGAAAGGGAAAATACGTTTTGCAGGACAGATGTGCATAAAAAATCTGGATTACAGGATGAAGAATGGAATTATGAAGGAAGTCCACATACTATAAGAGTGATTTATAGAATATATTATGGGTGATTTTGGCATATCATATCGTATAAAAAGCTTGTGAGTAAAAAAATGTCTTTACTCACAAGCTTTATTAGCCTTTATTCCCAGTTTGATGGCTGAACCGGATATTTTGCGCATTTTCTTGCTGCACGCATATAAGCATCGATATTTTCAAGAGAAGTGGTAACCGGAATATCACATCCAGGTGCAATCGTGAATCCGCGAGGGTTGTCCCAGCATTTGCGGAAGCAGTCGATAACAGCCTGTTCGATACTTTCAGGAGTACCGTTTAAGATTTCCATAGGGGATACATTCCCCATAATAGAAAGTTTATCGCCGACTGTTTCTTTTGCGTAAGCGATATCAACAGAACTGTCGATACTGATGCCACGGATACCCATTTCAGGGAAGGTTTCTAAGAGTTTGGTAGTGTCACCGCAGATGTGGAAGCCGGAACCATGGCTGCCCCATTCTTTCCATTTATCCATAACTTTTACATAGTATGGAATGACAAATTCACGGAACTGTTTTGGTGATAACAAAGAAGCAGTCGGTTCGGCAAGACCGATACCGATTTTATTTTCTACGAACTTGCGTCCGACTTCAATCGTTGCGTCAGCAGCAAAGTCAAGTAGCTTATGAAGATTCTCTTTGTCTTTGCGCATAGCTCTTAAGATTTTTTCTGTGCCGGCAAGGTTGGCAGCGGTCGTAAATGGTCCCATCAGTCCTACTCCGGTGAAAATCTCATCATTCAATTCATCCTGGATATAGCGGACGGCGTCAAAAGCAACCTGGGCATTATGGTCATTTTCAAAACGAAGTTTTTCAAGGTCTAACTGGTCAACATCGCCGATATTTTCCAGAACAGATTCCTTGATGATCGGAATTCCGAATGCATCATAAGTAGATGCGGCACCGAACGCAACCGGAATACCATCGATACGGTAATTAACGCTTAAGCCATCCTGACCAAAACGTTTGTAACTTTCAATGAGCCAGTGGGCACGGGATTTCGCCTCTACAAAAGCATCCTGGTAAGATGCTCCAAAGTTCATTCCGATGTACGGAGAAAAAAGCTTGATAGGCATACGGTCTACGGGTTTTCCAGCGAAGAGGGCAAAAGCACGCTCCTTTGGTGTCATTTGATCATCTTTGTGCATAATAAGTACGCTCCTTTTATTGTAGTATGCATTAAGAAAATGTCAATGGCAGATTCTTAGCATTATGATAATATTATTATATCCTAAATGAAAGGAAATGTCAGAGAAAGCTAGAAATATCTGATTGAAAATACTTATAAATAATGCAAAATATAAATAAAATTAATGAGAAAAAATAGTATAGACGATATTGAACAAGACTGTGAAGCAGGTATAATAAAAGACAGAAAAATTTGACAGAAATTTTATCCGGGAGGAAACATGAGATTAGAAAAAAACAGACAAGACCAGATGACACCGGCGGAACGGATTACGTCGGCAGGAGAAGGGAAAATGGTGGATCGAGTGATCACAATCCCATTTATGGGAGAATTAAAATGTTATTTAAGCGGCATCAGTATCCGGGACTTCTGGTTTGATGCAGAAAAGATTGCACAGGCAGAGAGAATCGCATTTAACAGATGGGGATATGACAGGATAGTTCTCGGGCCGAATACAAGAGGAATCGTGGAAGCTCTGGGTGGGACATTTATTTATCCGGAGGATGGAATCCCATATATAGAGAGTCCGTATATTACGGATTATGGTATCTTAGACCGTATGGAACCGGTCAATGTGAAAAAGAATCACAGGATACAGGTGTTTGCACAGGCGGCAGATATATTGAGCAAAGAAGCAGAAAATCTTGTGCCATTAGAAGCAAGTATCGGAGGACCGTTTACGATTGCTTCGAATCTTAGAGGTGTGGAATATCTGCTTAGGGACTGCAGGAAGAAACCAGAGGAGGTGCACAGACTTCTGGAAATTATCACGCAGACGCAGATGAGTTGTATTGAGATGGCAGCAGAATATGGAATGGGGATCGCAATGGCAGATCCGGTTGCAAATCCGGCTCTGATCGGACCGAAGATGTACGAGAAATTTGTCTTCCCGTATACAAAGCAGCTGACAGACTATACCGTGAAAAAGACAGGAAAGAAAGTATCACTTCATATGTGCGGCAATACATACAGTATATGGAAGTATCTTGTACAATACGAACTGAACGAATTGAGTCTGGATAATATTATTGATCTGCAGCGGGCAGTAGAGGAAATAGGAAATCAGATCCCGATTGCAGGCAATGTAGATCCTGTGCAGGTTGTAATGAATGGGACAAAAGAAGAGATCGATCGGGCGGTTGCAGCATGTATACAGACCGGGGAAAAAGCAAAAAGGGGATATCATCTGGCAACAGGATGTGATATTCCGGAAAAAACGGATCCGGTACAGATTGACTGGTTTATGGAAGCAGTTAGAAATTATTGGAAAAATCTATAAAAAGGAATGTATATAGAGAAGAATAATTTGTAACTGTGAAAGAATAATGATAGAATTCTAATAGATGTCGAATTTATTCGACATAGAAAGGGAGAAAAACATTATGAAAAAGAAATTGGTAAGTGTATTGTTGGTTGCAGCAATGGCTGTAACAATGGTAGCCGGCTGTGGAAGCAAAGAAGAAAAGTCCTCTGATAAAGGAGAAAAAACATTAAAAGTATGGGTTCCACCGCTTGATGATGCAACAGAAAAGAACTGGGGAGGACTTTTAAAAGATTGGGAAAAAGAAAATGACTGTAAAGTTAAATTAACAGTTATTCCATGGGAATCATATGAAGAAACATATACTACAGCAATGAACTCTGGGGAAGGTCCGGATGTTGGATATATGTATAATGAAATGTTCCCAACATATATTGATGCCGGTGCAGTTACAGATATGTCTGATTATGTGACCAAAGATGATAAGAAAGAATATAAATATCTTTCTAATGGATATATGATGGATGGACAGTATGGATGGCCGCTTGTTACAGGAGTACCATTTGTTCTTTATTATAACGAGGATATTTTAAACGAACTTGGCGAGAAAGCTCCTGAAACATGGGATGATTTTGCAAGAATTTGTAAGGAAGCTACGAAGGATACAGATGGAGACGGTAAAGTCGACCAGTATGGTTTTGCATGTGGCTTAAATACAAGTGATATCGGAGCTACACAGATTTTAAATGCATATTACTATGGTGCATTGTGGCAGAATGGTGGACAGATTTACGATGATGATTTGAAATCGGTAACTTTTGCAAATGAAGAAGGAAAAGAAGCTATGACATGGTTAAAAGACCTGACACAGTATATGAATACAGATTACATGTCACAGTCATGGTCGGATGCATTTGCTAATGTGTTCGGAGCTGGAAAAGCAGCATTTGGAATTACACGTTCTTCTCAGACAGATGAAACTTCGTTTAAGAAGACATATCCAGACCTTAATTGGGATTTTGTGACTTCATTGCAACAGAAAGAATATGGAACATTTGGTGCAACGGATTGTCTTACATTGATGTCAGCGGCAGAAGATAAAGACCTTGCAATGAATTTTATTAAATATGTAACGGGCTCTGAATTCATGACGAAGTACCATAAAGAGTGCCCGGGGGCAGCATTGACAGAAAGCGAACCATATGTAGGTGATGCTAAAATGGAAAAAATCTATACGACAGATAAGGATAAATGGCATGGTTTACAGGTTGGCCCTTGCGGAGCAGAAATACTGAATCAGCTTGCAGCAGATTTCCAGGGAATTATGAGTGGTGAAACTTCCGTAGATGATGGATTGAAAGAAGCTGAAACATTTGCCAATAAGACTTTGAAAGATTATTGGCAGGATAAAGAATAATGAAATAAGTGAAAATGCTCACAATCGTGGGCATTTTTTTCTGAGGAGGAAACAGTATGAGAAATGGTACTTCTAAATTAAAAAAAATTGTCCCCTATCTTTATATAACGCCGATTTCCTTGATATTATTTGTTTTTGTGATAGGATCGGTTGTGATTTCTATTGTACTGGGATTTACAAAATATAATATTATTGTAGAGCCTGTTTTTCAAGGAATGGAAAATTACCGACGGCTGATGGAAGATGTTAAATTTATGAAAGCGGTAAAAAATACATTCAAATTAGCAATTATGATTGTACCATTTCAGGTTATGATTTCTCTTTTGGCTTCGATCATTATCCATGCGAATCGCAAACGTTTTCTGGGGAAACTGGCTAATATGATTGTTTTTATACCGGTGTTGTGTTCGAATGCAGTGGTAGGGGTTGTATGGAGAGAACTTTTAAATGGAAAAGTTCCGGTTGTGGAATGGTTTTTTGGCCTTTGTGGAATGGATCCTGCAATGTTTTTGGGAAATGCAAAAACGGCATTGATTGTTGTAGCGATGGTTGCAGTATGGAAAATGGTGGGATATTATGTGGTTATATTTTCATCTGGATTATTAAGCATTCCTGAAAGTTGTTATGAGGCTGCAAAAGTTGACGGAGCAGGAAGTATGAAGAGATTTCTGAAAATTACACTTCCACTCTTGAAACCGACGATTATCATGGTGTTGTTTCTGTCTATCGCAGGTGGATTACAGTGTTTCGATCTGATTTTTAATCTGACAGGAGGAGGTCCTAACAATGCCTCGACAACGTTGGTTGTATATGCTTATCAGCTGTGTTTTAGCTCAGGAAAAGCCGGATATGCAATGGCGGTATCAAATATATTATTTATAGTAGTGCTTGTTGTTGCTTTGTGGCAAAGAAAATTAATGAGCAGACAGGCTTCTGAGATTTAGGGGGAGAACTATGAAATTCAATAAATATATAAAAAGAGGAGTAGCAGATTTAATATTGTGTCTGATTATTATTTTAAGTATTTTCCCGTTTATTTACATGTTTATCATGTCTTTTAAATCTACGACAAATGCAGCGGATATCAGTATTTCAATTAGTAAATTATCATTGCTTCAGTATCGAAAAATATTTGCACTGGAAAATTTTGGAAAATACATCTTTAATAGCGTTTTTGTTGCTGTCGCAGGAGTGGTGTTAACAGTAATTGTGTGTTCGCTTGCCGGATACGCATTTGCAAAATTAAATTTTAAAGGGAATGATAAGATATTTTTGATAATGGTATTAACTTTAATGGTTCCATCAGAAGTGATAGTGGCACCTTTGTTTTTAATTGTAAAGCATATGAATATGTTAAATACATATTGGGCATTGATTCTGCCATTACCAACAGCGTTTGGTGTGTTTATTATGAGGCAGGCGATTCTGGGAGTGCCAAAAGATTTAATGGATGCAGCGAAAATTGATGGATGCAGTGATATTAAAATATTTTTTAAAGTAATATTACCATTAGTTGAACCCGCAATATTAACGTTGGCAATATTTACTTTTTTAGGTGCATGGAATAACTTTTTATGGCCTATGGTGTCATGTAACAGGCCAGAGATGAAGACGTTACCACTGGCATTGGGAATGATGAAAACACAGTATAATACAGATGTTGGTCTTACAATGGCTTGCGCGGTAATTAATTTCCTGCCACCATTTATATTCTATTTGTTTATGCAAAGGAAATTTAAAGAAGGTATTACATTGAGTGGAATGAAAGGATAAGTATTTATATTTGAATAGAAGAAAATAACATACGAGGAAGGAATTATGCTGAATATACAGGAACTGGAAAAAAGAATCAAACTGCCGGAAGCAGCAGGAAAGGCGGTAGATCAGATAAAGATTACAGAAGCAGAGTATCAGGAGCAGAAACAGATTTTTGATAGAAATCTGGAAGAATTTATTAATAAATGGAAGAATCGGGAGAACAAATATGAATGGGCATTGAAGTTTTATCTGATGTTGTGCTGTGAAACATATGAAGTGTATAAAGAAAAAGGGATTGCCGGCGAGATTTTTGACAAGACATTTTATGATATTACCATTTGGTGCGAAGAGTGTTACCGAAAATATCAGATATATGGACTGGAAGAGATCGGATGGATCGCACAGTCTGTTAAAATGAATCTTTTCAGACTAGGAAGATTGCAGTTCGAACCGTATATACTGAAGGAAAATCTGAAATGTAAATCAGGAATATTAAAGCGAGGAACGGAGGTTCTCAATGTACATATCCCGGCCGGAGAACCGCTGGATCATGAAAAATGCCTGGAGTCATTTAAGATGGCTGAATACTTCTTTGAGGATGATAGCAAAAGGCATATCTATATGTGTGATTCATGGCTGTTATCCCCAAGGTTGAAAGAAGTGCTTGGAGAAGAAAGCAATATTTTGAAATTCCAGGATATGTTCGAGATCGTGAAGGTCTACGAAACGTATCCACAGGCGGAACAAAGAGTATTTTTAGATGTAAAAAAAGATAAACAGCAGTATCCGGAAGACACAGGTCTGAGAAAAAAATTAAAGAAGTATCTGATAGAGGGAAAGAATCCGGGAATAGGCGTTGGAATTATAGAAAAGATTTATAAATTGATATAATTTATAAATATAATCAATTTGAGGGTGCCGAAAGACTTGGTTATAATAAGAAATGGATTATGAAAAATGTTTGGGACATTTGTAAAGAAGAGAAAAGGAGAAAATTATGAAAAAGAAATTCATCAGCGCACTTTTATGTGTTGCAATGACTGCATCACTCGTCGTAGGATGCGGATCAAAATCAGATGATAAAAAAGAATCATCTGATGGAAAAACTACCCTTACTTTTTGGTGCCATGAAAATGAACCATGGGTAAAATCTTACAAGAAAGTAGCAGAAAAATTCGAGAAAGAAAATCCGGACTATAAAGTTGTTGTAAAAGATTATCCGTACAAAGTTTACAATGACAAGATTCAGACTGCACTGACTTCAAAAACAGCAGGACCGGATATTATTGCTGTATGGGGTGGAAATGCACCTGCATTTATTGAATCAGATTCGCTCTCAGAAGTACCGGAGAGTCTGGCAAAAGAGCTGGATGAAGATTATCTTGCACCAACAACCGGTATTTATAAAAAAGAAGGAACTTATTATGGTGTTCCGATGGAATTCAACCTGGAATATGGCGGAATGATTGTCAACAAAAAGTTGTTTGACAAAGCTGGAATTGCTTATCCAAAGACATGGGATGAGTTGAGAAGCGTATCCAAGCAGGTATCAAAGATGAATGGGGATGTATCAGAGATGAAAGGTTTCGAGATGATCGATACAGATGCTCTGATCTGTAACTACCTTGCAATGATTCTTCAGCAGGGCGGACAGTATCTGGAAGAAGATGATTCCATTAATTTTGCAACTCCGGAAGGAATCAAGGCAATGAATGAGATCGTAAGCATGGTAAAGGACGGAGAATGTGATCTTGAGAATCTGACAGCCGGTGAGTATTGCTACAATGATGTATATAAAGATAAAGGATATATGTCATCTGTAGGATCATGGGCGATCGGAGAAGGAACAGATACTTACAGCCTTACATATGGTAAAGATTTCGAATATGTGCCGGTTCCTCAGTATGGTGAGAAGATGGCCTTTGCATCAGAAACAGGATGGGGATTAATGGTTCCTAAGAACAGTGCTAATCAGGATATGGCATGGAAATTCATTGAATTCTTCAGTAATCCGGACAATCTGGTAGAACATAATATTGCATGTAATCAGCTTCCACCGAGAAAATCTCTATTAGACAGCGAAAAATACAAAGAAGCAATGCCAAATATCTCATTCCTTCTGGATATCCTGCCAGACGGACAGTGGATGGGACCATACAACACTTCTGATATGAGAGATATCTTTAATGAAATGTTTATTGACCTTTGCCAGTCTGACAAAACAGACGTAGAAGGTGCATTAAAAGAAGCATCTCAGAAGATTACAGAAAAATGTAAGATCAGCTATTCTATGGAATAGAAAAGTGCATGGCAGAGAATACCGTACAGGTTTCTCTGCCATTTTTATAAAAGGGAAAATCAATGAAGAATAATCGTTTTGTGGCTTGTGTATTGATACCGAGCGTTATATTTTTACTTATATTTGCAGTGTTTCCGGTAGCTTACGGACTGGGAATATCATTTTATGATTATAATCCAACGAGTTCTTATAATGAATTCCTTGGGCTGGAAAATTACAAAAGGCTGCTTACAGATGAAGTGTTCTGGATAGCAGTAAAAAATACGATCATTTTTTGTGTAGTGGCAGTTACAGCGAATATTGTGATCACATTATTCCTTGCCAAAATTATTTCTGTTCTGCCATCCAAAGGAATGAAAACATTCTTCCGTACGATACTCTTTATTCCGTGTATTGCGCCGATTGTCGGAACATCTATGGTGTGGAAATATGGAATGGTCGGAACCGATGGAGGATTATTGAACCGTATTTTGGGACTTATGGGGATGCCGCCTAGGAATTGGTTCCTGACAACCTGGCAGTTGCTTGCAATTATAATCGTATATACATTATGGGCGGATATTGGATATAATGTTGTACTTTTTACAGCAGGAATCGAAGGGGTACCGAAAGAATTTGATGAAGCGGCAGCAATCGACGGAGCAGGACCGGTCCGGAGATTTGTGTCTATAAAATTACCGTTAATGAGCCGTACATTTGCATTCGTGGCAATCATGACAATGGCCAATTATTTCCAAATGTTTGCACAGTTTCAGGTGTTTGCGCCGGACGGAGGACGTAGTAATTCGGCAATGGTTCTGACAAATTACATTTATAAAACGAGTTTTAGCAGCTATGATATGGGGTATGCTTCAGCAGTAGCGGCGGCTTTGTTTATGATTGTATTTATTGTAGCGATGATTCAGAATAAAATGATGCATGCGGATTGGAGTTATGAATAATGAAAAAGAAGAAAAATGTATATAAAAAACACCATATAGTGATTATTGCATTTCTTACCGTTTTTTCGCTCATCATGATGTACCCAATGGCGTGGATGTTGATGACATCATTCAAGAGTAATGCAGATATCCAGATAAATAAGACAAAATTCTTTCCGGAAAAGTGGACGATAGAAGGATACCGGACAGCATTTGAAAAAGCACCGATTGCCCAGTGGTTTATCAACAGTATTCTGGTGGTGATTGTTGTTACGGCGGCGGTGATCATTACCAGTACATTGATCGGGTATGTTTTTGCAAAATATGAATTCAAAGGGAAAAAGGTATTGTTTGTATTGCTTCTGGCAACGATGATGGTGCCGCCACAGGTAACCATGATTCCGCGTTATCTGATGATTCAGGAAATGCATTTATTTAACACGATTGGAGCATTGATTGTGCCGGGACTGATCAGTGCATTTTCAATCTACATGGCAAGGCAATTTATTGCTGATGTACCTGACAGTCTGTGTGAAGCGGCTAAGATAGATGGTGCTGGACCGTTCAGAATCTATTGGAGTGTAATACTTCCGAATATAAAACCAGCCATTGGTTCAATCGGAATATTCACAGCAATGATGAACTGGAACGACTATCTGAATCCGTTATTGATGCTAAATGATATGGAAAAAATGACGCTACCGTTAGGATTGGTAATTTTTGATACGCAGAGAGTGGCAGATATGTCGGCAACGATGGCGGCCGCATCTATGATGATGATGCCGATGATCATTATATTTGTTATCTTCCAGAAGCAATTTGTAAAAGGAATGACAATGAGTGGTATAAAGTAATAAGGGGAGGAAGGTTATGTTTGAACAGAAGAAAATAACATACAAAATGAAGCTTTTAAGCTCTTTGGCAAAGGTATTTCAGGATGAAGAACCGGTATACCAGATGGAATGTCAGACGTTGAGTGCTCTTTGGGGTGAAACAGTATCTTTTCAAGCAGCATATACCGGAGACTTTTTTATGCGGGAGAGACTGGATGTGGAAGTAGTATCACCACTGAAAGACTATATCAGAGTCAGAACGGTGGAGCAGGTTCCGGTAGGAAGAGCGACGAATGGAATTGTAGATGATAATTATCTGCGGACAGAGCCTGGATTGTATCCAGATCTTTTGCGGGACGTGAAAGATGGAAAAGTAATCGTGTGCTCGAATCAATGGAGAAGCCTCTGGATTGATATTGAAGTGACGAAAGATATTGCACCGGGAAATTATGAAATAGAGCTTCGATTGAAAAAAGAAGGAGACGTTGTAACGTCGGCAAAGCAGAGATTAACGGTGATAGGAGTGGAACTTCCGAAGCAGAAGATTATGCACACAGAATGGATGCATGCAGACTGCCTTGCTGATTATTATCATGTAGATGTATTCTCTGAGGAACATTGGAAAATACTGGAGAATTATTTCAAGGAATATGTAAAGCGCGGCTGTAATATGATGCTGACTCCGCTTTTTACATCTCCGCTTGATACGGCTGTCGGATTGGAACGTACAACGACTCAGCTGATAAAAGTTGAGGTGGTAAAAGGAGAATACCGTTTTGAATTTTCGGAACTGAAGAGATGGATCGATCTTTGTAAGAAATGCGGAATAGAGTATTATGAAATGTCACATCTTTTCTCTCAATGGGGAGCAAAGTATGCACCGAAAGTTGTGGCAGAAGTAGACGGAAAAGAAGAAAAGATCTTTGGATGGCATACCCAGGCAGTTGGTGAATATACCAGATTCCTGAAGGCTTTCCTTCCACAATTAATTGAAAAATTAAAAGAATGGAACATTGATCAGGTTACATATTTCCATATTTCGGATGAACCGAGAGAAGAGCATCTGGAAAGCTACCGTGTGGCAAAAGAATCTCTGGGAAATATGCTGGATGGATTCCATACATTTGATGCATTGTCAAGTTATGAATTCTACCGTCATGGGCTAATTGATAAGCCAATTCCGGGAAACAATGAAATCGAAGAATTTTTGGAACATGGGCTGACAGATATGTGGACTTATTATTGTACCGGCCAGTTTTATGAAGTGAGCAACCGCTTCATGTCTATGCCGTCCGCAAGAAACAGAATATATGGAGTCCAGCTTTATAAATATAAGATTATCGGAATTCTTCACTGGGGATATAATTTCTATAACAGTCAGTTCTCGATAGAACATATCAATCCATATGAAGTGACAGACGCAGGAAATGCGTTCCCTTCGGGGGATCCATTCTTAGTATATCCGGGTGCGGACAGAAATCCGGAAGAATCTATCCGGATGATGGTTCATTATGAAGCACTGACAGATCTGCGGGCACTGGAACTTTTGGAATCCCTGACCAGCAGGGAACATGTGATGGAACTTATCGAAGGTGAATTGGCGGAGCCATTGACATTTAAGCGGTATCCGAAGTCGGATATGTATTTGATCATGTTGAGAAACCGGGTGAATAAGGAAATCCAGAAATTTGGTATTTAATTTATTAACAATCCGCTGCCAGTCACGACTTGAAGGAAACAATAGATAAGGATTATTGTGAATGT
>OLNV01001328.1_pt1 | contig 16271 bp, 8 predicted proteins | sample 1672891 | NCBI WGS metagenome assembly OLNV01 (sample SAMEA3136734, study PRJEB25190) | human gut metagenome | biome: human gut; feature: human-associated habitat; material: faeces | place: Austria | collected 2013 | reverse complement strand
GCCTTATTATCTGGTGCTGCTTGCTTCGCTGGTCTTCGTTATGTTGTTCAATGGTTTCAAGCAGTTTACGGATGGCATTACGGATACCAAGACCGCTATGTGGATATTGTTGGGTGGAAATGCGCTGAACATCGTAGGCAACTATATCCTTATTAACGGTAAGCTGGGCTTTCCTGAACTGGGCTTGCTGGGAGCGGGCATCAGCACGCTGTTCTCGCGTATTGCGATGGTGGCGGTCTTTGCGGTGATTGTGCTTCGTAGTCGCCGTTTTATCCGTTATAGACTCGGATTTATGAGGCTGGGATGGTCGACACCGATGTTCAGGAAACTCAATGCTTTGGGCTGGCCTGTCGGTATGCAGATGGGAATGGAGACCGCTTCCTTCAGCCTCAGTGTTGTCATGGTGGGGTGGCTGGGGACACTTGCTCTGGCATCACATCAGATAATGCTCACTATCTCTCAGTTCACCTTCATGATGTATTATGGCATGGGTGCTGCAGTTGCTGTGCGTGTCAGTAACTTTAAGGGGCAGGGCGACGGGCAAAATGTGCGCCGTTCGGCGTATGCTGGCCTTCACGTCATCTTATGCATGGAAGTGGTGCTGTTGAGTATTGTCTTTGCACTTCGCGGTCAGGTCGGAGGATGGTTTACAGATAATATGGAAGTGTCCGGTATGGTAGCCGCTCTCTTCTTTCCGTTCCTGATTTACCAGTTCGGTGACGGATTGCAGATTAATTTTGCCAATGCCCTGCGTGGTATCTCGGATGTGAAACCGATGATGATTATTGCATTTATATCCTATTTTATTATATCTTTGCCCGTAGGGTACCTTTGCGGTTTCGTTTTCGGTTGGGGGCTGACGGGAGTCTGGATGGCTTTCCCGTTCGGACTGACCAGTGCGGGAGTGATGCTGTGGTTGAGGTTCCGTAAACAGACCAGGGAAAGGATTTGATAGTATGAATAATGTCTCCAAAGTAAAGATTGCCGTAGGCTACACTTTGTTGCTGGCGGTATTGTTTTTTTCCTTGTTTTTCGTACACCGGGAAATGGAGAACCTTATTCTTACTGATGACCGCGATGTACAATGGACAGACAGCGTGCTTGCTTTGATACGCGAGAAGGATACCAATACGATAAAAATGCTGCGCACGCTGAGTGAGGCGAATGACAGCATGGTATCCACCAGTGACATTGAGCAGATAATTGCCCAGCAGGACTCGGTAGTGACCCAGCAGCGTGTGCAGCACCGTATCATTACACATCGGGATACCGTCGTGACACGCCCTCGGAAGAAGGGGTTTTTCCGTCGTTTGGGTGAAGTGTTTGTCCCCCCAAAGAAAGATACGGCTATCCAGGTAAAGACCTCCCTTGAATTTGCAACGGATACGGTGATTGAACCCTATAATCCGGCCGATTCTTTGCATGAGAAACTGCGTGCCGTGGCCCAGCAGAAAAAAGCTGTAAACACTGTTATACAGCGACGTAAACGCTATCTGCAACGCTTGGACCATATGCTGACCGCTCGTATTGACAGCTTGCTGAAAGATTACGAGACGGAAACTCTGCTGCGTGCACGGACGGAAGCCGAGTATCAACAAGCGGTCCGACGCCGTTCGGCCAAGATTATCAGTGGCATTGCCGTAGGTGCGGTGTTGCTTTCCGCTTTTTTTCTTATTATCATCGGCCGCGACATAACCCGAAGCAACCGTTACCGTCGTGAGTTGGAAGAGGCCCGTCGTCGTGCCGAGGATTTACTCGCTGTCCGTGAAAAACTGATGCTTGCCATTACCCATGATTTCAAAGCCCCGCTCGGTTCTATTATGGGCTATGCCGACTTGCTTTCCCGTCTGACGGTGGATGAGCGTCAGCGGTTCTATCTGGACAATATGAAAACCTCATCGGAACATCTGCTGAAGCTGGTCGTTGATTTGCTCGACTTCCATCGTCTTGATTTGAACAAGGCCGAAATCAACCGGGTCACCTTTCATCCTTCCCGCCTGCTTGAAGAGATACACGTCAGTTTTGAACCACTTACGGCTGCCAAAGGACTGGCGCTTCATTGCGACATTGCCCCGGAGCTGGGCGGTACCTATATTTGCGACCCCTTGCGTCTGCGCCAGATTATCAACAATTTGCTGTCCAATGCCGTGAAGTTTACGGACCAAGGCAGTGTTACCATGACTGCCCGTTACGAGGACCGTCGACTGGTAGTTGCCATTGCTGATACCGGTAAAGGTATGGAACCTGCCGACCGGGAACGTATCTTCCAGGAGTTTACCCGCTTACCGGGTGCTCAGGGTAAAGAGGGGTTTGGACTTGGACTTTCCATTGTCCGTATGCTGGTACAGTTGCTTGAAGGCACGATTGATGTAGACAGTGTGCCAGGCAAGGGAAGCACTTTCACCATATATATTCCTATCTATCCCGTAAGGAGTGAAGGACGGAGAATGAAGGATGAAGAATCGGGATGTGCTGCCACGCCGAATGGCAATTCTTCATTCCCCGTTCCTCATTCTTCACTGAAGAATGTCCTCCTTATCGATGATGACCGTATTCAGCTTACCCTTACTGCCGCCATGCTTCAGCAGAGTGGTATAAATTCTGTCTCTTGTTTACAACTGGATGAACTGCTGGATGCCTTGCGCACTGCAACCTTTGATGTTCTGCTTACTGATGTGCAGATGCCTGCTATTAATGGTTTTGATTTACTGAAACTGCTTCGTGCTTCGAACATACCGCAGGCACAGTCTGTTCCGGTGATTGCTGTCACTGCCCGCAGTGACATGCAGCGTGAGGAATTTACGGTGCATGGATTTGCCGGATGCCTGCATAAGCCGTTTACCGTCAGTGAATTGCTACATGAATTGAATATGGAGGACAAAGGGATGGAGGTTATGGAAGTTTCGGAAACTTCGGCTTGCCCGGGGTATAAATTCTCTTCGCTCACTGCTTTTTCGGTCGATGACCCCGAGGCGGCAAAGTCCATTCTGGAAAGTTTTGTGGCTGAAACCCGCCTCAATGCGGAGCGTTTGCAGAAGGCTGTGGAGAATGAGGATGTGGACGAGATGGCTGCTGTCTCCCACAAAATGATTCCCCTCTTTACTTTAATTGGAGCAGCGGAACTGGTTGCATTGCTGAAACTGTTGGAAACTTCTCATGGAGTGCCTTTTACCGGAGAGTTGAAAGAACACGCCCTTGCCGCCCTCGTTTTGATAGAGGATGTCATTACTCAGGCAACAGCTTTTCCGTAATGGGGGAACAGAGAAGAATACGTGATTTTTCTCTGTCGGGAACCAAATGTCGAAAGAAATTGTTTACTTTGTAGGACTTTTAAATACGATGAAAGATTGACGTTCCGATGAGAAGAAAATGGTTGAGAACAGCACTGTGGGTGTTGCTTACTCCTATTATACTGTTTATAATATTGATGATATTGCTTTATGTGCCTCCCGTACAGAATTTGATACGGAAGCAGGCTACGGCAATTGCATCAGGTGCTACGGGTATGGACATATCCGTGGAGCGGATTGACCTTCGCTTTCCTTTGAATTTGTTGGTCCGCGGTGTATTGGTGGTACAGCCTGCCGACAGTGCTGTTGATGTGCAGCATCCCGATACCTTGCTGAATCTTGGAAGTTTGAACGTACGGGTACAGGCATGGCCTTTACTCAAAGGGAAAGTGGAGGTGGATGACATTACCTTGAAACAAGTTGCTGTCAACTCCTCCAATTTAATGGAAGGTATGTGCATCAAAGGAGTACTGGGGCATTTCTTTTTCGAAAGCCATGGCATAGACCTTACAAAAGAAGATGCCATCCTCAATAATATAGAATTGAGCGATACCCATGTGCAGGTGATGCTTGCAGATACCACTGAGACTCCCAAGGACACTACTGACACTGCGTTAAACTGGAAAGTCACACTCCATACTCTGAAGTTGAAGAACGTCTCGGTCGATTTACAGATGCCATTGGACTCCATGGGGCTGAAAGCCCATATAGGAGATGCTGAGATTGCGGACGCTGCTGCCGACCTGAAACACCAGTTCTATGGCTGGAGAAAATTCCTGCTGACTGGAACTTCTGTCAATTATGATACCGGTGGCCCGGGGAGTGCGATAGGCTTCGACCCCTCGCACATTGCTCTTCGCGACATTCGCCTGGGCATTGATTCTGTGATGTACTACGGCAGAGATATGAATGCCGTTATCCGGGAATTTTCCATGTATGAGCGTTCCGGTTTGAGTGTAACTTCCCTGACCGGGCGGTTGTTTGCCGATTCTACCGTTATCCGTATCCCTTCTTTGAAGTTGCTGACACCTCATAGTGAGATGAACCTTACGGCACAGACTTACTGGGAACTGATAAATATACCTACCACCGGCCGTCTGACAGCCCGTTTCAATGCCCGTATCGGCAAACAGGATGTACTGCTTTTTGCCGGTGGCTTGCCGGAAGCTTTCAAGGAAGCCTATCCGTTCCGTCCGTTGGTGATTCATGCCGGTACGGAAGGAAACCTGAAGCAGATGCAGATTTCCCGTTTTACGGCTGAGCTGCCCGGAGCCTTTTCGTTGAGTGGGGGAGGAGAATTCTGGAGCTTGACCGACAGTGTGAAACGTAATGGAAGCATGGACTTCGAAATGCATACGCAGAACTTGAACTTCCTGACCGGACTAGCTGACATTGCTCCCGATGGCTCCATCATTGTGCCGGACAGTATGCACCTTGCGGCACGTCTCGGTATGGAGGGGGCGCAGTGCACTGCCGCCCTGAAACTGAAGGAGAAGGAAGGCGCCTTGAATTTGGACGCCGCCTATAATCTTGCTACGGAAGCCTACCATGCCGACCTTGCCATCAACAACTTGCAGGTGCATCACTTCCTGCCCAAGGACTCTATCTATACTCTTACGGCAAAGATGTCCGCTAAGGGGCAAGGGGTGGATGTGGCATCACGAAAAACTGTGGCCGCTTTGAATGCCTCCTTGGAAAAACTACAGTATGGCCATTGGGACATTTCCGGTGTAGATGTGCATGCCGGACTCAAGTCATCCGTTGCTACCGTCCGTCTTGCCAGCGATAATGTCCTTCTCAAGATGCAGGGAAATGCGGATATGCGTCTTGACCGCAGCTATCTGGATGGCGCTTTGGATTTAAATGTGGAAGAGGTGAATCTGCATAAGCTGGGTTTGGTGCCCCGACCATTGAAACACCCGTTTGCCTTTACAATGGGAGCGGAGGCACGTCATGATTCTCTCAAGTTGAGGCTTGATGCCGGTGACTTGAATCTGCGTTTCCGCGCTCACAGCACGTTGAAGAAGTTGATGGAACAGTCGGATAAATTTGTCTCTATCCTGACAAAGCAGATTGATGAACGGCGTTTGGACCATGCCGCTTTGCGCCAAGTCCTTCCTTCAGCGGGCATGCATCTGGAAGCCGGTAACCAGAATCCCGTCAGCTATTTCCTGGCTGCAAAGGGTATTTCCTATAATGATTTCAAACTGAGCTTCGGATTTACTCCGCAAGTCGGCATCAATGGACGTACAGCTGTTCACGGATTGCGCATGGACTCCTTGCAGCTCGATACGATATTTTTTACAGTAAAGCAGGATACTGCCCGCATGAAGTTGCAAGGTGGTGTCATAAACGGTCCCAAGAACCCGCAGTTTGTGTTCCGTAGCACACTGACGGGTGAAGTCCGTAATGAAGATGCGGAACTGACTGTGGATTATGTGAATGGAAAAGGGCAGACCGGTGTTCTATTCGGTATTAATGCCCGTCCGTTGACCGAAGGACACGGTCGCGGTAATGGTGTGCTGCTGAACCTTATTCCTGCCGAGCCGATTATCGCTTTCCGTAAATTCCACTTTGCGGACAATAGTAACTGGATTTATCTGCATAAGAATATGCGCGTCTATGCCAATATTGATATGGACAGCGACGATGGTCTGTGTTTCCGTATGCAATCCGACAAGAATGATACCCTTTCCTTGCAGAATATAAACGTAGAACTGAGCCGATTGCGCTTGGATGAACTTACGGAGGTACTTCCTTATATGCCCCGGCTTACGGGATTGTTCTCCGCCGAAGCAAATTATATACAGACTGCCACTTCCCTGCAGGTGTCCGCCGAAGCCAATGTAGAGAAACTGACCTACGAACGCCAACCGGTTGGAGACATCGGCCTGGGGGCTACCTGGTTGCCGGGCGACAAGAATACGCACTATTTGAATACCTATTTTACACATGATAACGAAGAAGTGATGACCGCCGACGGTATCTTGACGCAGAAGAACGGAAAGGATACCCTGGAAGTGTCCACCCGTTTCGAGCATTTTCCATTGAAGATGGCCAATGCATTCATCCCTGACCAAACGGTGGCCTTTACCGGAGATATTGATGGAGGGCTTTATATTTATGGTTCGCTGGACAAGCCTCAAATGCATGGTGATATTGTTTTGGACAGTGTGTCTGTCTATGCACGCCAGGCGGGAGCACGTTACTGGTTCGACAACCGTCCGGTACAGATAAAGGACAATCAGTTGATATTTGATAAGTTTGCCATTTATACCACCAGCAAGAATCCGTTTACGATTGACGGTAAGGTTGATTTCCGGAATATGGAGCGTCCTACTGCCAACCTCAATCTGCTGGCAGAGAACTATACGTTGCTGGATGCACCGCGTACTCGCGAAAGTCTGGTGTATGGAAAGGTGTTCGTCGACTTGCATGCCACGGTGAAGGGGCCGCTTGACGGGCTCACGATGCGTGGAAACATGAATTTGCTGGGCAATACCAACGTAACCTACGTGTTGACCGATTCCCCTTTAACGGTGGAAGACCGTCTCAGTGGGCTGGTTACCTTTACCTCGTTCACCGATACGACGTCGGTAAAAGCAGATGAGGTTCCTGCCATGTCTTTGGGAGGATTGGAAATGTATATGTCCGTCCATATTGACGATGCTGTCCGTCTTCGTGCCGACTTGAGTCCCGACCGCAGCAAATACATCGAACTGGAAGGTGGCGGTGATTTGAATATGCAGTATACTCCCCAAGGGGATATGAGCCTTACCGGACGCTATACCCTTTCGGGTGGCGTCATGAAATATTCGCTGCCTATCATCCCGTTGAAGGAGTTCCAGTTCAATCCCGGCAGTTATGTGGATTGGCGGGGGAATATTATGAATCCTACGCTGAGCCTGAAGGCTACGGAACGTATGCGTGCTTCTGTGGCCGATGGTGACGGGGACGGTTCGCGCATGGTGAACTTCGATGTTTCCATTTCCATCAAGAACAGGCTTGACGCTCCCGATTTGATATTCGATATTTCGGCGCCCGAAGATGCCGCAGTAGAGAATGAGCTGCAGGCAATGGGTGCAGAAGAGCGTAGCAAGCAGGCCATTGCCATGCTTGCCACGGGTATTTACCTGAACAGTGGTGCCAAAGGAGGAGGTTTGTCAATGGGAGCCGCCTTGAACTCAGTGCTTCAGAGCCAGATAAACTCCTTGGCGGGAGGTATAAAAGGGGCCAATATCAGTGTAGGTGTGGAAGACCGTACCTCTGCTGAAACGGGTGACACGCAGAAAGACTTCAGTTTTCGTTATTCCCAGCGTTTCTTCAACGACCGCGTACAGATAGTCATCGGTGGAAAAGTGTCCACCGGGGCCAATGCCACGAACGATGCGGAATCATTCATTGACAATATATCGCTGGAATACCGTCTTGATGCGTCGGGTACTCGATATGTCCGTGTATTCCATAATAAAAACTACGAAAGCATACTCGACGGTGAGATAACCGAAACGGGTGTCGGCCTTGTGCTGCGCCGGAAGATGGACCGATTGAGTGAACTCTTCATCTTCAGGAAGAAAAAGATAAAACCGGAGGCTGAAAATAGCGATATGAAAAAGTAGGAATGTGATATGAAACGACTGATATTATATATTGCAGGATTGATATTTCTGGCAGGTTGCTCCACCACGAAGCACTTGCCCGAGGGGGAGATACTCTATACCGGCCAAAAGCCGATGATTGTATTGAACCGCAGTGAAACGTCTGTTGGTGAGATTGCTATGGAAGAGGTGGAAGCCGCCCTTGCTACGGCACCGAACAATTCGTTGCTGGGAAGCTCTACTATCCGCTATCCCTTTCCTTTCGGACTGTGGATTTACAATGGTTTCCAGAAGTATGAGAAGGGATTCGGAAAGTGGATATTCAATAAATTTGCCGCCACTCCGGTGCTTATGTCTACGGTGAATCCCGATATACGCCAGAAGGCGGCGGTTAACTTGCTGCGCGATTATGGCTATTTCAACGGAAGCGTCAGCTACAAGACATTTATCGACCCGAAGGACTCGCTGAAGGCAAAGTTGCAATATACGGTGAACATGCGTAACCCCTACTTTATAGATACGGTATATTATCGTGGTTTCAGCGAGCGTACCACTCGCATTATGGAGCTGGGACGCCGACGTTCCCTTATCAGTTCGGGAGAACAATTCAATGTGGCTGATTTGGATGGGGAGCGTACCCGTATCAGTACCCTGCTGCGTAATGTGGGCTGTTATTATTTCCGTCCCGACTACCTGACCTATCAGGCCGATACCATGATGGTTCCCAATGGGCATGTCCAGATGCGCTTGATTCCCGTTCCCGGTATGCCAAAGGTAGCCGAGAAGCAGTTCCGTGTGGGGCGTAAATCCGTCTATCTTCTTGGAAAGCAGGGGCAGGAACCCAATGACAGCATGGATTACAAAGGCTTGACCATACATTACTACAACAAACCTCCGGTACGTCCCAACATGCTTTACCGTTGGTTGAACTATCAAGGTTATCGGCGGAAACGTCAGATACAGGACAGCGCAGGTATTGCCCGCCAGCGTTCTATGCAGAGTTTGTATAGTTTGTACCGTCAGACCCGTATTCAGGAGCGTCTGGCAAGCGTCGGTATTTTCCGTTATGCGGAGATGCAGTATATACCGCGTGATACGGCGTTTGTGTCTGATACATTGGATGTGAGGGTCATTGCCGCGCTCGATAAACCCTACGATGCGGAGTTGGATTTTAATGTCACCATGAAGAGCAATAACCAGACGGGACCGGGTGCCGCTTTTACGGTGACGAAGAACAATGTCTTCGGTGGCGGTGAAAGCTGGAATGTGAAGTTGAACGGTTCGTACGAATGGCAGACGGGCAAGGCAAGTTCTTCCTTGATGAACAGTTATGAACTGGGTATCTCCACTTCGCTTATCTTTCCGCGCGTGGTGTTTCCTAGGATGGGCGACCGTGAGTATGACTTCCCGGCTACAACGACTTTCCGTTTATATGCCGACCAGATGAACCGTGCCAAGTATTATAAGCTGTTGGCTTTTGGCGGTAATGTCACTTATGACTTCCAGCCCAAATCGACTTCCAGGCACAGTATAACTCCTTTCCGGTTGACATTCAATGTACTGCGCAATCCTACTGCCGCTTTCGATACGTTGCGTGCCGAGAATCCGGCACTCTACGTTAGTTTGCGCGACCAGTTCATTCCTGCCATGGAGTACACCTATACTTATGACAACGCTTCCGTGCGCGGCAAGCGTAACCCCATCTGGTGGCAGACCACCGTTGCGTCGGCCGGTAACCTGACTTCTGCTGTTTACCGTATTTTCGGCAAGCCGTTCAGTGAGGAAGGAAAGAAGCTTTTCGGGGTACCTTTTGCACAGTTCTTGAAGCTGAACTCGGAATTCAGGTACCATTACCGGATAGACAAGAACCAGATGATAGCCTCGCGTATTGCCGGAGGGGTGATATGGTCGTATGGCAACGCTACGACCGCACCTTATACGGAACAGTTCTATATCGGCGGCGCCAACAGTGTGCGCGCCTTTTCTGCACGCAGTATAGGTCCGGGCGGCTATCCTCCCGAGACGGATAGGAAATATACCTATATCAACCACGTGGGTGATATTCGCATAGAAGCCAATATCGAGTATCGCTTCCGTATGATTGCCGACTTGCATGGAGCGGTGTTTCTGGATGCCGGCAATGTATGGCTGATGCGTAAGGACGAAAATCGCCCGAACGGTGAGTTCACCTTGAAGAATTTCCCGAAACAGATTGCTTTGGGTACGGGATTCGGCTTACGCTATGACCTGGACTTCCTTGTTTTCCGTCTGGATTTGGGTATCGGGCTTCACGACCCGTATGATACCGGAAAGTCGGGATATTACAATATTCCTAAGTTCAAGGATAGTATGGCACTGCATTTTGCCATCGGTTATCCGTTCTAAATGTACCTTTTTGAACGGATAGTGGTAAAGAATGAACTAAAACTCCCTTCTGTCAGCCATAAATTTTTGTACATTTGCAACCGTTATCAACTGTGATACACTAACCTTTTTAAATAATAACTAATATGAAACCAACTTTATTCTTATTGGCAGCCGGTATGGGCAGCCGTTATGGTGGCTTGAAACAATTGGACGGATTGGGACCGAATGGCGAAACTATCATGGATTATTCTATTTACGATGCCATCAATGCCGGTTTTGGCAAGCTCGTTTTCGTAATCCGTAAAGATTTTGAACAGGACTTCCGCGACAAGATTATTTCCAAATACGAAGGCCATATTCCCTGCGAACTGGTATTCCAGTCCATAGATGACCTTCCTGAAGGCTTCACCTGCCCCGAAGGCCGTACCAAACCTTGGGGAACCAACCATGCTGTAATGATGGGTGCCGATGTAATAAAGGAACCGTTTGCTGTTATCAATTGCGACGATTTCTACGGTCGTGACTCCTTCCAGGTAATGGGCAAATTCCTTGCAGCCCTTCCCGAAGGCTCCAAAAACGTATATTCCATGGTAGGCTTCCGCATCGGCAATACGTTGAGCGAGAGCGGTACCGTATCCCGTGGATTGTGTGGAACGGATGCGAACAACCTGCTGACTTCCGTAGTGGAACGTACCAAGATTCAGCGCATGGACGGTGAGGTGAAGTACATCGACGATAACGGTGAATGGACTGCCACTCCCGAGACGACTCCGGTCAGCATGAACTTCTGGGGTTTCACTCCCGATTACTTTGCTTACAGTGCAGAGTTTTTCAAGAGCTTCCTGAGCGACCCGAAGAATATGGAGAATCTGAAAAGCGAATTCTTCATCCCGCTGATGGTGGATAAGCTGATTAACGATGGCACTGCTACCTGCGAAGTGCTCGATACAACCAGCAAGTGGTTCGGTGTGACTTATCCCGAAGACCGTCAGAGTGTAGTCGACAAGATTCAGGCTTTGGTGGATGCGGGCGAGTATCCTGCGAAGCTGTTCTGAGTTTGTTAACCAAAGGCAGATACCCGTTGGGGCTCATTCTCTGATTATAATCGGACAATAGATTCGCATGCCTCCGCTACTGCCGGATGGTGGGTGACGAAGATACATGTTTTGCCTGCGCAGTCTCTGCGCAGGTTTTTTATTAACAGCCGTTCCGTGTCGGGGTCGAGGGCAGAAGTGGCTTCATCTAAAAGAAGAATGTTTCCGGGGCGTAGCAGAGCGCGGGCAATGGCGATGCGTTGGGCTTGTCCTTCACTGAGTCCGCCACCTCGTTCGCTGAGTGGGGAGTCTACGCCGTCGGGAAGGTGGAAGACGAAGTCGGCGGTGGCGGTTTGCAGGGCTTGATATATGGCTTCTTCAGAAGCTTGTGGGTTTCCCATCAGCAGGTTGTCACGGATAGTTCCGCTGAAAAGGGTATTGCCTTGCGGGACATATACGAAGTTCTTGCGGGTTTGCGGAGAGACGGTATGACTGGTTTCAAGTGGATGTTTGGCGGGTATCAAGAGTATCTGTCCCTCTTGTGGCGTTGCCAGTGCCAACAATAGCCGGATGAGCGTTGTCTTTCCTTTTCCTGTTTCTCCGACTATAGCTATGCAGCTACCGGCGGGGAAACAGCAGGAGAAGCGGCTGAATACCGGACGGTCATCGGGAGTGTAGCCAAAAGTCACGTCTTTCAGTTCCAGTTCCGGGGTAGAGGCGAGGAATATGCTGTCACCGTCCGCTTCTGCCGGCAGTCTTTCCAATTCCAATAGCCGGTCTATGGCGGTAAGGGCATTGACTACGGAAGGTATCAGGCGTGAGAGGTCGAGCACGGGACGCTGGACTTTTCCTACCAATTGCAAAAAGGCGGTCATCGTTCCGAAGGTGATACAGCCTGCGCTGAGGTGAACGGCTCCCCAAAGAAAAGCCGTGAGGTATCCGCCGGAAAAGGCAAGGGCCACTAACATGTGGGCAGAAAGCGAGAAACGGGTACGTCCCATGACTTGGCTGTGGAGCATGTCTTGCAAGTCATCGAGTTTGTCCAGATGCCGTTCGCCTTGTTCCAATGTTTTAATCACTATGCGATGTTGCAGGCTCTCTTGTATGACGGACTGGATGCGACCGTCACTGTTCCGAATATCATGTGTATAGCGTTTCATTCGTCGCATATAGAAACGGCTGCCTGATAGAAAGACGGGCAGGATGGCAACAATCAGCCATGGCAGTGAAGGGTCTAAAAAGTAGAAGAATAGAAAGGCTGCCAGCAGTTGTATACTCGTGACGATGAATGCCGGGACAGAAGAGGTGAGCAATGTGACGATGGCGGTGGTGTCTTGTTCTACCCGGTTCACTACGTCTCCGGTATGGAAACGCTCCAATTCGTTCCAGCGGCTTTGCAGTAAGCGCGAGAAGAGGCGGTGGCGAAGGGCGTTGCCCGTCTCTATCTGCATACGGGTACTTATCCAAGTGTCAGCAGCTCCGCACAGTAATTGGGCAGTCAGCAGGACAACGGTGAGAACGGCGACATGCGTCAGGTTGTCGTCTGTTATTCCGGTAGCGGTGTCTATCACCCGTTTGGTTGCATAGATAAAGGCTAGGGCAAAGGCCACGCCCAGAATGCCGGTGAGGCAACTTAGCAGGATACGTCCGCGTTGTTCGGCAGATACCTCTCGAATATACCTAAGTTTTTCACGTCTGTCCTTTTTCACTTTTTTGTCCTTCTGTTGCTTTTTCATTCCTTTTATTTTCCGGGTTCTTTTATTTCTTTGTCCTTGCTTTCTTGTCTTTTACTCCTTTTAATCGGTTTATTTGTATAGCTATCGTTCCCCCTATCAGAGTCACGGGATACCAGAGTGCTTCGTACGGTGCAAATTGACGCAGTTCGTTGCAGCGTCGGGTGGCGCGGCAGAAGGTGTACCACTTTCCTGTCCAATATCCTTTGGGGCGTGGCTTGATGCGGTTATCATGTTGCCCGAAGTTACCGGTAGACAGGATGTCTTCCAATAATTGTTCTCCTATCTGCTTGGTGCCTTCCAAGGGGAAAGGAAGCCGGTTGGCGGGCAATCCCAGTCGGGTGACGGCAATGTAGCCGAATGCTTGTGCGGCATGCAATAGTCCGAGGTCCTGCAACTGGCGAAGCAGGGTGGTGGCATCTATTTCTTTGTGGCGATTGGCAAGCAGACAAGTCCAGTCGCATAGCTGGCGCAGGCCGATTCCGCTGTTCAGGAAATGTACAAAGGCATGCAGGAAGATATAAAGTGCATTGAAGGTGGCCGGAGGTATGGCGATACTGACGGCCTTCGAGTCCTCTTTCCCGGTTTCGGAGAATAGGGCATAGTCTGTTTCCTGCGGATACCATTTTCTGATAATCTGCTGAAAGTGCCGGTTGGCAAGCGGACTGTTCAGCCGGAGGATGATGCGGTGGTTCTCGATGTGTACTCCTTTCAAACTGTAGCTGGCATGCTTGTCGGACGCTTCTCCCTCGACTATGGCGCCTTGTTGCAGCAGGAGGCGGTTGGCTATGGGTTGTCCTTGTTTTCCTAAATAGATGTCGATGTCTCCGCATTGCCGGTGCAAGGGAGTGCGGTAGTTGGTGCCGATGCCTTGCCCTTTCAGCAGTACGGGATGCAGCCCGGCTTCCCGGTAAAGGGTATTGAGTTCGGGCAGAAGCTGGTTGAGGCGTTTGTTGGCTTGTTCTATCTGTGCAGTCCGGGCAGCCCATTTCAGATAGAGGGCGCGTGGAGGGCGCAGTTCGGCCGGTAGACTGCTTATGCCGTCAAAAGTCAGTGCAAGCAGGGCTTGTGAGTTTGCCATGCGGTACACGGTTTCCCAGTCGTCCGGCGAGACCGACCGGAAGAGTTGTCGGTCTGCCGGAGTGCCCCACAGGCCGGAGCGTACCAATGAAAAGAAAGCGTGTTGCATATCCGTCCTTATTCTATGATTCCTTCGCGGTCAAGGGAGTCGATAAACTTCTGCGCATCGCGACGGGCCGATTCGTTATCTACATCATAGCGGCTGGTCAGGGCTTCTGTCACGCTGTCTGTATCGAACTCTTTGTTTTCTATCTCTTGCCAAAGCATGGCGGAAGTTTGGTTCAGGCTGATGACTTTGCTGAAGTCCACGTTCGACGAGCCGTCTTGCATGATGATGTAGTCATCGCCTATCCGGTGCAGGATAAATCCTTGTTTGATTTTCATGGTTATTTTGTTTTATATTCTTCTGAACAGGGCGAGCAGCCAGCGGCGAGCAGGGTTTAGCTTCATCCACCAGTAGGAGTAGAGCTTCCAGACTTTGCCGTCGGCGGTGTACCGTTTGTCTTTTCGCATGGCTTCGGTCATGACGCCCATTACCCGTCCGATGTCGGTTTCTTCGGTCTGGGCGAGGTTGCCGTCGCCTTGCAGGATGAGTATATTTCCGTTCCGACGGATGATGCGGTGAAAGACGATGCGTTCCGTCAGGTCGCGTGCCAGTACGGCGACGCCCGGTTGCAGCTGTTCTGTGGTGAAATCGCCCAGTGTCACCCGGTCACGGCGGTCCACTAAGAAAGGATTCATGCTGTTGCCCCGCACGGTGATGGTTACTGTATGCCCCTCTTTGATGAGACGCGCCACTTCGGGAAGCAATATCTCGTTGGGAATGCTTTTCTTCATCGGCTGTTCAGTTCATCATTCATAACTTATCCTTCTACCGTCTTTCTGCAAAGCTCCGTCGCTTCACGGTCGGGCAGGCATTTCAGATGATAGACGGGTGCCAGCGTGGCAAGTTCCGTCACAGTGGTGACAATGGCGTTATAGATTTCCTTGTTCTGCTTCAGGCAAGAGCAGGAGGGGAGGAGGGTGGCGAAAGCATGTGCTGCTCTCTCTTGCTCTATTTCATTCTGCGGTGCTTGTTCCAAGCGGACGAAGGCGCCTACGGTCATGGATTCTTTCCGATAGCATGGTGTCTTTCCGCTCCATGGAGAACCGAAAACAGTGGCTTGCTTGCCGAGGCTGTCCACATGTACTATCGGATTGTCATCGTTCAGTAGATGGCAGTCCGAGAACTGTTGCAGCCAGAGCCCGGTGTGCGTACTTTTGCCCGTGCCGCTTTTCCCTAAGAAGAGGTAGCCTTTGCCTGTTTCAGTAGCGACAACCGAGGCATGCATCAGCAGTGTATGGTGGCGGGCGGCATTGAAGGCATAGAGCATCATCAAGAAGTTGTTCAGTACGAAGTTCGTTTCGTTTTCCGGAGCCGGTGTTTCTGTCCTGCAGGCCGGTAGGTGGATGAAGCATTGCCTGAAGTTATCGTTGCACTCCATCCAATAGTTTTTCCCGCTTTTCCGTGGGGTGATGGATACAAGGTGTGAGCTGTGGGGCAAAGGGCGAATGATGCAATCGGCATCTTCCCAGTTGAAACATATATCATCGGGAGTTTTCGCTATGGTTCGTTTTGTCGCTGTTTCGTCATCGTCTATCTCTGTTTCAAAGATTACTTTTTGCGTCGTGTCTATTGTCGTGATGAACGGAATCAGTGAAGGCAGCGCCTTGAATATATTGAAGTCGGAAGGTTTCACCATGCGGAAGGTGTGCGGTCCTACTTGATAATCCAATATCTGTATTCTCATATGTTTTGATTGTTAGTTGTTATTCATGATACTTTGGGCTACTCAGAAAAATAATGAATGTTTGTGTGAATGAGGAAGATTTGAGAGATTTTTCAACTGTCTTGTTGTCATTTTTTAGACGCGGAGGACGCAGATTTATAAAAGAAAATCCGCTGTCCGCCGCATCTAAAAGATAGTAATAAGGCGATTCCGATACCTCTTCGTTTGGTCTGCGAGGATATATTGCTTCCTTTCTTAGAATTTGGCTTATCGGTTCTCCTGACTTGTTGGGGCAACAATATATTCTTTCCTCCCATCGTTGACTTTGTGGGCTGCTGTATATACACTGCCGTCACGGGTAACCTCGTAACCTGTTACCAAATAGGATTCATTGTCGTCC
>OLNV01001297.1_pt1 | contig 16552 bp, 16 predicted proteins | sample 1672891 | NCBI WGS metagenome assembly OLNV01 (sample SAMEA3136734, study PRJEB25190) | human gut metagenome | biome: human gut; feature: human-associated habitat; material: faeces | place: Austria | collected 2013 | reverse complement strand
GCTTTGACTCCTCCTTAGCTGAAGCTGACTGAATTGCTTCAAGAGCTGCTTTTTTTACCGCAGTTGATGTACGTGTTGCTCCTGAAACAGTATCCCAGCTGTTTATTGTCTCTTCTGTTGCAGCCTGACCTTCCAGCTTTGTCTTTATACCTTTTGATTTGTTATATGCCTCATTGAAATACGAGTCATTGTCAGAATCATATCCATTTTCAGGTGAGACAGTTATATCCGAAAACTTTCCGTCCTTTACCGTCAGCTTTACATTTACATCATATTCATCCCACTCATCATCTGTATCTTCCTCTGTTCTTGTCACATGAGCCGTGCTGCTATACGTCCCGTCAGCCGCCACCTGGCTGCCTGTCACTGCAAATGCACTTGTCGGAAACATGGTGGCTGTCACCGATGCTGTCAGTGCATATGTAAGAAATTTCTGTGCTAAAATCTTTCTCTTCATTTTTTCCTCCTTAAGATTTTAATGCTTTATAGTTAATGTGGCTGCCTTCTAATTTGCAATCCACAATTGCTACCGATTTCAATATTAAGCATATATACTTAATTGATATCTTTTCTCAATAAGTTAGTATTCTCTAACCTGCGTTTAAAAAATTTTTCCCGCTTATTCCTACTGCGGGAAAGACCTTTTGTGCGACAATTCCTATCAAAAGTCCTGTCAGTGTGCCAGCCACAAGAAGTGGTGGCAGATAATACCCAACTGCAGTGCTTTTAAGCACTATCGCAGCGGCCAAAAGCTGTCCTATGTTGTGGCTGATTCCACCAGCTACGCTAACACTGACCATCGAAAATTTGTCTGTTTTCTTTATAATAAGCATTACCGTAAGACTCAGCAGACCACCTGCCAGACTGTATATGATGGAAACACCATTTCCAAACATAAAGCCCACGAGAAATATCCTCATTATCACTACAGTAAGTACCTCACAAGGCCCAAGGAAAAATATTCCAAGAACAGTGACCAGATTTGCCACTCCCAGCTTAATACCCGGAATGCCTATGCTTATCGGAATAAGGCTCTCCACATAACTGAATATCATCGCAAGCGCCACAAGCATGGCGCCGTATGCTATTTTTCCTGATTTAGTCATATTTCTTTTCATTTAGTTTTGTTCTCCATAATACATGCATGCTACACACCAAGCCATATACATATAGCTATAAGTATCGCAGCTCTTATACCAGTAAACCAAAGCTCATTTCCTCGGAGCCGCTTTATACCTGTATGAATATTGCTCTTCGGACATATTCCGTTACATTTCTGGCACTGGAAGCAGTCACCTGATATCCTGCCTGAGCCATCATCCGGCAAGCCTATGTCACACGGACATATCTTCTCACAGGCGCCGCAGCCCTTTATACAGCCTGCCCTGTCCCTGTGCAAGGTAAAGGCAGCTGCTATAGGGAGTATTGAAAAAACAGCTCCCATCGGACACATAAAGCGGCAGAAAAACCTCTCCTGCACACACATACCTATGATTATAAGCACAAGCACTACTGCTCCTGTGATATATGAAGCAAGACCTAAATTTCCTGCCCGAAGCATTGAGAAAACATCCCACGGACTTGTGCCCTTCAATGAGCTATACACTCCCAGATAGCATAATATCAATATGATTGTAAGTATCACATATTTCATATATGTAAGCTTTTTTGCAGCCTTCGCCGGTATACTCACCGGCTTTTTATTAAGCTTACGGCAGCATGACACATATAGTGCATGCATCGCGTCGCCAAAGCTTCCGAATGCACAGGCAAAACCGCAGAAGAATCTGCCGAATATCATTGTGTACACGCAAAGCATCAAAAGAACCGCTACAAATGATGTAAGTTCAATTCTGTTTCCTGAACCAATCTGTGTAAAAATATACTTGACGCCATTGAACGCTGCCGTGAACATTGACGGAAAAAGTATAAAAAATAAAAGCTGCATTCCTGCACGAAACCATGTCTGTATCTTTCTCTTTCGAAGCTTTGGATTCATATCTTTTATTCTCATCTATTTCACCGCCTTATCAAGTGCCTGCTTAGTGGCATTTTTTATTGCAGTTGAGCTGAACGTCGCACCGCTTACCGTGTCCACATCCGCAGACTGTGCCGAAATGATGGACGGTATGATATCCTCTGCCATTGCCAGGTATGCGCCATCTTCCTTCTCTGCCGCTGTAATGTCAACCGATGATATTTTCCCTGCCTCGATTGTCACCTTGACATCTACATTTCCACCAAAGCCCTCTGCACTGCCTGTGTATGTGCCATCCTTATAAGCTCCTTGACTGTCTGTGCTTTCAGTTTCTGCAGCAATATGCTGCGTATTTTTATTTTCCTGTTCTCTTTTATCTATTGTCATGTTGTATCCCCAAAGCGACGACACAACTATAAACAGGCTCACCAGTCTGATCCAAAATTCCTGCATGTTATCTCCATCCTGTAAATGTCCTTGCGGTTTTATTTCTTTTTAGCAGCTTCAAGTGCGCTCTTACAGCCATCAATTATAGCCTTTGATGTGCATGTGGCATGGGAAACAGTATCAATACTGCTAAAGTCGATGCTGTCTGCATTTGTCTGTGATGTAAGAACAGAAACCATACCGGCCTGATTTTTTGTACCATCTACCGCTTTCTTTATATAAGAAACATTTTGTGAATCTCCATCTCCCTTTACATCAGTAATGGAAACTATCCTGTCATTTGCTATAGTCACCTTCATGCTCAGATTATATGCACTAAAGTCCATGTCATCATCCGGTATGCACAGTGTAGATACATCATATGTGCCATCCTCGTATACATTTGTGGATGTATCATTTTTCTGAAGTGCATTTATTGCAGCCTGAAGCTTCTCCTGTGCGCAGCTTACATCCTTCTTAGTTGACTCCGCGGATTCCAATACCTCCTGTGCATCCCCCAGACGTATCTGAAGCAGATACCAGCTAAGCTGTGTGTACTGTGCGCCGTCAAGCGATGCTTGCGACTGCACAAGCTTCAACAGGACTGCCTTGTCCTCTTCTCCCGCAATATTGCTATTATTATCATTGCTGTTATTGCTATCTGAATTGCTGCCACCGGTATTCTCACCTGCAGTTGTCTTTCGTGCTTCCTCAAATGCAGCCTTTACGGCTCCTATGAGTCCCTTTGAGCTGTAGGTGGCTCCTGATACCGTATCCACATCCGCACTCTGCTTTTTCATCATATTTTTTAACACATCCATTGCATTAGTGATAAAAGGCTCATCATCTTGTTTTTCAGTGACAAGAATCGCTTTAAGCGTCTTGTCCTGGATAACAACCGCTACCCTTATGTCACCCTTGTAGCCCTCTGCTGTGCCGTAGTATATACCGTCAACATACGGAAGTGTACCTTCTGTGCCCTTTTCAGATGCACTGCCGGATGAATTTTCATCAGTCTGTCCATTTCCCGATGCCTCTGCAGCACCCTGTTTATCTGTATTATTGCCCACTGTATTATCACTCACAGCCGCCTGGCTCAGTGCACTTCTTACAGCAGCTATGATTCCACGCGAGCTGAATGTAGCACCTGAGACTGTATCCACGTTAGTGCTCTGCTTTTCGACTATTGTATCAAGCAGCGATGATGCGCTCTTTACATAGCTGTCACCATCCTTTGTGCTGACTATGCTTATAGAGGCTATTTTACCGCCTGATATATCAACCTTTACCTTCATAGTGCCCGCAAAGCCTTTTCCGGTGCCGTAATATGTGCCATCCTTGTAAGCGGATGCGTCCTGTACAGCCGCTATCTCTGCCAAAGAGCTGTCAGATTCTGACTCTGATGTGCTTTCCTGTTTTGATTTTCCTGTAACACCATTATCCTTCTCACCTGTCAGGGCATTTTTCACTGCTCCGATTATTCCGTTTGAACTGTATGTAGCTCCGGATACAACATCCACATCAAAAGATTGCGACGCTATAATCCTGTCTATTACACCCTTTGCCCTATTGAAAAATGCCTCATCATCCGTAGATGAAAGAATATCAATGGAAGTAATCTTCTTATCCATGATAGTTACAGCCACTGTCACAGGTCCGCTAAAGCCTGTCGCAGAGCCCTTGTACACACCATCTGCAAGTTCGAACGAGCCTGTGGCTGTTTGTGTATCCTCTGCAGCATTCTCAGTTTCAGTATCAGTCACCCTCTCTGAAACCTGCTGCTTTTTATCCTTCGAAGGTTCACTCGCCTTTGTCTGATATCCACTCAATGAAATCACCACACATGCAGCAATCACAAGTGACACTCCAAGTGGTGCATATACCTTTATTTTTTCCAAAACTTCCTTGAACTTCATATATACCTCTTATATTTCCGATAGCACCGCTATCTGTACAATATTACTTTTGCTCTGCTCTATTTTGCATTTATTACCTCATACTCATAGTCAGATGAATAGTCATCCGCTATCCCCTCTGAAATATACATGCTGTCATCATCTGCAAGCAGTACGAAATCAAATTCATCACTGTGTGCCTTCCAGAACTCACACGCCTTATCCTTTCCCATGATAAACAGCGATGTTGACAATCCATCTGCGAGTGTTCCATCATCACACACGATAGTGACTGATTTAAGTCCGCTCTCTGCAGGATAGCCTGTAGCAGGATCTATGATATGGTGGTAGATTTTTCCATCCTGCTCAAAATAACGCTCATATCCACCGGAGGTGATAACCGCCTTGTCGCTCACATCAACCACTCCTATATACTGACTTTCATCCTCCGGGCTTTGCACAGCAACTCTCCACTTGCTGCCATCAGTCTTGGTTCGGTAAGTCTGGACATTGCCTCCCAGATTCACAAGACCGCTATCCACGTCATACTCCTTGAAAATATCCATAATCCTTGATGAAGTATATCCCTTTGCAATACCACCAAGGTCTATCTCCATACCTGCATCCTCAAAGGAAATCTCTCTGCTTTTATTGTCGTAATCTATTTTTGAAACGTCTGCAAGCTTTAGCAGCTCTTTTAGAGTTGCATCATCCGGCACCTTAAAGTCCTTCGTCGGAAATCCCCACTCCTGCATAACAGGATATATCGCTATGTCAAAGGCTCCATCAGTCATCGTACTAAGCTCAATTCCTCTCTGCACGAGATATCCCCCATCCTCTGACAAAGTGGCTGACTTATTCACATTCAGCTTTGCTATTTCACTGTCTTCATCTCCTGTAGAAAGCAATGCATCAATCCGTTTTATCTCTTCTATAGATGCATCCACCGCTTTTTTCGCATTTTTACCATATGCAGTCACTGTCATATAAGTGTCCATTGCAAAAATGTCTTTCGACGCCTCGGTATCCGTAGAAGTCTGCTCCGTACTCTCTTTCGAACTGGCTGTACTTTCACTTTTTATACTCTTTGTCGTATCCTGTCCACTTTGACCGCATCCGCCTGCAAATACAGATACACACAGACAGACCGCAATGATCATATTTCTGAATTTCATTTTGTTTCCTCTTTGTTTGTATGTTCTAACTTAGAATAGTTTATATTATTATTAGTTAGTATGTCAATATTGAAATTATCAGTTAAGAAAATTTCTCATTTTACTTCTTTTTGGGATACACAAAAAGAGCTTACAAAAAATGTTTCATTACACTTTCTGCAAGCCCTTTCGCTCTTTTTCTAGTATTCTAATGTTTTACTCATGACATATCTTCGTTTCCCGCCATATTTCTTTGTCTCAAGAACTGCCTTCATTCCAAGCTTTTCCATATTGCGAAAACTGTATATATTATCCGGATGAACTGTTGCCATCAGATACCGCATCTGCTTATTTTTTACGATTTCTTCTGCCTGGCAGAAAAGCTCATATTGCAGACCATATCCCTGATACTCCGGTTCTACAACTGCGATCTCCAGATGCGCAACCCTTTCCATTTCTTCCCGGGAAATCTTCAGATATTCTCCCAGGTTATCCTCTGCCATTCCCGGGATACGGACAATCATTATCGCCGCTGTCTGTCCATCCTTCTTTGCCAGCAGGGTAAATCCTTCCTCACAGATATGCTTTGCAAGAAATCTTTCGTCCTCTGCCTCAAACCATTCTTTCACGGGAACACTTTCTCCGGCAAGCTTTACTATACGACAAATTTCAGGAAGATCCTCCTCATTCGCCCTGCGGAACTGAAACGCATTTTTCTTCGTCATACTCTTCATTTACAGCATCTCAACAAACGCAGCAAGTCTGGTGTTCAGCTGTCCGATGTCTGCCTGAGAGTAATCAGTTTCCACACTGATATACGGAATTCCCTTTTCACCTGTTACAAACTTACGGATCGTATTAGTCTCCACATTGTAAGTATGACACGCCTGAAGGATCATATCCACTACACCGTCTACCTGATATTCATCGATCAGTCTTCCAAGAAGCTCCAGACGATTCGGATTCGGTGTCATAACCGAACATCCGATGCTGAGATATCTTCTTGCGATTGCATCGTAAATATCTTCGGCATCCTCATCCACCATCTTGTCAATAGATTTGGCACCACTGCAGTTCTCAAAAGTTACAACAATACCGCCATTGTCCTCTACCGCACGGATCACTTTTTCTGTTGCTCCTCCGATCGGACATCCTGTGATCAGAATACGCGGTTTCTTCTCTTCCATCTTGCCTTCTGCATATTCTTTTTCAATCTTCGCAGTAAGAGCATCCACTTCGCCCGGGATCAGGGAACGGTCAAATTTGAAGGTGCTTCCGTACAGAACTTTGAACAGATCCTGTCCTTTGATCGGAGCCGGATCATGTTTCATTACTTCATAAAGCTTCTTTAAGGACTGACGTGCTTTATTCTCTGTCTTTACAGCTTCACGGATCTGCTCTTCCGTGATCGTCACGCCAAATTTCTGTTCCAGATATTCCTTGAAACGGATGATCTCGCCTTTCCAGAGCTGAAGTCCCGGTTCTCTCTGGCTATTCGGAAGTTCCATGATAAATACATCTTTGAATTCTGACATATATTCATACATCTTCTTCTTACCATCACAGGTTGTTTCCCCAACTACTACGTCTGAGAAATAGAAGAATGGACATTTGTCTGTCTTGGCAAATCCATAGCTGGATTTGATCAGTGGACATAAGTTCTTTGGCAGGTCTTTCTCTGCGTCCGGGATTGTCTCATCGGATACAGAGCATAAGCCGACTGTAACTGCTCCCATTGCTCTTGCGATCTCTGCCGGAAAATAAGTACAATATGCGCCAACAACCGGAACTCCCTGGTCTTTTAACCCCTTCATTGCCAGGAATGATTTCTGACGCTGTTCTGCAAATTCTTCGAATACCTCCGGCAGTTCTTTAATTAACTCCATAATAAATTTCCTCCGTGCTTTTCTTATTTTTTGATAATTTTTTTGATAATTTTTTTCATAAGACTATCATACCACCTGTACCTGTATTTACATAATAGGAAATATTGATAAATTGTTTCATTCTATTAATATCGTCTATGAATATTATTCGCATTTTCTATCCTTTTCCTGACTTCATCTCCTGTATACGTTAATATGGAAATCTGTTACAATATACGTATCAGATACCATATTTATCATGGAGGTTTTTCTATGGAACAGAACATATATTTTGACAACGGCAGCACATCCTGGCCGAAAGCACCGGGAGTCGCTGCTTCCATGACGAAACTTTTAGAATCCGGTGCCTTCAATATTAACCGGGGAAATTACGAAGGTGCCTACGAACTTGAAAATCAGGTACTTAAGACCCGCATGCAGCTCGCCAGATTTTTTCATGCACCGGATTCCAGATGTGTCGTATTTACACCGGGGATCACCTATTCTCTGAATTGTCTGCTCAAAGGATTTTTAAAGCCCGGCGACCACGTGCTGGTCAGCAGTCTGGAACACAATGCCGTGATGCGTCCGCTCTGCCAGCTTGCTTCACAGGACATTCATTACACGATGATCCCTGCTGAAACAGATGGTACAACGCAACCGGAATCTGTCGAAGCACTGATCCGCCCGGAGACAAAAGCAGTCATCATGCTCCACGCTTCCAATGTATGCGGAACCATTCTGCCGATTCGGGAGATTGGTGATATCTGCCGGCGTCATCATCTGTTCTTTGCCGTAGACACTGCACAGAGTGCCGGTTCTGTCGATATCGATATGCAGGAATGTAATATTGATTTTCTTGCTTTTACCGGACACAAGGGTCTGCTTGGTCCCCAGGGTATCGGCGGCTTTCTGATCTCAGAAGCTCTGGATCAGGAACTGACACCTCTGATTGCAGGCGGGACCGGAAGCCAGTCGGATTCGCTTCTTATGCCGGACTATCTCCCGGACAAGTACGAAAGCGGTACCATGAATCTTCCGGGTATCATCGGACTTCACGCTGCCCTGACTTATCTGGAAGAAGCAGGCATTCCGGCTATCCATCAGAAGAAAATGGAACTGACCGGATATTTTCTTAAAAGAATACAGGAAATCCCACAGGCACATATTGCGGGAAAACAGACGATTCAGGACCGGCTTGCTGTCGTCTCTCTTGATTTCCCGGACTATGACAATGCAGAGATTGCATTTGCTCTGGAACAGGATTATGGAATTATGACAAGGGTCGGACTCCACTGTGCCCCGATGGCGCATCAGACCCTGCATACAATGCCACAGGGAACGATACGTTTTGCTTTCAGCCACTTTAATACCGTCGAAGAAATCGACCAGTGTATCGCTGGATTTCGAGAACTGTTCTCAGTATAGAATCTATAGATATATTCTATTGAACTTGTAAATTATCTATAGCCAATTCTTCCGGTATGCATTGCCTGGGCCCCCTAAAAGTGTTACGTTTAACTTATCGATACAATTGGATCAATTACACTATAAGGAGGTATTTTTAAATGGCTGATTATCGTAAAATGTGGGAAGAACTTGGGATGGATGTAGACCTGCATGACCAGCTCTGCGCAGTACTGCCGCAGGCATTCGGGGATGTATTTTTATCACAGGAAAACCGTCCGGATTCTATGGACTATTATAATATGGTGGTTGCCGATATTCATGGTATCCGTCCTGCGGAACTGATCGAACATCAGAAAAAAGGCGGGAAAGTATTCGGTACATTCTGTGTATATGTACCGGATGAAATCGTATTCGCAGCAGATGCCATTGCTACCGGATTATGTGGCGGATCCCAGTTCTGGGTTCCTGGCGGAGAGAAAGTCCTGCCTGCCAATACCTGTCCACTGATCAAGGCATCTGTCGGTGCACGTCTTGACCGTACCTGTCCATTCTTCCGTATCGCAGATATGTTCATTGGGGAGACAACCTGCGATGGTAAGAAGAAAGCATGGGAGATTCTTTCTAAAGATGTACCGTTACATGTCATGGATCTTCCACAAATGAAGCGTGCCAAAGATATCCGGGCCTGGGCAGAAGAAATCGAGACATTTAAGAATGTCGTGGAAAAATTTACCGGAAATGAAGTAACTGCTGAAAAACTGGCAGAAAGCATTACATTAATTAATAATAAACGAAAAGCCCTGGAACGTCTTTACAATCTGCGCAAGAATGAGAATCTTCCGATCAGCGGATGTGATGTGCTTCTGATCTCTCAGATTGCATTCTATGATGATCCTGCAAGATTTACACAGATGACAAACAAGTTATGCGACGAGCTGGATCAGAGAGTGAAAGACGGTGTGAGTGTTGTCCCTGCCGGAACCAAACGTATCATGTTGACCGGAACTCCTCTTGCAATTCCGAACTGGAAGCTTCATAATATTGTAGAGACCAGCGGAGCAGCGATCGTCTGTGAAGAGATGTGTACAGGAACCAGATATTTCGAAAATCTTGTTGATGAAAGCAAAACAACCCTGGAAGACCAGTACATGGCTCTGGCCGAAAGATACATGAAGATCAACTGTGCATGCTTTACACCGAATGAAGGACGTATCGATGACATCTTACGTCTTGCAAAAGAATACAAAGTTGATGGTATCATTGATGTGAACCTTAAGTTCTGTAATCTGTATGATACCGAGGGATATTTCGTAGAGAAAGCAATGAAAGAAGCCGGAATCCCTGTTCTTGGAATCGAAACTGATTACACTGACAGTGATGCCGGACAGCTTCGTACCAGAATCAGTGCATTTATCGAAATGTTAGATAACAAATAAGTAACCGAGGTAACAGATCATGCAAAAGATACAGCATTATGTATTATTTCCCAACCATGACAACGGGATGCGTCTGTATGGGATATTAAAAGAAGCCGGTATCAAGGCCACCATCGCTCCTACGCCGCGCGCAGCCAGTAAGTGCTGCGGCATCTCACTGCTCGTCAGAGAAGAGGATCTGGAAGCGATCCGGAAATTTATCGACGAGAATCATATTGAGATTTTGAAAATTGCCGCCATTGAACGGGATATTAATCCACGGCGGGACAGATATTGTTAAAAAATTAATATTAAGCGAGGAATGAATTTATGAATTATATTGGAATTGATATCGGATCTACCGCATCCAAAGTTGCTGTAAAAGGAGATCATGATCTACATTTTGTACTGCCGACCGGATGGAGCAGCAAAGAAACCTGCCAGACGATCAAGGATCGTTTACTGGAAGATGGCATCGATGTGTTATCGAACGATTCGAAAGTTGTCGCAACCGGATATGGCCGTGTTGCCGTAGATTTTGCTGATCATGTTATCACAGAGATTACCTGCCACGCAAGAGGCGGCCGTGAGATGGCCGGTGATGAATGTGCAATTATCGATGTCGGCGGACAGGATACCAAGATCATCCTGGTGTCCGGCGGTATGGTGCAGGACTTCCAGATGAATGATAAGTGCTCTGCCGGAACCGGTAAATTCCTGGAGATTATGGCAAACCGCTTAGGCGTTACCCTGCAGGAACTGTTTGATATGGCGGATAAAGGAACTGTTCTTCCGATCAGTTCCCTGTGTACGGTATTTGCCGAATCTGAGGTCATCAACTATATCGGTGAGGGACAGAAGCGGGAAGATATCGCAGCCGGTGTTGTAGATTCAGTTGCAAACAAGGTGGCTCAGCTTGCCATGAAGAAAAACCTGCCGGAGAAAGTGATCCTGACAGGAGGACTCAGTAACAGCACCTATTTTACAAAGATTCTCTCACAGAAACTTGGACAGACTGTATCACCTACCGAACACGGAAGATATGCGGGTGCACTTGGTGCCGCACTCCTTGCAAAGGAAAAGAAAAAAAGATAATAAGAAATAATACAGAACCGGATTTATAATTTCAGAAATCCGGTTCTGTTTTTTTTTCGTATACATAGATTGACATACCTTTTCTGCCTTTTTATAATGAACAACGGAGACGGTATCTGTCCCTGACAGAACCATACTCAGAACTGAAGCACTGGAATCTCATAATTTTCAACAAAAATGAGCTTATATTTTTAGGAAATAAGACTCAGGACCAGATGTATTCTGGCTGATTTTTTTCCTTAAAAGGAAAGGATATATGAGATGACACTTGAATTATTAAAAGGAAAGATCCACCGCGCTACTGTCGTTCAGGCAGAACTTGATTATGTAGGAAGCATTACGGTGGATGAAGCATTACTGGAGGCTGCTGGAATTCTCGAATATGAGAAAGTCCAGATCGTTGATGTAAACAACGGAAGCCGTTTCGAAACGTACACCATCAGCGGACAGCGTGGCAGTGGAATGATCTGCTTAAACGGAGCTGCTGCAAGATGTGTCAGTACCGGAGATAAGATCATCATCATGGCTTACGGACAGTATACGCCGGATGAAGCAAAAGAACACAAACCTGCGGTTGTATTCGTAGATGAGGAGAACAAGGTAAGCCGCGTGACCAATTATGAACGTCACGGGCTATTAAAAGACATGGAATAAAAAGATACTTAATTATCATAACGTATTTTTTTGCATGAAACCACCTGAGATCACAGTGTATTCAGAAGAGAACTCTCCGAATTATAACGAATAAAGGAGAATACCAATGCAGGTAACTAACACAATTGAAAAAACAAGAGAACTCGTAAATAACTGGAAAAAAGAAGGTAAGACCATCGGTCTTGTCCCTACTATGGGATATCTCCATGAGGGGCATGCCAGTCTGATCCGTCGCTGCCGCGAGGAAAATGATATCGTTGTTGTATCTGATTTCGTCAATCCGACACAGTTTGGACCGAATGAAGATCTGGAAGCTTATCCAAGAGACTTTGACCGCGACAGTGCACTTTGTGAAAGCATCGGAGCAGATCTGATCTTCTGTCCGTCACCGGCGGAAATGTATCATGATCCACACGCATTTGTCAGTATCGATACTTTATCTGATACGCTGTGCGGCAAGACGCGTCCGATCCATTTCAAAGGAGTGTGTACCGTTGTATCAAAGTTATTTAACATCGTAAAACCAAACCGTGCTTACTTTGGACAGAAAGATGCACAGCAGCTTGCTATCATCCGCAAAATGGTTCTGGATCTGAACTTTGATATCCAGATTGTCGGATGCCCGATTGTACGTGAAGAAGACGGACTTGCCAAATCTTCCCGTAATACATACTTAAGCTGCGAAGAACGCAAAGCTGCCCTCTGCCTTTCAAAAGCTGTAAAGAAAGGTCAGGAACTGATCCGGAATGGTATTGCCGCATCTGAAGTATTAGAACCGATGTGTGAAATCATAAACAGTGAACCGCTGGCACGTATTGATTACGTATCCATGGTCGATGCACTCAGCATGCAGCCTGTTGACTCCGTAAATGCTGATGTCCTGGTTGCTATGGCAGTTTACATCGGAAAGACACGACTCATCGACAATTTCAGTTACGAGGTATAAGATATGGAGCATGTTACAAATGCATTATCACAGCTCAGCTCTGTTCTTACCAAATATATCGGAATGATTATTATCTGCTTTTCTGTCATTGCCTTCTTCTGGCGTGATGGATTTGCATGGACTACAAACTATACTTCGATCTTTCTCGGCGTTGCCATGTTCGGCATGGGACTGACTATTCATATCGGAGATTTTAAAGTGGTATTTACCAGACCCAAAGAGATCATTATCGGATTTGTCGCACAATATACGATTATGCCGCTGATCGCATGGGGACTCTCGGTCCTCCTTCATCTGCCAACGGATATCGCACTTGGTGTCATCCTGGTCGGATGCTGCCCCGGCGGAACTGCCAGCAATGTGATTACTTATATCGCAGGTGGTGATGTTGCACTTTCTGTTGGCATAACAATCACTTCAACTCTGGCAGCACCGGTTATGACGCCGCTTCTGGTATATCTACTTGCCGGTGCATGGGTTCAGGTATCTTTTCCCGGGATGGTGATCTCGGTTGTAAAGGTCGTACTGATCCCGGTTCTTCTGGGTATCCTTCTCCGTAGACTGATCGGCAGACATATTGAGAAATTATCCGGCATCCTTCCGCTGATCTCCGTTGTATCCATCGTCATGATCATCAGCGGAATCGTCGCAGTAAATGCGGAAAAAATCATGACATCCGGATTCCTCGTACTCTGTATCGTTATCTTACATAATCTTGCAGGTATGGGACTTGGATTACTTGCCGGACGCATCTTCCATGTGGAATATGACAAAGCAACTGCCCTTGCGATTGAAGTCGGTATGCAGAACAGCGGTCTTGCTATCACACTCGCCACCGCAAACTTTGCTGCAAACCCATTTGCCACACTGCCTGGAGCAATCTTCAGTGTATGGCACAATATTTCAGGCTCTTTATTCGCAAGTCTCCGGCGCAGCGGAAGGTATAAGATAAAGGAACAAATAGCCAAAGCAGAGCATGTAATTTAATATATACAGCAAAAACCTCCTGTGAATGGAACATATCTAATTCCATCCACAGGAGGTTTTTTATGCCTCTTTACATTACCAATGTACCAATCAGATGCACGATAAATGCTGCGATCCACGCAACCACACACTGTCCCAGCACCACATATGCCGCCCATTTTGCGCCAAGTTCTCTCTTGATCGATGCAATTGCCGCAACACATGGTGTATACAACAGACAGAAGACCAAAAGGCTTGCTGCTGCCACCGGCGTAATTGCTCCCGTCAGTTCTGCCGTACTTCCAAAGAGTACTGAAAGCGTAGATACCACACTTTCCTTTGCCATAAATCCTGTGATCAGTGCAGTAGAAATCTTCCAGTTTCCGAAACCAAGCGGAAGGAATACCGGTGCAATGATTCCTGCCACAACTGCCAGGATACTGTCCTTGGAATCTGCTACCACATTCATGTGTAAGTTAAATGTCTGCAGGAACCAGATGATAATTGTTGCAAAGAAGATTACGGTAAATGCTCTCTGCAAAAAGTCCTTTGCTTTTTCCCACAGAAGCTGCCCTACATTCTTTGCTCCCGGCATACGGTAATTCGGAAGTTCCATGACAAACGGTACGGCCTCACCTTTGAACATCGTTCCTCTTAAAAGCAGCGCCATCAGAATTCCCATCAGTATTCCACCAAAATATAACGCTACCATCACTACTGCTCCTTGTTTTGGGAAAAATGCTGCCGTAAAAAATGCATAAATCGGGAGTTTCGCCGAGCAGCTCATAAATGGTGTCAGAAGGATCGTCATCTTACGGTCTCTCTCCGAAGGCAGTGTCCTGCTCGCCATAACACCGGGAACCGTACATCCGAATCCTACCAGCATCGGTACGATACTCCGTCCGGAAAGTCCGATCTTACGGAGTAATTTATCCATCACAAATGCAACTCTTGCCATATATCCGCTGTCTTCCAGAATGGACAGGAAAAAGAATAAGGTAACGATAACCGGAAGGAAACTTAACACACTTCCCACACCGTTAAAGATTCCATCAATTACCAGCGAATGAATAACGGAATTGACATTCCAGGATGTCAACGCACCATCTACCAGATTCGTAAGTGCAGAGATTCCCATATCCAGCAGATTCGACAACGCAGCTCCGATCACATTAAATGTCAGCCAGAATACCAGTCCCATAATTGCAATAAATGCCGGAATCCCGGTATATTTTCCTGTCAGAACCTGATCAATCTTCCTGCTTCGCACCCGCTCCCTGCTCTCATGTGGCTTTAATACCGTATCTTCACAGGCACGCTGGATATAGTTAAAACGCATTCCCGCTACTGCCGATGAACGGTCTACCTTGCATTCTTCTTCCATCTGCAGATTGATATGTTCCAGAAGCTCCTTTTCATTCTGGCTCAGCTTTAATTTTTCCAGGACAAGCTCATCATTCTCTGCCAGTTTGCTTGCTGCAAATCTGACCGGAATCCCTGCTTCCTTCGCATGATCTTCAATCAGATGCATGATCGCATGAATGCATCTGTGAACCGCACTTTCCTGACCTTCAGCAGAACAGAAATCCACTTCTTCCGGTGCTTCCTGATATTTTGCGACATGCAGTGCATGTTCTACCAGTTCCGCAATTCCTTCTCCCTTTGCTGCCGAGATTGGTACAACCGGTACTCCGAGAAATGCTTCCAGCTCATTCACACGCACAGAGCCACCGTTCACACGCATCTCATCCATCATATTCAGCGCAACAACCATTGGGATCTCAAGTTCCATAAGCTGCATCGTCAGATACATATTCCGTTCAATGTTGGTTGCATCTACGATATTGATGATTCCCTTCGGTTTATCCTGAAGTAGAAATTCTCTTGTAACGATTTCCTCACTGCTGTACGGAGACATAGAATAAATTCCCGGAAGATCGGTAATACGGGTGTTGGGATGTTCCTTGATCACACCGTCTTTTCTGTCAACCGTAACACCTGGGAAATTTCCCACATGCTGATTCGATCCGGTCAGCTGGTTGAACAGCGTTGTTTTTCCACAATTCTGATTTCCAACCAATGCAAACGTAAGTGTCGTATCCTCCGGTAATGGATGCTCTGTTTTCTTCTCATGAAAAATGCCTGCTTCTCCATACCCCGGATGCTGTGCATCTCCTAACGATTGTCTGCCTTCCTTCTTCTTATAATGTGGCTCATGGGCCGGTGTAATTTCAATCTGTCCGGCATCCTCCAGACGGATCGTAAGTTCATAACCATGGATCCTGATCTCAACCGGATCCCCCATCGGCGCATACTTTACAATCGTTACTTCTGTTCCCTGGATCAGTCCCATATCCAGGAAATGCTGCCTGAGTGCACCACTTCCTCCTACGGAAAGAATCGTAGCTGTCTTTCCGACTTGTAATTCTTTTAGTGTCATTCCTCTATCTGTCTCCTTTGGTCAAAACCATTTATTGATAATTTATATCATTATCATATCAGTCCTGTAGGTAGTCATTCAAGAATAACATTCGTTTTTTCTAACTAATTTCCTCGCCTGCAAATTGTTTTATTCCGCAGTCTCTCTAAACCGGTACCCCACTCCGACTTCTGTCAGGATAAATCTGCAATTTCCCGGATCTTTTTCTATCTTCCTTCGCAGTGCTGCCATAAATACCCTCAGGTTGGCTGCTTCTACTCCCTGTGCACTGCCCCAGATCTGGCTGAGAATATAATTATGTGTCAGTA
>OLNV01001287.1_pt1 | contig 16651 bp, 5 predicted proteins | sample 1672891 | NCBI WGS metagenome assembly OLNV01 (sample SAMEA3136734, study PRJEB25190) | human gut metagenome | biome: human gut; feature: human-associated habitat; material: faeces | place: Austria | collected 2013 | reverse complement strand
TCATCAACATCAAACCGGTACAGGCTGCCGTGAAGGAATTCTTCGGTTCCTCCCAGCTGTCCCAGTTTATGGATCAGACGAACCCATTGGCGGAGCTGACGCATAAGCGTCGTCTGTCCGCTTTGGGGCCGGGAGGGCTGTCTCGTGAACGTGCAGGGTTTGAAGTCCGCGACGTGCATTATTCCCATTATGGGCGTATGTGCCCCGTAGAAACGCCGGAAGGTCCGAATATCGGACTTATTTCCTCACTGTCCAATTACGGAATTGTCAACAAGTACGGCCTGATTGAAACGCCGTACCGCCGGATTAACCCGAAGACCCACGAAGTGACCAATGAATGTCTCTATGTGACGGCTGATATTGAAGAAAATAAAGTTATTGCCCAGGCCAGCGAGCCGCTGTCAGATACCGGCGCGTTCCTGAACCGGTATGTGGCCTGCCGCCGTGGTCCTGATGTTCTGGAAGCTTCTCCTGAAGAAGTGGATCTCATGGACGTTTCTCCGAAGCAGGTCGTTTCTATCGGTACGTCTCTCATTCCGTTTCTTGAACATGATGATACGAACCGTGCGCTCATGGGCGCCAATATGCAGAGGCAGGCGGTACCGCTCCTCCGCCCGGAAGCGCCTCTTGTAGGCACGGGTATGGAATGGGTGGCCGGCCAGGACTCCGGTGTCTGCGTTCTTGCAAAACGGGCAGGCGTGGTTACCTCTGTCAACGGGAAACAGATTATCGTCCGCGCGGATAACGGCGAATATGATACTTATGACCTGATTAAGTTCCTCCGGTCCAACCAGAGCACCTGCATCAACCAGCATCCCATCGTATACAAAGGGGACAAGGTCGAAGCCGGGCAGACACTGGCAGATGGCATGTCCACCGACGGAGGCGAGCTGGCTCTCGGACACAACGTGCTTGTGGCGTTCGTATCCTGGGAAGGATATAACCATGAAGACGCCGTGCTCATTTCTGAACGTCTCTGCAAAGATGACCTGTACACCTCTATCCATATTGAAGAATACGAGTGTGATGCCCGTGATACGAAGCTGGGCGAAGAAGAGATTACAAGAGAGCTGGCATCCGTCAGCGACGACGCTTTGAAGAATCTTGATGAAAACGGTATTATCCGTATCGGCGCCGATGTACGCCCCGGCGATATCCTTGTCGGCAAAGTAACGCCGAAAGGGGAAACGGAACTGACTCCGGAAGAACGTCTTCTCCGTGCCATTTTCGGCGATAAGGAAAGAGAAGTCCGTGATACATCTCTCCGTGTGCCGCATGGAGAATTCGGGAAAGTGGTCGACGTCAAGGAATTTACCCGTGAAAACGGCGATGAACTGGCGCCGGGCGTAAATAAGCTCGTCCGCGTTTACGTTGCGCAGAAACGGAAACTCCGCGAAGGCGACAAAATGGCGGGGCGCCACGGTAACAAGTGCGTATGCTCCCGCATCCTGCCTGTTGAAGATATGCCCTTTACTCCGGACGGACGTCCTGTCGATTTGGTGCTGAACCCCCTTGGCGTTCCTTCGCGAATGAATATCGGGCAGATCCTGGAAATTCATTTGTCCTGGGCCTGCCATATGCTCGGCGAAGAAATCAAGGAAGCCAAGACAGATCCCGTAAAGGCGAAAGCGCTTGAAAAGCGGCTCCGTGAAGCAGGTTATGATTTTGATACCTACGGCATGCCCGAATCGACAGAATCCGGTGTCCACATCGCGACCCCTGTATTTGACGGCTGCCGCGATGAAGACCTGGCTGCCACCCTTGCTGCTGCAGGACTTCCGGTCAATGCGAAATCCGATCTTTATGACGGACGTACCGGAGAGAAGCTGGACGGACAGGTGACGATCGGCTGGAAATACATGCTGAAACTCCATCATCTTGTTGATGATAAGATCCATGCCCGTTCTACCGGCCCGTACTCCCTTGTGACCCAGCAGCCGCTCGGCGGCAAGGCGCAGTTCGGCGGCCAGCGTTTCGGTGAAATGGAAGTCTGGGCACTGGAAGCATATGGCGCCGCGTACACCTTACAGGAAATCCTGACGGTAAAATCTGATGATGTCATCGGCCGTGTCAAAGCCTATGAAAAAATCGTCAAAGGCGAAAACATTCCGAGCCCCGGTGTTCCCGAATCCTTTAAGGTTCTTATGAAAGAACTCCAATCCATCGGGTTGGATGTCCGCGTCCTGAATGAAGACAAAGAGGAAGTTGTCATGAAAGAGCTGGACGAAAGCGATCTGGAACCATCCAATGGCGGCGAACGCTGGCATAAAGACGAAGTGAAAGCGGCCATGGAAGGTGAGGATTCCGTTTCCGCAGCCAGAAATGCCATGGAATCCAGCATGGCCGGAGAAGGGAAAGAAGTGCCGGCAGATGATACGGCTTCTTTCAATGATACGCTGGAAGCGGAAGCGGCGGCTCCTGCAAATGAAGAAGCGGCTTTTACTGAAACTGATATAGAAACTGAAGCGGGTCTTGTCGATGACCCGGATGCCTGATTTCCGGAAAGGAGCACTGAGCAATTGTTAGACGTAAATGAATTTGACTCCATGAAAATCGGTATTGCGTCTCCGGAAACGATCAGATTATGGTCTCACGGAGAAGTAACGAAGCCGGAAACAATTAACTACCGTACACTGAAAGCAGAACCGGACGGTCTTTTCTGTGAAAAGATTTTCGGACCGACGAAAGATTGGGAATGTAAGTGCGGCAAGTATAAAAAAATGCGTTATAAGGGCACGGTCTGCGATAAGTGCGGCGTGGAAGTGACAAGCTCCAAAGTACGCCGTGAACGCATGGGTCATATTGATCTGGCCTGCCCGGTATCTCACATCTGGTATTTCAAGGGGACGCCGAGCCGTATCGGCCTCATTCTCGATGTGTCCCCCCGCCAGCTGGAAAGAGTCCTTTATTTTGCCGCCTACATCGTAATAGATAAAGGCGAAACAAAGCTTCTGGACAAGCAGGTTTTAAATGAACAAGAATACCAGCAGGCCGTCCAGGAATACGGCGCCGGTTCTTTTGAGGCGCAGATGGGGGCGGAAGCTATTCAGAAGCTTCTCCGCCAGCTGGATCTGGAAGCCTTGGAAAAACAGCTTCGCGAAGATGTGGACAGCAGCAGCAACCAGCGCAAAGTCCGCAGCATCCGCCGGCTGGAAGAAGTGGAAGCTTTCCGTAAATCGGGCAATAAGCCGGAATGGATGATCCTCACCGTGCTGCCCGTTATACCGCCGGACCTCCGCCCGATGGTGCAGCTTGACGGCGGGCGTTTTGCTACGAGCGACCTGAACGACCTTTACCGCCGTGTCATCAACAGAAATAACCGTCTGAAAAGACTGATGGACATGGGCGCGCCTGAAATCATCGTCAGAAATGAAAAACGTATGCTGCAGGAAGCTGTCGATGCCCTCATAGATAACGGCCGCCGCGGCAGAGCGGTCAGCGGCCCGGGAAACCGTCCCCTGAAATCCCTTTCCGATATGCTGAAAGGCAAGCAGGGCCGTTTCCGCCAGAACCTTTTGGGGAAACGTGTCGATTATTCCGGCCGTTCTGTTATCGTAGTCGGTCCTGAACTGAAAATGTACCAGTGCGGCCTGCCGAAAGAAATGGCAATCGAACTTTTCAAACCGTTCATCATGCATGAACTGATTGCCCGCGGTTTGGCGAGCAATCTGAAATCGGCACGGAAAAAAGTGGACAAGCTGTCCCCTGAAGTCTGGGACGTCCTTGGCGATGTTATTAAAGAACATCCCGTACTTCTGAACCGCGCTCCGACACTCCACCGCCTCGGCATCCAGGCGTTTGAACCGATCCTGTGGGAAGGCAGGGCGATCAAACTGCATCCCCTTGTCTGCCCGGGTTACAATGCGGACTTTGACGGCGATCAGATGGCGTGCCATCTGCCTCTGTCCGTGGAAGCGCAGGCGGAAGCGAGAACGCTCATGCTTTCCATCAACAATATCCTGTCTACGAAAGACGGCAAACCTGTCGCCATTCCTTCCCAGGATATGATTCTGGGATCATACTATCTGACCATTGTAAAAGAAAGCAAGGAAGAGGAAGACGCGCTTGATCCCTCGAAATTCCACGCCTTTACCAATTACGATGAAGTCATGCTGGCCTATGCACTGAACCAGGTACAGATCCATGATTTCATTAAAGTGGACATACCGGGGCACGGTCTTGTCATCACGACCCCGGGGCGCCTGATTTTCAACTATGCCATTCCCGAACCTCTCCGCTTCTTCTATAAACGTCCTGATGGAAAAGAAGGTCTCGGTATTACCATCGGCAAGAAGCAGATGGGCAAACTTGTCAATGACTGCTTCAAGAAGCTGGGCTTCAAAGAAACAGGAGATCTCCTGGACTCTATTAAAGCCCTCGGATTCCATTATGCCCTTGTTTCCGGCATTTCTATCGGCATTTATGACGTGGCCGTACCGGAAGCCAAAAATGATATCCTGTCCGCAAGTGAAGCGCAGATTGAAAAAATCAAGGAATATTTCCGCCGCGGCCTGATGACGGATGACGAAAGATACAGGAAAGTCGTTAAAATTTGGGAAAAAGCGACCAATGATGTCGGTGAAGCGATGAAAGCGTCCATGACGAAAATGAATCCGCTCACCATGATGGCCCAGTCCGGCGCCCGCGGCAACGATAACCAGATCCGCCAGCTGGCGGGGATGCGCGGCTTGATTGCCGATACATCCGGTAAAACGGTAGAATTGCCTGTAAAGGCAAACTTCCGTGAAGGGCTGACCGTCCTTGACTACTTTACGTCTTCCCACGGCGCCCGCAAGGGTCTTGCCGATACGGCTCTCCGTACAGCAGACTCCGGTTACCTCACACGCCGCCTTGTCGATGTTTCCCAGGATGTCATCATTCGGGAAGAAGACTGCGATGTGCAGACACTCAATTTCGATCGTGAATGGAATAAACTGGTTTCCAAGGCGGCTGTCCGCAGCCGTTACAATGTCCACCGCGCTGAATTGGACGGTTCCATTCTCGAAGAAGACGTCATGAACCGGCGCAGCGGGGAAATTCTCCTTGTGAAGGGGAAAACACTGGATGCGTCCGATGTGGCCCTTATGAATCGTTTCCTCGTTGATTCCGTTGTTGTTACCGTTCCCACAGCGGAAGGAGAAGCGGGCGAACCGAAAACCGTTACCTTCGGCGTGGAGGATGTCGCAGCGGAATACAAGAGTATCGTGAAACATCATGTGACAGTCCGCTTCTTTGAAAAGAAATTGGAAACGCCGGCTCTGAACCGCAAAGGAGAAGAAGTGCTGGCGCAGGGAACCGTCCTTACGGCGGAAGCGGCTGAAAAACTTCTGGCTGCCGATATTCCGGTGATTTCCGTACGCATGGAAGGCACGGAAGGCGTAGAAGTCCGCAAAATTACGGAAGCCGGGGGTCTCATCGAGTCTCTGGCTGACCGTATCGCCGGCCGCTGCCCGCTGGAAGATGTGGTGAATCCGGAAACGGGAGAAATCATTGCCGCGAAGAATGAAGAAATCACTGACGACCAGGCTGCTGAAATTGAAAAGCATTATGACCGTCTGAAAGTCCGTTCCATTCTGACCTGCCATTCTGAACACGGCGTATGCGCGAAGTGCTATGGCAGGAACCTGGCAACAGGCCGCCATGTGGAAATCGGCGAATCGGTAGGCATCATCGCCGCACAGTCCATCGGCGAACCGGGTACCCAGCTGACCATGCGTACGTTCCATACGGGCGGTGTCGCAACGGCAGAAGATATCACCCAGGGTCTGCCCCGTGTCGAAGAATTGTTTGAAGCGCGCAAGCCGAAAGGCAACGCGATCATCTCCAATATCGCCGGCAAAGTCACCATTGAAGACTCTCCGGAAAATGCGAATATCAAGATTGTTACCGTGACCAATGAAGAGACGTCCGATACCTACAAGATTCCGTTCGGAAAGAGGATTTCCGTCAATGAAGGCGATGAAATCGAAGCAGGTACTCGCCTCATTGAAGGCAATATCAATCCCCACGATATTCTCCGTGTCCTCGGCGTACAGGCGACCCAGAACTATATCGTCAAGGAAGTGCAGAAAGTTTACCGGTCCCAGGGTGTTGAAATCAATGACAAGCACATTGAAATCATCGTCCATCAGATGCTCCGCAAGATCAAAATCGATGACCCCGGAGATTCCGAATGGCTTCCGGGACAGACGGTGGACATCGTGGCTTACCGTGTCATGAACGAACATCTGGAAGATGAAGGAAAGAAACCGGCGGTGGGTGAGAACCTGCTTCTCGGTACGACGAAAGCCGCGCTGGCGACAGATTCCTTCCTCTCGGCGGCTTCTTTCCAGGAAACCACCAGAGTTCTTACGGAAGCGGCAATCAAAGGTAAAGTGGATCCGCTTCTCGGACTCAAAGAAAACGTCATTATCGGCAAGCTGATTCCGGCAGGTACGGGGCTTGCCCGCTACCGCAGGCTCTCCGTGCAGCACAACGCGGAACCCCGGACGGCGGAAACCGCTGATGGGCAAGCTGACGTGCAATAAGTGTTTAAATAAAATATCCCGCTGTGTAACCCATGGCGGGATATTTTTTGTGGGAGACAGAAATGCCTGACTTGAGAAAATATCCCTGATTCCTTACAATGAAAAGATAAATGATATATTACAGGAGAATTCCATGTTCAAAAAAATCATGGCGGCTCTGTCCGCTTTCATTCTGGCAGGCTGTCTTTACGCGGAGGCGGAGGATCTCATCATCGACGGACTGGGAAAACTGTCTTTCGGGGAAGACGTGCAGATTACCGATGGAGGGGGCAGCCGCGCGGAAACCATATTTAAGAAATCGGGACACCGGAAAGATTACGGGAAAACAGATTGGGCGGCAGTGATGTACTTCCTCACCACGCCTCCGGGAATGGACATGTACCCTGACCGGGCGCCGTACCCTTACGACTCCCTTCATCTGTACCAGATCAGGAAATCCGATATCCGCGGCACCTACTCCGCTTCCGTCTCTGTTGTGAAAGGAACGGAAGAAGCCTTCTTCCATGGGAAAGGGGAAAAGGCTGCCCTGTTTTGGGAGCGCGCATTCCATGAAGATGCGACACGGCCGCACTCCCTCTTCGGCCTGCCGAAAATCAGCATAGAAGAATATCAGCGGATGCTGAACAGCCGTTTGGATGAAATCAAAGGGCAGAAGCTGCAGGCGGAACTGGTTTCTTTTTCACCGTGGCATGCCTATAAAAATCATGACGGCACCTATCGCTGGACTCAGGAAGCGCGGGTGATTATTTCCGACGAAAGACATCTGTCCTATCCGATGTGGGTCTATACGAATCTGTACAGGCAGGGCGGCATGTATTATCTCATTATCGTACAGGGAAGCCATACGGCGGCAGAAAAAATCGGGAAAAATTTACTTTATGCCTTTTACGGACTGGAAAGGAGCAGCACATGAGTTGGAAGAAAACGGCGGCAGTCTTTATGACGGCTCTCTGTATTTCCGGCGGCGCGTCTGCTTATAACTTGCAGTCCATTGCGAAAGCACATCTGCCGCCTGCGTTTACCTATCAGGATATCCCTGAACAGCAGGAATTGAAGTTCCACAATTTCACCTATCCCTATCACATGGGGCAGCTTTCCGTCATGCTTCAAAAAAGCCGAAAATTCGCTTACGGCTACATTGTCACCGCCAAGCTGCCTCCTGCGGGAGCGGATACATTGAAACCGTTCTTCCGGGAATACCTGACGGTAAAAGAATGGAGAAGCCTTTCCCGCATGAACCGCGCCTTTCTGGATGAGGACTCGCCTCTGCGCAAAGGGGCGGAAGAGGTAATGAAGAACTGGGCAAAGAACGTGGTGGGAGAATTAGGAGAAGGCGTGAAAATCACCCTGTCCGATTTCGAGCCGTATCGCAAACTTACAGCCGACGAAGCCTATCTCTATACGATGGGCGCGAAAATTACCTTTGATTCCGATGGACTCATCCTGCCCTTTTACGGCAGAGCGTATTTCTTCCGTGAAAATGACCATATAGATGTGATGATGCTCCTTACTCCCGATGAAGGAAAAGAACCCCTCGTTTACGCCATTGATGATCTGGCGAAAGCGGCGGCAAAGGAGACGGATATGCAGGAAGAAAAAGAAGATCTCTCCGTCATGCTGGCAAAAGGCGCAGCAGGAAATTGAAGCGGAGAGGGGCAGCAAAGAAAACATTTACAATGCCTTCTGTGTAAACTATAATTGGAAATAAGAAAAACATTTGAAATATTACTTTGGGAGAACGATCATGCAGGGGAAAATCGTAACAGCCTTTATTTTTTAACCATGATGACGGGAGCGGTATCAGCTGCTCCCGTTTTAAATTACACAGGAGAGGAGCGGCTGGAAGAAGCGCGGCAGAGAGAAGAAGATCGGCAGGAACGGCTGTGCATGCCCCGTGTAGAAAATATAGGAAGCAGCCTGAATGAAAAAGAAGAGACGCAAGGTGCTGCCCTTGAGCCAGTATTTAGGATAAACGAAATTATTTTATCGGGGCAGGGAGAAAAGTTCGGCAGGCTGCATAAAATCATCTACAGCAAAAACAGCGCCGTCATCCCATGGAAAAACGCATTTCCCATCAAAGAAGGAGACATCCTGAACATCCGCCGCCTGGAGCAGGGGCTGGAGCAGATGAAACGGATCAGCTCCTCTGATGTATCCATGAAACTCATCCCCGCCGAAGAAGCGGATATGACAGACGTGGAACTTACCATAACCAAAAAGAAACAAATAAGAGGAAGCCTTTCTGTGGACGACTCCGGACTGGAAGACACAGGAAGCATCCAGTGGAACGCCGCCCTGGGAATAGACCGGCTCTTCAATGCCAATGACCTCTTCCGCATCAGCAGAAATACAGACGGCTCCCGGGAGGGATATGAAAAAGGAACCAGAGGGCAGGGTATTTCCTACTCCATCCCCAGAGGCTGGGACACCTTCACCTTGCAGCATAACCGCTACCGATACCACCGGACGGTAAGATCCCGACCCTATGACTTCATTAGCAGCGGGAAAACCCGCATCACCAAATTTACCATGAGCCATGTCATGGGACGCACCAAAAACGAAAAATACGGCTGGGACATAAGCCTCACCAAAAGAAACGCCCATTACTTCATCAACGATATGGAAATCCCCGTACAGGCCATGGACACCACGGCCATGGAAATAGGCCTCTTTGACCGCGTCTATACAGGAAGCGGCACACTGTACACCCGCCTCGGATATAAAATGGGGACAGGATGGTTCGGCGCAAAACCTGATACGGATAATCCGGACAGCCCCAAAACCCACTATAAAATGTGGCTTCTCGACATAGACTGGCAGAAACCCCTTACTATGGGACACCGGCCGGCCTCCTTCACCACATCCCTTCACGGACAGTGGACGACAGGCGGTATGCGCCTCTGCAGCACAGACATGGTGAGCATCGGGAACAGGTACACCGTCAGGGGTTTCGATGGAGAATACACCCTCATGGGAGAAAATGGATGGTACATCCGAAACGAACTGGAATCCTCGCTTCCGCGCCTCCACAGCAGCGTATATGCAGGACTTGACGCAGGCGCCGTATATGGCGTATCTACAGAAACCCTGACAGGGAGAACCATCGCGGGCATGGCGCTGGGGATGAGAGGCACCTTTCCATCCGGCCTCTTCTATGACACCTTTATCAGCAGAGCCTTATACAAGCCTGACGGCTTCCATACGAAAACATGGGCCGGCGGATTCACGCTGGGCTGTCAATTTTAAATGAAATCGGTCAAATTTTAATCAAAACGACAAGAGGTTATGACAAATGAAAACAAGCACAAGCAAACGACTCAGATGGAATATAGCCATATGGCTGGCAGCGGGACTGTTTATGACAGGCGCCGCCGGCATGGCGGCAGGCCCCATCATGCCCGATCCGAAAGCGGAAGCCCGCCATCAGCCGCAAGTAGAAGAAACAGCAAACGGCATACCCCTTGTCAATATAACAGCCCCCTCCTCCGGCGGCGTATCCCGGAACGAATACGAAACCTTCAACGTGCCGGACAAAGGCGCCATCCTGAACAACTCCTACACCCTCTCCAAAACCGAACTGGCAGGATACGTACAGGGGAACAATAACATGGCAGAAAGACCGGCCAAAATCATCGTAAACGAAGTCACCGGCGCGGGTTCCACATCCATGGACGGATTTCTGGAAGTGGCGGGAAACAGGGCAGACGTCGTCATTGCCAACCCGAACGGCATCACCGTAAACGGAGGCGGATTCATCAATACGGGCAAAGCCTTCCTCACCACAGGGAAACCCGTCTATGACGGAGAAGACCATTTGCAGCGCTTCGACATCACAGGAGGGGACATCCTTATCGAAGGGAAAGGCCTTGGCGGAAAAGAAACGGGAAGCCTTGCCATCCTTTCCCGCGCCGTGAGAATCAACGCAGGCATCTGGGCCAAAGACCTCCACATCACCACCGGGGCCAACAGCATAGACGCAAAGACCCTCGAAGCCTCTGCCATAGAAGGGAAAGGAGGACGCCCCGCCTTCGCCCTCGACACCGCCGCCATAGGAGGCATGTACGCCGGACGGATCACCTTAGTGGGGACAGAAAAAGGACTGGGCGTCAATAACAGCGGCACATGGAGCGCCGAAGACAACCTCATCCTTGACTGGAACGGCGACCTGAAAAACAGCGGTACCATCTACAGCAAAGGAAATACAGACCTCCGCGCAAGCCGCCTGGAAAACGACAAAACCATCGCTGCGGAAAGAAATCTGTCCGCTGCGGCCAAAGAAAATATCCGTAACCAAGGCAAACTCCTTGCCGGAGAAAACATGGACATCTATGCCGGAAAAACACTGGACAATGCAGGACACGCCATGGAAAGCGGAAACAACCTGTCCATAGAAACCGGAGACGCCATAAATAATGCGGCAGGTACCATCAAAAGCGGCGGCAGCCAGCAGATTAAAGCGGGACATGCATTAACCAATACAGAAGGCACACTGGCGGCCGATGGGAATATAAACATACAAACCGGCAGGATGACCGGAGACGGCATCGTATCCGCAGGGAAAAAAGCCGGAATCCTGTTGGAAAAAGACTTTACCAATACAGGGCGCCTGGAAGCAGGCAGCAGCCTTTCACTAGCCGTAAAAGGAAATATAACCAACCGCAAAGAGATCCTTTCCCGCGGACACCTGGCACTGGAAAGTAAAAACATCCGTAATGAAGAAACCGGAGAAATAAAAGGGGCGGACACAGAAACCGTAGCAGAAAACACCTGGGTAAACCATGGGCTGGTCAATGGAGAAAATGTACATATCCGGGCAAACCACATAACCAATGAAAACACGGGACGCATCTATGGAACAAGACTGTCCGTGGAAACACATACATTGGACAATCTGGGGACATATAAAGAAAAAGCGCCCGTTATCGCATCCCGGGAACACATGAACCTTTCCATTTCCGGCACACTTACGAATACCGAACATGCCCTCATCCGTGCCGAAGGGAACCTGACCATCGGCGGACAATCAGATGAGAATGGGAAAATAACGGGAAAAACAGAAAAAATAGAAAACAGAAGCGCCTATCTGGAAAGCGGCGGGAACATGACAATCGGCGTGAACCATTTGGAAAATCGCAATGAACACTTCTCCACTAAAAACGTTCTGGCAGGGAAAACCCACCACGAAGAAGCCGTAGGGCAGGGGAAGACAGACCGGTTCACCTTGGGCGGAAAAGGAACAGAAGGCGCAGCCTACATAGAGCGCCGTGGACATGTAGACCATCTGTATACACCGGACGGCGGAGACTATGACCACTTCACCACCTACATCTATGACCGGTCCGTTTATGAAGACCGGATAGACACGACAGACCCCGCGCACATAGCAGCCGGCGGCAGCCTTTCCCTCGAAGCCGGCAGGGCAGTGAATGACAGGAGCGTGATGACCGCCGGCAAGACCCTTACCCTCCATGGGGCAGATATAGAAAATCGGGACGAAAAAGGACATAAAACAGTAAAAGAAGAAGGAACCGCCACCTCCTACTGGACAAAAAGAGTCCACCATGGAGCCCATATTCATAAAAGGACAGAAACACGGACAACCCGCACTGATTATATGCCCGCTGATGCAGTCACCGATACGACCGTCATAGCCGCTGTGGATAAAGCCCATACAAACCCGGTATATGAAGGGACGAAAGCAGAAGAATACTTGAGTCCGTCAAAAAGAAAACCGCTTCATATTTCCGACAGCAGCCTGTATCATGTCACCTCCGATCCGACGGCCCGCTACCTTGTGGAAACCGACCCGGCCTATGCGGATAGAAAAACCTTCCTGTCCTCAGACTACTTCTTCCGCCGGATGCAGTACGACCCGGAGAAACTCGAAAAACGTCTGGGCGACGGCTACTATGAAAGCCAACTCGTCCGCGACCGGCTCATGCAGCTCAAAGGAAAACCGGCAGGAGAAACTGAATACAAAGCCCTCATGGACGCCGCTGTGAGATGGGCCCAAGAAAATAAAGACGTCCGCATCGGCATGGCCCTCACCGAAGACCAGAAGGCCGCCCTCAAAGAAGACATCGTCTGGATGGTGGAATCCTCCGTCCTTCTGCCTGACGGGAACATCGTCAAAGCCCTCGTGCCGGAAGTCTATCTGGCGCATGGAAAGAACGGCACCCTTACGGGCTCTGCCCTTATCTCCGCAGAAAATATAGATATCCGTGCCACCAATGACATCCTCTCACGCGGCACCGTTATCGCGGGAGACACGATGCGCCTCTCCGCCTCCGACATCAATAACGAGGGAGGCACCATAAAAGGCTCCACCATCTTGGAAGAAGCCCTGCGGGATATCCGGAATACCGGAACCATGGAAGCGGAAAACAAACTCAGCCTGAAAGCCGGGCAGGACATAGACCTTGCCTCCACCCTGCATAAAGAAAGAAATAAACAGGGATACACACAAACCATCGCCTCCTCAGGGAAAGCCGCCGTCACGGGAAATCAAGGCACCCTGTCAATAGAAGCGGGAAGAGACATCACTGCAGAAGCGGCGGAAATATCCTCAGCGGGAAATATAGCCATGAAAGCCGGACGGGACATAACCATGGGAACCGCCGCAGTCAAAAAAGACACGGCCGTCACATGGGACAGGAATAACTACCGCCATGACAGCGCCGCCCGGGATATAGGCTCCTCCGTTACCGCTAAAGGCAGCCTCACCATGCAGTCCGAAAGAGACATATCCATCAAAGCCGCAGATATCCGTTCCGAAGGCATGACCGCCGTAGAAGCGGGAAGAAACCTTACGGTAGAAAACGGAAAAGAAATAACAGACCTGGAAGAACACCACCGCCATAAAGAAAGAAGTTTGCTCAGCAGTACCACCACGACCACCCACGATGAAGTCCATGCCGTGAAAGCACAAAAAAGCATAATAGAAGGGAATACCGTCTCCCTGCAGGGTGGGAAAGACATCAGCCTTACAGGAAGCGCCGCCGTATCCACCAAAGAAACAGCCCTGTCAGCCGGAAGAAATATCTCCATACATGCTGCAGAAGAAACAGATAAAGAAATACACAAAAAACAAGTAAAGAAAAGCGGCCTCATAGGAAGCGGATTAGGCTTCACCATCGGGAGCGAAAAGAAAAAAGACAGCTATGACACCGAAAAAACCACGCAGGCAGGAAGCACCGTGGGAAGCATCAAAGGAAACGTCACCATCCATGCCGGACAGACGGCATCCGTCAGCGCCTCCGACATCATTGCCGGGAAAGACACCCTCATCACAGGAAGAAACGTAGACATCGAAAGCAAAGACAATACCTACAGAGGAAAAGAAGAACACGAATACAAAAAAAGCGGCCTTACCGTATCCTTAGGCGGAGCGGCCGTCAATGCGGCAAGAACCGTAGCCGCTCCCGTAAAGAGAGCCGGAGAAGTGGGAGACGGCCGGCTGAAAGCCCTGTATGCCCTGCAGGCAGGAATGAATGCGAGAGACATACAGAAAGATCAGAAAACAGACAAAGCCATTAATAAGAACAATGCCGTAGGAATCAATATCAGCCTAGGCAGCACCGGATGGAAAGACAACAGAGAAACCGCCACCCAAGAAGCCAAAGGAAGCACCATCACCGCAGGAAAGACAGCCGCCGTCATCGCTAAAGAAGACATGACAGTCAAAGGCAGCATAGTCAACGCCAAAGACATCCACCTCAAAGCAGGAAACAACATCCACATCCTCTCCTCCGAAAACAGAAGCACAACCATAGAAGAAACCAAAGGAAAAAGCGGAAGTATAGGAGCCTTCCTCAGCAAAGGAGGATATGGCATCGGCGCGTCCTACGGGAAAGGGAAAGGACAGATAGAAGAAACCATCCTTACCCATACCCCGTCAGACATCACTGCGAAAAATACGGTAGCCCTTTCCGGCGGAAACGACACCCTGATCCGGGGCGGGACAGTTAAAGGAAACAAAGTTACTGTTAACGCAGGAAGAATGTCCATAGAAAGCGAACAAGACAAAAAGAATTACAAAGAAACAAGCAAGACATCGGGCCTATCCATCAGCTACACACCGGGAAGCGCCGTCACCGTAAGCGGAGGAAAAGGAAAAACAAACACAGACTCCACCTACGAAAGCGTCACAAAACAGGCAGGCATCTATGCAGGAAAAGAAGGATACGACATCCAAGTCAAAAACAACACCCGCCTCAAAGGAGCAATTATAGACAGCAAAGCACCGGCAGAAAAGAACAAACTCACCACCGGTACTTTGACATGGGAAAACATAGACAACAAAGCTGAATACAAAACAAAAGCAAGCGGAATTACCGTATCCACTAATGCCGTATCCAAACTCAACCCCTTAGGACTGGGCTATGTACCGACCGTACCTGTGAAAGGGAAAGCAGGAAGCACCACCTATGCGGCCATAGCAGACAGCATCATCACCACCACAAAAGAAAAGACAGACAAAGAAATCAGCCACGACACAACAAACGCGCTTAACACACTCTCTGAAATCTTCGACAAAAAGAAAATAGAAGAAAAACAGGAATACGTGAACATCCTCTCCCAAGTAGGATACCGCCTCATAGGAGACATAGCGGGACACAAAGAAAACGAACTGTATAAAAAAGCAGAAAAAGCCAGAAAAGAGAATAACAGCATACTGGCGGAGAAATACGAAAAAGAAGCAAAGAAATGGAGCGAAAGCGGAACCAACCGAATCGCCATGCACGGAATCATGGGAGCCTTAGTATCCAAAGAAGCAGGAGCAGGAATGACAAAAGGACTGACAGGAGCCGGACTGAACGCCCTCCTGCAAAAAGAACTGGGAAAAATCAAAGACAAAGAAGTCCATAAAATGGCAAGCGCTGCTATAGGATACCTGGCAGGAGGGAAAACAGGGGCAGCCATAGCCCATCAGGCGACAACCTTTAACTACCTCACCCATGAACAATATAAACAATATCTGGACGATATGAAAAACGCAAAGACAGAAGAAGAGAAGAAACGATTACAAAAAGACTGGGAAGCCATAGATGAAAGACAAAGATATTCACCAATATCAACGCCCGGTACATATTGGGATTTAAAAACAGGCAGACCATTTACGGTGAAAGAAGGAGGAAGTCTTTTTGAGCCGGTATTAGTTACAGCAACACGTGCACATGGAGAAACCCTATTTGAAAGTGCGATGGCAAGTGCAATCAATGCGAAAGTTACCAAGTATCTGGGAAGAGAAACCGTTATTGGAGACGCACTTACCTTGCCGTGGGATATAGCCAAAGATGCTGATATCAATAAGTATGGAATACAAGGGGCAAAAAGGAGAATAGGAATAGATATTTACGGAAACTTAATGGTGGTTGGTACTACTGTTTTTACTGGAGGAACTTTTGGTGGAATATTAAAAGGACTTGGCGTATCTATAGCTATAGAAGAAATTAAAGAATATGGAGCACCATCTTTGACTGTACAAGAACGGGAAAATGCAGATAATGAATACATAGAAAAAATAAATAGAGAAATGGATTGAAGTATTTTTAGGAGGAAGTCGTGGTGGATTTAGTAATATGCATAATTTACATTGTAACTGGTGGAATATGGATATGTAAAAATATCAAATTAGATTCCATAGTAAGCCCAACAAATTGGCGAATTATGTTTATAAAGCTTCTAATGTTATTTATGATTCCATTGGCTTTGTATATTTTTTTCTATTTTTCTATGAATAACAAATTACGTGTATTTTTAGGTATAAGCGTGTTATTAGTGAATGAAATTTTATCTTATTTTCTGTTGTTAGAAATAAAAAAAAATATTATTAGATATTGCAAGAGTGAAATGAAAGAAGATGTCATAGAAAAATTAAGAAAGAAGGAGCTTAGATTTTATCTTGGAATGGCCTGCTCGGGTACGATAATTTTTATGGGAGTGTTAATTTATTTTTTGCCTATATGATATTTAAAACAGGAAGCCCGAGAGCTGCCGATAAGATCGTAGAAACGATACCCTTATCAAAGGGGGAATCGTACAAGGAAACAAAATCACTGCTAACGCAGGAAGAATGTCCATAGAAAGCGAACAAGACAAAAAGAACTACAAAGAAACAGGCA
>OLNV01001272.1_pt1 | contig 16753 bp, 10 predicted proteins | sample 1672891 | NCBI WGS metagenome assembly OLNV01 (sample SAMEA3136734, study PRJEB25190) | human gut metagenome | biome: human gut; feature: human-associated habitat; material: faeces | place: Austria | collected 2013 | reverse complement strand
ACGCCCGCCGCTCGAACAGCGTAAACCTCTGGTTCGGCCCCGACACCTGGCCCGTGAAGCAGGGCGACGTGGTGGGCTATTCGGGCAACAGCGGCTCGTCGATGGGGCCGCACCTCCACTACGAACTGCGCGACACCCGCACGCAGCGGCTTTACAACGTCGTAAGCGCCGGGATCATCCGCCCCCATGACGACCTCCCGCCGCGCATCATGCGGATCCACTACATCGAGGTCGACACCGTGCAGGGCATCCCCGTGCACAGCCGCCCGGAGAGCTATGCCGTCGTCCGCAGCGCCGGGGGCAACTACCGCCTGACGCGCGAAGAGCCCGTCGGCGCGGGGCGCAAAGGCTACTTCGTCGTCGAGGCCAGCGACCGCCGCAACGGCGTGGGCAACACCTTCGGCCTGTGGCGCCTCGCCCTGTCGGCCGACGGCAAGCCCCTTTTCGAATACCGCATGGACGGCTTCGAGCAGGCGAATTCGCGCTGCTGCGACGCCGTGAGCTACTACCCGCTGCAACTCACCTCGCGCAACGAGGTGATCCGCGCTGCGCAGCTGGCCCAATCCCCCGCCTGTTTCTACCCCGTCATGGAGGAGCGCGGAATCGTCCGCACCGAAGCGGGACAGACCCGCCGCATCCGCATCGAGGCATGGGACGACTGCGGCAACCGCTCGCAGCTGGAATTCGACATCCTCGGACGCACGGAAAGTTTCCGTGCCGAAGCCGACAGCGCCGCCACGGCGCTCACCCCCGAGCGGACGGGCATCGTCCGCCTCGGGCGCGAAGTCACGGCACGCATCCCCGCCGGAGCGCTCTACGAACCGGTTTTCTGCCGCGCGGAACGCTGCCCCGCCCCGGCCTCGGATTCGACGCTCATCGTCCTCTCGCCCGGCTACCGCATCCTCCCGGCCACCACGCCGCTGCACCGGGCGATGACGGTCAGCGTGCGGGCGTTCGTCCCCGAAAACCTGCAGCCCCACACGGTGCTGGCCGCCCGCAACGTCAAGGGGCGCCTTACCTGCATCGGCGGGAAATACGCCGACGGTGCCGTCACGGCCACGACCCGCACCACCGGAGAACTGTTCGTCGTGGCCGACACCATCCCGCCGCGCATCCGCCCGCTCTTCACCGAAGGGGCAGACCTCACACGCGCTTCGGGCATGCGCTTCCGCGTGGGCGACAACTTCTCGGGCATCGCCTCCTGCACCCTGCTCATCGACGGCAAATGGGTTCCCTGCGACCGCCTCCCGATGCAGGGCACGCTGATCCACCTGTTCGAGGAACCCCCGGCCCGCAAAAGCCACAGCGTCCGGCTCACCCTGACCGACGCCTGCGGCAACACGGCCTGCTGGGAAGGAACAATTCGCCGGTAATCCTATTTGTTTTCCGGAAAAATTTTTTATATTTGCACTCGTCCCAACTGTAAAAACAATGACAGATAACAATCCCGACGCACGTAAGCCGCTGATACTTATTGCGGAAGACGTTGAAAGCAATTACAAATTGCTGGAAATAATACTCAAAAAAGAGTATGAGCTGCTATGGGCGAAAAATGGCAAGGAGGCCGTCGATTATGCATTGGAGCGTCACCCCGATGCCGTGTTGATGGACATCAAAATGCCTGTAATGGACGGTATCGAGGCACTCAAGGAGATACGCCGGCATACCACCCAGCTACCCGTCATCATGCAGACCGCCTATGCCTTCGATACGGATCGCCGCATCGCCGAGGAAGCCGGATGCAACGGCTTTATTACCAAGCCGGTAATGCCCCGGGAGTTGAAAATGTATCTGGATATGAGCCTGAAAAAGGCATAAGGTCTCGCATAATTTTCCACAGAACGGAGCCGGACTTTTTGTCCGGCCCGTTTTTTTTACTACCTTAGTCCCAATTTTGCGTTACACCCACATGTCCCCTGTCCGCCTGCTTACATGCATCTACTGCGTCGTCTTCGGCACAGGAGTATCCCTTATGGCCGCACCGTCCTCCGTCACGGACAGCCTCCAGGGCAGACTGGCGCATACGTCCGATCCCCGCGAACGGGTGCAGTTACTGCTCAACCTCAAAGACCTGAACGAGGACACGCACCTCAACCTGCCTTATTCCATCCAGCTTTTCCGCGAAGCGGCGGCCATCCGCGACACCTACGCCATGTCCGTGTCCATCATCCCGATCCTCAGCCGGTATTCGATTTACACCGAAAAGAAAGATACGCTCCGCTATTACCTACAGGCGCTCCGCGACCTGACTCCCGGCACACCCGAAGAGGGTGCCGACGCCTATGCCGAAATGTGCATCGGGTTCTACCGCCTGGGGCACCAGTACGACCTTGCGGAGAACCTCAGGCTGGCACACGAGGTTTACGACTGGAGCAATACCCCGCCCGAAGAACCCGAGAACATCTACCAGCGCACCAAACGCCTGTTTCTGCGCGGCTATGCCAACATCACGCTCTGCTACTACGAGGGCGGAAACCGGCGGGCCTACATCCCGCAGACCGACACGTGGCGCGAAGCCTACGAACTGACGAGGCAAATGCCGAACCTCAATATCCGCAGGTGCTTCGCCAGCATCATTTACTACGTGCTGAGCGGCGCCTACAACCAGAGCTACCGCCACGATGACCAGGTCGCGCTCACCAACGACCAGATCGCACTGCTCGACCGCTACTATTCCGCCGACAGCACCCTCGGGCGGCGCCCCTACCTCTATAAGGACAACAGCTACGTGCGGCCTTACCAGCAGCTGATGCAATGTGCGCTCAATATCCGCCGCAACGACTACGCCGCCCGGTACTTCAACGAGTTCCGCAGCCGTATGCTCGCGGCCGAAGGGGAAAACCTGCTGCGCAACAAAAGTTACCTCTACGAAATGGGCTACCTCTGGAAAGCCAACACCGGCGCCTATGCCGAAAGCATCCAGTATTCCGATTCGCTGATCCGCCTGATCGAAAGTGGCAAGGGCTATTTCAGCATGCTGCCCAACAAGGTCTACCAGGCCTACCGCGACCGCAGCATCCTGCTCACCAAGGCCAAGCGTTACCCGGAGGCTTTCGAGGCCTTCGAGCACACGATGCAGGTGCAGGATTCGATCCTCACCGCCGAACGCCGCGAACGCCTCGAAACGATCCGCCGGCAACACGACCTGGACAAGCGCAAGCTGGCCGAAACGCGGGCCCTGATCCGTAACCGCGCCGCCACGAGCCTCTCGATCGTGGTCATCGTGCTGCTGATGTCCGGCACGGGGATCTACCTCCTGCGGTCGCTGCTGCGCAACCGCAGGCTGAAGGCCGACATCCTCCGCCACAGCCGCAAGGCCCAGGAGAGCGAACACATGAAATCGGTCTTCGTAAACACGATCTGCCGCGGCATCGGCCCCGCATTCGACGCCATCGACACCGCAGCCTCGCGTCTGATGCTGTCGGACATCGACGCTGCCGAGCGGAACGCCTGCTGCGAATCCATCCGCGTCAACGCCGACCTGCTGCTTTCGGCGCTCGACAACATGCTCGAAGCCGCCAACCTCGACAGCCTGACCGAGGCCCTGCGGCTGGAGGAAACCAACATCGACGAAGTGTGCCGCGCCGAACTGCTCGCCGCTTCGCGGCTTAGCTGCAATCCCGGGGTGGCCTTCACGATCGAAGCCCCGGAGAACCCGGGCACCGTCCGCACACACGCCAAATACTTTTCGTTCGTGGTGCGCGCGCTGCTCGACAACGCCCGCAAATTCACCCGGGAAGGCTCCGTCACGCTCCGCTATGAAATAGACCCGCGCCACAACCAACTGCGGGTTACGGTGACCGACACGGGCTGCGGCATCCCGCCCGAAAAACGCAACGACATCTTCGGCATGCCCTCCGACGATTCGAAGGCGACGCCGGGGCTGAGCCTCGCTTTATGCCGCCTGATCGCCCGGCACCTCTCGGGCAACATATCCCTCGACGAGGCATATACCGCCGGTGCACGTTTCATCTTCACAATCCCCGCCAAGCCATGAGCACGCGCCGACCGATACTCTTCCCGGCAATATGCCTGGCGCTCGCGGTTTTCTGCGCCGCAACGGCGCAGCCGCTGCAACCCGAGGGCGACAACGAATTCGGGGGTACGCCCGGCATGCACCTTTTCCTGCAAAGCAGGTTCATCCGTACGCACCAGGCCGACCGGCTCCACTTCGCCCGCATGCGCCACTACCGCGAAGGTTATCTCGATGCCGTCGGGCACGGGGAGTACGCCAGGGCCCTGGCCTTCTCGGATTCGCTGATCCGCACCGCCGAACACCACCCCGTGGCCGGCGTGCACTTCACGGATTGCTACAAGGAACGGGCGGACATGTTCCGCAGGCTGCACCGCGACTCCGAGGCCTGCATGGCCTATGCCCGTGCCGTGAAGGTACGGGATTCGCTGCTGCGGCTCGAACAGAGCAAAGTCATCCGCGAGAAGCAGGAGTCGTACGAACTCGACCGGATGGCGCTCGACGCGGCGCTGCTTACGGCCCACCACCACAAAACTGCCCTGGCCTACGTTTCGCTGGCACTGCTGGTGATCGCTGCGGTCGTCGGTGCGATCTATGTCGGCAACCGCCGTACCCGGCGACTGCAGAAGGAGTTACTCCTGCAAACGAAGCACGCCCACGAAAGCGAACTCAAAAAGGCCGCATTCGTCAACTCGGTCTGCCACGAAGTGCGTACGCCGCTCAACTGCATCATGGGATTCTCCGAGCTGCTCTGCGCCGAGGAGATCACCCCGGAGTCGCGCGCCCAATACTGCGAAATCATCCGGGACAACCGCCGCCAGCTGCGATTCCTGTTCGACGACATGCTAGAGGTGGCCTACCTCGAAAACCTGCACGCGCCGCTGCCGTGCCAGTATACGAACCTCTGCGCCGTATGCCAGGCGCAACTGCGGATCATGAAGGTGAGGTACCCCAAGCCTGGCATCGTTTACAAAGGCGCGATCCCGGTCGCGGAGATTGCGCTCAACACCAGCGACAAATACCTGACGATACTCATCTCGGCACTGCTCGGCAACGCCTATAAATTCACGCAGGAAGGCACGATCAGCCTCGAATGCGACCGTCTGGGCGACGACCGCGTCTTCGTCGCCGTCGCCGACACGGGCTGCGGCATCCCGCCCGAGAAGCACGGCTATGTCTTCGAGCGTTTCACCAAACTCGACCCCTTCAGCCAGGGCAACGGCCTCGGGCTCTACCTCTGCCGCCTGATCGTCACCCACCTGCACGGGGAGATATACATCGACTCCGGATACACGGGCGGGACGCGCATCGTCGCCATCCTGCCGCGCAGGTAACCCCGCCTGCATCCGCTGCCCCACACCCGCTGCCCGGCCGTGCGGGGCACCCGTCCCCGGCTCGCCGTGTTTTTTCCGCCGGCTTTCAGCGCCCCCACCGTTCTGCCGGATCCCCGGCCCTCTGATTCCCCGATTCCACAGTCCCCCGTTCCTAACGATCCCGCCTGCCCGGCCCGGCAGCATCCCGGCCATACCGTCTCTCCCTGCTCCGCATCCCGCCCCGAACCTCTCGGTTCGCCCGCGCCATCCTCCGCACGCTTTATCAGAAATGAAAAGTCGTTTATCAGGATTCGTTACCGCCCGAAGCGCATAACCTTTACCTTTGTAAAGCAAACACAATCCGGAACGACCATGAAAACCAAACCCTCCGCAATCAAAAGCCTGCTGGCGGCCGCCCTGGCGGCATCGTGCCTCGCCAGCTACGCCGCAGCCCCCCAGAAACGGGAAATGAAATTCGAGAAGCTCCGAAAGGAATTCGCCGATCCCCCGCGGGCATTCCGCCCGGCGCCCCTGTGGGTCTGGAACACGCGGGTCACCCGCGCCGACATCGACCGGATGCTGGGCGACTTCAAGGCGCAGGGCTTCGGCGGCGCCTTCGTCCACCCGCGGCCGGGGCTGGTCACCGAATACCTCTCCGACGAATGGTTCGACCTTTATAAATACAGTGTGGAAAAGGGGAAAGAACTGGGGCTCGACATCTGGATCTACGACGAAAACTCCTACCCGAGCGGCTTCGCAGGCGGACATGTTCCTGCACAGATGCCCGAATCCTACGACCAGGGCCAGGGGCTCGCGCTCACCAAAACCGCACTGCCCCCGGCCGATGCGGGAAAATACTTCCTCTGCCTGAAAAAGGAGGGCGGCACGTTCCGCGACATCACCGCCGACACGGGCCGCTACAAAGACGTCCCGGGCGAATACTACCTTTACGAAAAGACCTATTACGGCCGTTCGGGCTGGCACGGGGGTTACTCGTACGTCGACCTCTTGGTCGAGGGCGTCACCGAAAAGTTCCTCGACATCACCATGTCGGGCTACGAAAAGACCTTCGGCAACGAGCTTGGCCCGGTCATCAGGGGGCTTTTCTCCGACGAACCGTGCATTCCCAGTTCGGGCGGCGTGCGCTGGACGCCCGACCTGTTCGAAGTGTTCCGCAAACAGTGGGGCTACGACCTGGCAACTTCGCTGCCCCTGCTCTCCGAGCAAACGGGCGACTGGAAACAGGTACGCCACAACTACCTCGAAACGCTGACGCAAATGTTCGTAGACCGCTGGGCGAAGCCCATGTCGGCCTATTGCGACCGCAAGGGCATGCTTTGGACGGGGCACTACTGGGAGCACGACTGGCCGAGCATGTACCAGGGCGGCGACAATATGGCCATGTACGCGTGGCACCAGATGCCCGCCATCGACATGCTCTTCAACCAGTACAACGACCAGAGCCCGCAGGCGCAGTTCGGCAACGTCCGCGCCGTGAAGGAGCTGCGCAGCGCCGCCAACCAGACGGGGTGCGTACGCACGCTGAGCGAAACCTACGGCGGCGGGGGCTGGGACGAGACGTTCCGCGACTTCAAGCGGCTGGGCGACTGGGAATATGCGCTGGGCGTGAATTTCATGAACCAGCACCTCTCGCACATGACCATCGCCGGCGCCCGCAAATACGACTATCCCCCGGTCTTCACCCGCCTCTCGCCATGGTGGGAGGACTACAAGGTGCTGAACGACTACTTCGCCCGCCTGTCACTCGTGCTCAGCCAGGGCGAACAGATGAACGACATCCTCGTCCTGGAACCAACCACGACGATCTGGCTCTACTACTCCTATGTCATGAACGACCCCCGCTGCATGGAGATCGGCAGCGCATTCCAGCGTTTCGTCACCACGCTCGAAAAGGCGCAGGCGGAATACGACCTGGGCTCGGAGCACATCATCAAGGACCGCGGTTCGGTCAGGGGCGGTAAATTCGTCGTCGGAAAACGCGCCTATGCGAAGGTCGTGATCCCGCCCATGACCGAGAACCTCAACGCCGGGACTTTCAGCCTCATCCGCCAATTCGTCGAGGCGGGCGGGCAACTGGTGCTCTTTGCCAAACCGACGCTCGTCGACGGGCGGCCCAGCCCCGAACTGGCGGATTTCCTCGACCGCAACGCCTCCCGGATACGCCGTTACGCGGCACTGGACGGTAAGGCGATCGCCGAATCGTTCGCGGACGACAGGATCCGTTTTTGCAACGTCACGGGCAACGACCTCTACCACCAGCGGCGCAGCTACGAGGACGGGGAGCTCCTGTTCCTGGTCAACTCCTCGCTAAGCGACACCGCCACGGGCAGCGTCGGCCTCCCGGCCGGGGAGCTGGTCGAGCTGGACGCCGTCACGGGCGACATGCGTCCCTACCCGCACACCGCCGACGGGAAAAGCGTCGGGGCGGACTTCAGCCTGCCGCCCGCCGGGAGCCTCCTGCTCTTCGCCCCGGCTTCGGGCCGGAGCGCCCTTGCACGTACCTCCCGGGCGGCATCCGGCACCGAAACACAGCCAGCAGGGAGCACCAAGCTGGAGCCCGCCGGCCCGCTGGAGGTCACCCGCCTGAAGGACAACGTCCTCACCCTCGATTTCTGCGACCTGACGGTCGACGGGCGCACCGAGCGCAACCTCTACACGTTCGAGGCGTGCAACAAACTCTTCAACCATTGCTACGGGACAGGCAACCCGTGGGACTCGGCCATCCAGTACAGGCAGACTATCGTCGAACGCGACACGCTGACCACGGGCGACATCCGCGTAAGCTACCACTTCGTCGTGGCCGGGGACTTCGACACGCGCGGCATGAAGCTGGTCGCCGAACAACCCGGCATCTGGAACGTGACGTTCAACGGCACGCCCGTCGAAGCCGCGGCGCCCGACACGCTGCTCGACAGCCGCTTCGGGATCTACCCCGTAGGCAATCTGGTGCGGCGGGGGACGAACACCGTCGAACTGAGCGTCTCGCCCATGAGCATCTATGCCGAAATAGCCCCCATCTACCTTTTCGGCGACTTCGTGCTCGAATCGGCCGGGGCGGGATGGATCGTCCGCGAACCCGCCGGGAAACCGGCCTTGGGAAGCTGGAAACGGCAGGGGCTCCCCTTCTATTCGTGGGACATGGCCTACGGCCGGGACTACGACATCGACGACCCCGCGGCCGGCTACACGCTCCGGCTGAGAGCCTGGGAAGGGACGCTCGCACGGGTCTGCGTGAACGGCCGCAAAGCGGGCATCATCGCCTGGCAGCCCTATGCGTTCGACCTCACGCCCTACCTGCGCAAGGGACGCAACCGCGTCGAAGTGCATGTGGTGGGCAGCCTGAAAAACCTCTTCGGCCCCCATTACAGCGCCGACAAGGGCATAGCAGGCCCGTGGCACTGGAACAACGTGCCCAAACAGCTGCCCGGCAGCGACTACGACCAGCGGGACTACGGCCTGCTGGAAGATTTCGAAATCGTCATGACAAAATAACGGATCACAAACCATGAAAATAGGATTGATCGCAGTAGGGCTGAACACCTACTGGCACCAGTTCGGCGGACTGCGCGAAAGGCTCGACGGCTACCGGAACGCCATAAAGGAAAAAATGGAAGCCTACGGCGGGCAGATCGTCGCCGACGCAGGCATGGTCGACGACGTGGACAAGGCTCACGCAGCCGCGGCCCTTTTCAGGCGCGACGAAGCCGAAGTGCTGTTCATCTTCATCTCGACCTACGCCCTTTCGTCCACGCTCATCCCCTTCCTCGGGGAGGGTATCCCGGTCGTGCTGCTCAACCTGCAACCCGCCCCGGCCATCGATTACGCCCGGCTCAATGGCATGTCCGACCGCGGGGAGATGACGGGCGAGTGGCTTGCCAACTGCCAGGCCTGTTCGCTGCCTGAATTCTGTTCGGTATTCAACCGCGCCGGCACCAAATACGACGTGGTGACGGGCTACCTCGACGACGCGCAGGCCTGGGCCGAGATCTACGGGTGGATCGACGCGGCGAAGGTCGCCTGCGGCATGCGCCGCAACCGCATGGGACTGCTGGGCAACTACTACGGCGGCATGGTCGACGTCTACTCCGACCTCAGGCTGCAGAGCACCGTCTTCGGCACCCATGCCGAAATCCTGGAGATGTGCGAACTGCACGAATTCCGCCGCTCGGTGACGCAGCGCGAGGCCGACGCGAGGGTCGCCGCGTTCGGCGAGGCGTTCGTCGTCGACGGGGGCTGCACGCCCGAAGAGCTGGAGCGCGCCGCACGCACTTCCGTGGCACTGGACAAGCTCGCCGAAGCGCACCGGCTGGGTTCCCTGGCCTACTACTACGCGGGGGCGGCGGGCAACGCCTACGAAGACATCGTCACGTCGGTCATCGCCGGCAACACGCTGCTGACGGGGCGCGGCATCCCCGTGGCGGCCGAATACGAGGTGAAAAACGTGCAGGCCATGAAAATCATGTCACTGCTGGGCGCCGGGGGTTGTTTCTCGGAATTCTACGGCATGGACTTCACCGACGACGTCATCCTGCTGGGGCACGACGGCCCGGCGCACTTCCTGCTCGGCGAAGAGAAAGCCCGCCTGGTGCCGCTTCCCGTTTACCACGGCAAACCCGGCAAGGGGCTGTCGATCCAGATGTCCGTGAAACACGGCCCGGTGACGCTCCTGTCGGTGGTCGAAGGACGCGACGGGATTTCGTTCCTGCTGGCCGAAGGCGAATCGGTGCCGGGCCCCGTGCTGAACATCGGCAACATCAACAGCCGTTACAGGTTCCCGCTTCCCGCGCGGGAATTCATCGACCGCTGGAGCAAGGCGGGACCTTCGCACCACTGCGCCATCGGTGTGGGACATGTCGCCGGAGCGATCCGCAAATACGCCGCGCTGCTCGGAATCCCGGTGACGGTCGTCTGCTGAGGAGGTTACCGCCCGGGCTGCCTCCGCTCGCGGCGGTACTGCTGGGGCGGGACGCCCTCCCTTTTGCGGAAGAATGTGGAAAAGTGGCTCGGGGTCTCGAACCGGAGCCTGTATGCGATCTCCGCGACGGTGAGCTCCGTCGTATCGAGCAGCTCTTTGGCACGCAGGAACCGGATCTGCGAGAGATATTGCGCAGGCGAGGCACCGGCATACTGCCGGAACATCTTGCGGAACCACGAATAGCTGACCGACAGGCGTTCGGCGATCCCCTGCGGCGTGAGACCGCCCTCGACCTCGCGTTTGATGAGGGCGCGCGCCTCGTCGATCTTGCGGATGGCCATCGAGTCGTTGAACAGAAGGTTCCGGTGCTTGTAGTAGACCGAACCCAGCAGGAACTGCACGATCCCCGCCGCGACCTGCTGGTAACCGGCCTGTTCCCGGAGCGCATAGCCGACGAGCTCCTCGTACATGCCGATGATCGTCTGGCTGAATCCCAGCCCGAAAAGCGGGTTGCGCGGCGAAAAGAACCCGTTGGCGACCTGCGCATCGACGCTGCCGCCCCGGAATCCCACCCAATGTTCGAACCACCCGGTAGCCCTGTCGGGCTCGTAGGTATGCCACTCCCCGGGGAAGAGCAGGATCATCGTCCCGGCCCTGATCCGCTGGCGGCGGCACGAACGGGACTCGAAATAGCCCTCCCCGCGCGATATGTAGACCAACTGGTACTCCTTCAGGACGCGCCCCTTGCCGGGGTCGAAAATATGGGATTCGGGATGCTGCGCCTGCGGGTAGGAACTGTGCGCCGCGACCGCCTGGTACCCGGCCGTCGTGACGACCAGCCCCCACGCCTCGTCGTTGCGGCTGATGTTGAGATACTTTATGTTGCAGCCCGGTAGCGGTTCCATGCCTGAAAATATCGGATTCGACCCAAATTTACGAAAAAGTCCGCAGGACGCCAAACCCGGCGAAGGAAGATGCGGGCGGGAAAACGAAAAGGGAGCCCGGATTCGATTCCAGCGCTCCCTTTTCCGGGTGATTCCGGCGCGGTTCGAACGCGCGACCCGCAGCTTAGAAGGCTGCTGCTCTATCCAACTGAGCTACGGAACCATCGGCAAAACCGCACCCTGCGGTGACGATTTGCGCCGCAAAGATAGGAATTTTTTTCACAACAGCCCCCGGCTGAACGAAAAATATCACTTCCCGCAGGGATGCAACGGCCTGCAACCCCGCGGGAACCCGATTAGGGGCACGACCCTGCCCCGCCACAAGCCCGCCCTTTTTCCGGCAGTTCCCGCCGCGGCCCGCCATGCACCGTATCCGGCAGAAAAACAGCCTGTCGCACCGATTTTTCGGCGAATTATTTTGCCGGGCGGAATATTTTGTCTACATTTGCAGGCTTAAAAGCCCAAAGTGGGTGAGCGTTTTTTAATTAATTACAACAAAATTTTATAGCAAATGGCTGTTAAAATTCGTCTGGCACGCCACGGTAAGAAAGGTTTCGCTTTCTACCACATCGTTGCCGCAGATAGCAGAGCGCCACGTGATGGTAAATTCATCGAAAAGTTGGGAACCTACAACCCCAACACGAATCCTGCTACGATCGACCTCGACTTCGAGAAAGCATTGGGTTGGTTACAGAAAGGCGCACAACCTACGGATACTTGTCGGGCTATCCTCTCGTACAAGGGCGTATTATACAAGAAGCACCTGTTAGGCGGTGTCGCCAAGGGCGCATTCTCGGAGACCGAAGCCGAAGCCCGCTTCAACAAATGGCTGGGCGAGAAGGCCGGTAAGATCGAGGCCAAGAGCAACAAGCTCGCCACGGATGCCAAGTCGGCCGAGAAAGCACGCCTGGCTGCCGAAGCCAAGATCAAGGAGGAGCGCGCAAAGGCCATCGCCGAGAAGCAGGCAGCTGCCGCAGCTGCTGCCAAAGAGGCCGAGGAGGCCGAGGAGGCCGAGGAGGCTGCCGCCGCCGAAGCTGCCGAGGCTCCCGCAGAGGGCGCAGCAGAGGCTCCTGCCGCAGAATAACACCAGGAAAGCTTCTTTCCGGAATCCCGGTAAATTTCCCGCAACGGGAGGTTTACCGGTTTTTTTCATTACTTTTGCAGATAGTCCCATGCGGGCGCATCCCGTGCGGGAATCGTCCGGCAAGGCACAGCGAGGCGCTGCACGGCACGACAAGGCGGCAGCACAGCGGGGCCGGGTGTAACGGAGCGGCCGGGATACCCGCTTCCCCCGTTCCGCACCGCGATACGGACATAAGAGAAAAAAAACGAACCGATATGAGCGTTACTATTCCCGCAGGCAGGATCAACAGGCTTTTCGGCACCGACGGAGGTGTGATGCTGTCGCTCTATGCCGATTTCCCGGAGGAATTCGATACCGGCACCCCGCTGCTGGTCACGATCGACGCCCTCGAAGTGCCGCTCTACTGCGAACGCTTCGAACGCCGCGGCACCTCGGGCGCCGTGGCCTCATTCGCCGATTTCGACACCGAGCGCCGGGCTCAGGAACTCGTCGGGCTTGAATTCCGTATCGAATGCGACGAGGACGAAGACGACGAATTCTACCTGGAAGACCTGATCGGCTTCGCCGTGACCTGCACCGAAGCGGGCGCGGACGGCGCAAAGGGAGCGGCCGCCTTCACGGGTTCGGTCACGGACTACTACGACAGCGACGCCAACCCGCTTTTCGAGCTGGAGATCGGCGGCCGCACGGTGCTCCTCCCCGCCGCCGAGGAGTTCATCGCCCATATCGACTTCGGGGGGCGCACGATGAAACTGGTGCTGCCCGAAGGGCTGCTCGACCTGTAAATAACAATATTACTATGGCACGTGTCGTAATCGGACTTTCGGGCGGCGTGGATTCATCGGTCGCCGCCTACCTGCTCAAACAGCAGGGGCATGACGTCGTGGGGTTGTTCATGATCAACTGGCACGATACGACGGGAACGCTCGAGGGCGACTGCCCGTGGCACGACGACCGCGTCTTCGCCGAGCTGGTCGCAAAAAAACTGGACATCCCGTTGCACGTCGTCGACCTCTCGGCGGACTACCGCACCCGCGTGGTCGATTACATGTTCTCGGAATACGAAAAGGGACGCACGCCCAACCCCGACGTGCTGTGCAACCGCGAAATCAAATTCGACGTCTTCCTGCGCGAAGCGCTCCGGCTGGGCGCCGATTTCGTCGCCACGGGGCACTACTGCCGCAAGGCCGAGGAGACGCTCCCCGACGGACGAACAATCTATAAACTCCTCGCGGGCACCGACCCCAACAAGGATCAGAGCTACTTCCTCTGCCAGCTCTCGCAGGAACAGCTGCGCTACGCCCTGTTCCCCGTCGGCGATCTGCTCAAACCCGAGGTGCGGCGCATCGCCGCCGAGCAGGGATTGGCCACGGCCAAGCGCAAGGACTCGCAGGGCATCTGCTTCGTGGGCAAGGTCGACCTTCCGGCCTTCCTGCAACAGAAGCTGGCCTCGAAAAGGGGTAATGTCCACGAGATACTCCCCACGTGGCCGAAATACGGCCCCAAGGCCCGAATCCCGGCGGGCACACCCGATGCCGGACAAGCAATCCCCGCCCCGGCATCCCCGGCCGCCGGACGCCCGGACGGGGATCCCCACTCCCCGGGCGGACAGCACGCGGCCGACGTACCCCCTACGACCGAACAGCTCGCGGCACTGGCCGCCCCGTGGCGCTACACCGTCCGCGACGGCAAGAAGATCGGCGAGCACGGCGGGGCGCACTTCTACACCATCGGCCAGCGCAAGGGACTCGGCATCGGCGGGCGCAAGGAATCGCTGTTCATCCTCGCCACCGACACCGTACAGAACGTCATCTATGTCGGCGAAGGCGACAGCCACCCCGGCCTGTGGCGACAGGCACTGCATATCGCCCCCCGCGAGATACACTGGGTCAACCCCGCGCGCACGATGCCGGCAGGCCAAAGCGCCCGCTTCAGCGTCCGCATCCGCTACCGCCAGCCGCTTCAGGACGCAACGCTCTTCATGCGCGACCAAGGCGCCTACATCCTCTTCGACCAACCCCAGCGGGGCATCACACCGGGGCAGTTCGCCGCATGGTACGACGGCGACGAACTGGTCGGTTCGGGGATAATCTCGGAATAGTTTTTCCGATCCCAGCCCCCTCCGAAAAACGGTTTCAAGCCCCCTGCCGGACAGGCGCGGCGTATATTGCCGCTTTTCCTAAGCATAGATTTGTCTTTTCTCAAAAGGCAAATACGTACCTTTTGGTGGCAAAAGGTACCCAAAACCATCCGCATGCCGTTTTCGCGGGAGCAACTGCGGAGCCTCGCTGAACGGGCACGAAAGACTGCGCTTTTCGCACGCCCGTTCCGGGCGCTCGGCGCCGCAGCCGCTCTTTATCCGCTGCAAACGAAATGCGGAAAATCCTGCTGTCCGGAATTCTCGCTGTGCGGCAAAAAACAGAGAAACACGATAACAAAAATCCCGACTTGATGCCGGAGCCGTCGGCGGACGGCGGACTAAAAGCGCGAGAAACGGGGCAGGTTTGCTTGCAAACCCGCGATTAGGCGCCCGTTTCCAGCGTTAGGACGCCAAGAGCAGGCGAAGCATCCGTCGGAGAGTTTTTGGTACTTTTTGCGGAAAAAAGTACATGTTGGAACCAAAAGAATCGTATACATTTCCCCTCCAAAGATACCAAAAACAAAAATTCCGGCACAAAGGCCGTAGTACACCGGCTTAATAACTACCTATACATAGGCGAATTTAAGTTATAACTATACTTTCACAATGGCATAATTTTTAGTTTTACATCATCTAAACAGATGCTTGTGAAACCGAAAAGTGCTTTCGACATATACGTCAGTGCCGCAGTTCGCAAAGAGCGGATGGCTCAACGTGTTTCACAGGCCACATTGGCTTATGGTATAGGAGTAAGCGACGGATTCATTTCACAAGTTGAAAGCCCGAAAAATCCTTCAAAATACAACCTCAACCATATCAACGAGATCGCCCGGTTCCTGGGCTGCTCGCCGCGCAAGTTCCTGCCCGAGGAGCCGTTATAACCCCGGCCTATGTCGCTGCGCCGCATCATAACCGTCCTCGCCGCAACCGGCCACGCACGCCTCGTCCCGGGCAGCCGGGCTTTACGCGCCTTGCAACGGCTGCCACGCATCATAACCGCCCTGCTGCTCTTCCTGGCAGGCATCCCCGCCCATGCACAACCGCGCACGGGCATCGTCTACTGGGATCTCGACCATCTCTACGACACTGTCCCCGCCCTGTTCTACAATGACACCGACTACACGCCCTCGGGACGCCTGGCGTGGGACACGGAGCGCTACCGCCGCAAGATACGCCATACGGCGGCCGTCATCGACTCGATGCGCATGCCGCTCGTGGCGCTGTGGGGCGTCGAGAACGAAGCCGTCGTCCGCGACATCGCAGCCGCCTGCAAGGGCGATTACAGCTACCTGCACCGTACGCTCAATTCCCTCGACGGCATGGATTTCGCACTGCTCTACTACGGCGACCTCTTCGAGCCCCACTACGACGAGCCGGGGCGCCGCTACCTCTACATCGAGGGCCTCCTCTACCGCCGCGGCAAACCCATGCGACGGGGATCCGGACGCGTCGTCCGTCCCACGCGCACCGACACCATAGGGCTCGTGCTGTGCAGCGACACCCGCATGGCCGAATGGGTCGTCCGCGACCTGCGCGAAGAGCGCCCCGGGGTGAAGCTGCTCGTCGCGGGACGCACCTCGTCTCTCGCCCCCGGAGCCTTCGGGCTGCGCGACGCACTGGAGCGCCCGGCACGGCTCGGGCGGGGCAACGTCCGCCGCCGGGGCGGCTGGCAGATGCGCGACCGCATTCTGGCCGACACGGCGCTCCGCACCTCGGCGGGCGATGTCTATGCGCGCCGTTATCTGATTGACCCCAAGACGGGTACCCCGCTTCCGACCTACGAAAAAAGGCGGTACAGGGGCGGCTACGGCTACGCCCTGCCGGTATTCGTTTACTTGGAGTAGATTTTTTTGGAATTCCGGAAAAGTTTTTATATATTCGCATTCCCAACGGCGAATATGAATTCTTTGACGAGGCGGTAACAGGAATGTCACCGCAATTTTCGTCTGTGAAAAGCAGCGAGTTGACAAAAAATTTATAAATTTATATACCAATTAAATTAACCAAGAAAAATTATGGCAGACGTTAAACGAGTCTACACCTTCGGCAACAAGGAAGCCGAAGGCAACGGCAAAATGCGTGAGCTGCTCGGCGGCAAGGGTGCGAACCTCGCGGAGATGAACCTCATCGGCATCCCCGTCCCCCCGGGCTTCACGATCACCACGGAAGTATGTTCCGAATATTACGCCCACGGCAAGGACGCCGTGATCCAGATGCTCCGTCCCGAAGTGGAGAAGGCGATGAAAAATATCGAGAAGCTCACCGGGATGAAATTCGGCGACAAGGAGATGCCGCTGCTGGTGTCGGTACGCTCGGGAGCCCGCGCTTCGATGCCCGGCATGATGGACACGATTTTGAACCTC
>OLNV01001247.1_pt1 | contig 16951 bp, 10 predicted proteins | sample 1672891 | NCBI WGS metagenome assembly OLNV01 (sample SAMEA3136734, study PRJEB25190) | human gut metagenome | biome: human gut; feature: human-associated habitat; material: faeces | place: Austria | collected 2013 | reverse complement strand
ATAGCAGCTGATGACTTCACCGAACGAATGGGCGGCTGGATCGCCGTTGTAAGCGGCTTCCACATCTGTTGCCAGTATGCGGCGCAGTTCGGGCAAATGACTGATGAACCGGGCGGCGATTGAGGCGGCTTCCTCGCGCTGGAGCTCTGTGCAGCAGCTGCCTTCATCATCGCTGCCGAAACAGAGTCCTGCAAGTATCTGTTCTGTCAGCAGGTCGAACAGTCTTTCCACATTGACTCCGATATGGTAAGTCACCGTACGGCTGTTGACTGTTGAATTTCCAAAATATCCGGGAAAGATAATGGCGCGTGCCAATTCGATAATATCGCACAATGCCTTAGCTGATGGCAATGGGTTGCCGTCTGTGTGCTGGTGAAACAGTCCTTTGTAAGATTCGCTTTCCGATAGCTCGTCGACTGCTTGTGTCAGGATGTGAGTAAAATTAAGTGGACTCATTATGATATCCTTTATTAATAAAGTGGCTACAAAGGTATAAAATACTCACCAATTTTCCTACATATCCCTCATTTATAGTATGGATTTACCACATTTATGGTATTTTGAATGAACGGACTCCGCCGTACTTTTGTCTTATTGATAATTCACTGTAAGATATGAAAAAAATAGCACAACGCCTGACTGATTTAGTTGGCAATACTCCTTTGTTGGAGTTGAACAATTATGGTAAAAACAAGAACTTGAAAGCTCGTGTCATCGTCAAACTGGAATACTTTAATCCTGCGGGCAGCGTAAAGGACCGTGTTGCGCTGGCTATGATAGAAGATGCGGAAGCGAAAGGGCTGCTGAAACCCGGTGCGACGATTATCGAACCGACCAGCGGAAATACCGGGGTGGGGCTTGCTTTTGTTGCGGCTGCCAAAGGCTATAAACTGATTTTGACTATGCCGGACACTATGAGCATGGAGCGTCGCAACTTGCTGAAAGCCCTTGGGGCGGAGCTTGTCTTGACTCCCGGTGCGGAGGGCATGAAAGGCGCTATGGCGCGTGCCGAAGAATTGAAGTCGGTCACTCCCGGTTCGCTGATTTTGCAACAATTCGACAATCATGCTAACCCTGCCGTCCATGAGCGTACTACCGGACAGGAAATTTGGCAGGATACGGACGGGAAAGTCGATATGTTTGTCGCCGGGGTAGGCACCGGAGGAACAGTGAGTGGTGTTGGAGCGGCTTTGAAGAAACATAATCCCGAAGTGAAGGTGATAGCCGTAGAACCGGAAGACTCGCCGGTGCTGTCGGGGGGAAAACCGGGGCCGCATAAAATTCAGGGCATTGGTGCGGGCTTTGTGCCGGACGTGCTCAACACGAAGGTCTATGATGAGATCATCCCGGTCAGCAACGAGGATGCGTTTGCGACTGGCCGCCTGATCGGCCATAAGGAGGGCGTGCTGGTCGGCATCTCCTCCGGCGCTGCGATCTGGGCCGCCATCCAGCTGGCCAAGCGCCCCGAGAACAAGGGCAAGACCATTGTGGCCCTGCTGCCCGACACCGGCGACCGTTATCTGTCCACCCCGCTGTTCGCGGACTGATTGCAATAACAGGAAACCTTTGCTATAATAAAGGTACTGTTGCATACGTAGTGAAGGCCGTAGGGGCCGGACATGTCCGGCCCGCAGCTTTTCCGGCAATGCCCTGATAAGGCGAGGCCGCGGGCGAGGCATGCCTCGCCCCTACAACTCAAAAGCAAAAATGTGCAGCACGAAAAAAAACGTGCTGCACATTTTTTTAACCAAGGAGGCCCCTATGTCAAATACCCCCGGCGCGTTGATCGCCATGAGCGGCGGCGTGGACAGCACCGTCGCCGCCTACCTGATGAAGCAGGCGGGCTGCCGCTGCATGGGCGCGACCATGCGCCTGTACCAGAATGAGGATCTGGGCCAGAGCGGGTTCCACACCTGCTGCTCGGCGAAGGACGTCGAGGACGCCGCCGAGGTCGCGTTCCAGCTCGACATCCCGTTTGAGGTCGTGAACTACACCGAGGAATTCCGCGAAAAGGTCATTGCCAAGTTCATCGAGACCTACGAGGCGGGCGGCACGCCGAACCCCTGTATCGACTGCAACAAACACATCAAGTTTTCCGCGCTGCTGCGCCGGGCTCAGCTCATGGGCTGTACCCATGTGGCCACGGGACATTACGCACGCATTGTCCGGGGCGCCAATGGGCGGATGCTGCTGCAGACAGGGCTGGACGCGGGCAAGGACCAGAGCTACTTTCTCTGCCAACTTTCACAGGAACAGCTTTCCCGGGCGCTGTTTCCGGTCGGCCACCTGCTCAAACCCGAGGTGCGACGCATCGCCGAGCAAATGAAGCTCGCCACGGCCAAACGCAAGGATTCGCAGGGCATCTGTTTCGTCGGCAAGGTCGATCTGCCGGTCTTTCTTCAACAGAAGCTCGAAGCGAAAACCGGCAATGTCCATGAAATCAAGTCCGACTGGTCCAAATACGGCCAAGCCGTCTCACTCGTCGGCAAAACGGAGGAGGCAGGTATGGGCACGGCGGAGCGAACAGTCGCGGATAAAAGCGCCATTCCTTCCGGTATGAATCCCGCGAATACGGATTCGACGGAATGTCCGAACCCGGCGACAGCTCCGACGGCAACCGCTGCGAAGCGTTCCTCCATGCCGACGGATGCGGAGCTGGCCGCACTTGCTGCTCCTTACCGTTATACCGTGCGCGACGGTAAAAAAATCGGACAGCACAACGGAGCTCACTTTTATACCATCGGCCAACGCAAAGGGTTGGGGATCGGCGGCCGCAAGGAGTCGCTTTTCGTACTGGCAACCGACGTGGAGCAGAACGTGATCTACGTCGGCGAGGGGGACGACCATCCGGGACTTTACCGCCGGGCCTTGCGGATCGCTCCCGGCGAGCTGCACTGGATCGACCCGCTCCGGGAATTGAAAACGGGCGAAAGCCGTCGTTTCGATGTCCGTATCCGTTATCGCCAGCCGCTGCAAGGAGCGGAACTCTTCATCCGTTCGGACGCGGCCTACCTGCTTTTCGACGAACCTCAGCGCGGAATCACGCCGGGACAGTTCGCAGCCTGGTACGATGGCGATGAGCTGGTCGGATCGGGCGTCATCGCCGAATAACCGGACTTTCCCCGATAGCGTCCAAGCGACCGCCGCAGAAGAAGAAGCTCATAAACACGGGCCATTTTACCGAAACCCCGGCAAAACAGGCGACAAACAGTCTTCACAACCCTCCGCTCCACGCTCAAATACAGGCAGCCATCACGTACCGTACCGGCCGATTTCCGACAAGCATTTCCCTCCCAAGCCCCTTTCCACAAGGAGGCAAAAGAAAGGGACAGCCCAGAACACGCCCCCGGCGAACGATGACAAACAGCCTCGGGAAACAAGTCTGAAACCCGAACCCAATATAATCGCCATACTTGTTGCGGCAATCGGAATTATCCCCCCGCTTCCTCGATCGTCCGCGAAAAGGGAACGGGAAGACGGTTCACCGAGCATCGAGCGCCTTCGGGATCGCGGTTTTCTGGTGCTGACCGATCCCTCGCAGCTCGATACCTTGAGCCGGGGACCTGTGATGGGATTCTTTACCGACGGTCACCTGCCGAAAATGTCGGAGGGGCGGGGCGATTATCTGGAGCGGGCGACCCGCAAGGCGCTGGAGATTCTGTCGCGAGAAGCCGGCGAGCGCGACCGGGGCTTTGTTCTGATGGTCGAAGGATCCCAGATCGATTTGCGGGCTCACGATAACGATGCCGAAGGCGTCTTGGCGGAGATGCGTGATTTCGACCGGGCGGTTGCCGCTGCGATGGATTTCGCCGACCGGCATCCCGGGACGCTCGTGGTCGTTACGGCCGATCACGAAACGGGCGGTCTTTCGATTCCTTCGGCCAATGTCGATTTCGAGCACGAGGAGGCCGGGATCGAGTACTGTTTCAGCACCGGCGGACATACGGCAGCGATGGTGCCCGTCTATCTGTACGGGACAGGCGCCGAACGGATTAACGGCGTACTGGACAACACGGAGCTGGCCCGTACGTTGAAGCGGCTGATATTGCCGGATAGCGGACGGATTGCGAATGTGTCCGATTGATTCGGATGTACGGGAAGTCCGAAGGACCGGAGAGAAAAAGCGCGGGGTGTTGTGATCGACACCCCGCGCTGTAATTTACGGCATTGCGTTTCGGTTTTTCCGTGCTTCTTCGTTGTCCTTCTCGTCCGTGTCGTCGCCTTCCCAGTCGAACGGCGGGAAATCGCGCCGTCCGCCCAGCGAGAAGCGGGTGTAGGTGATCGGCAGCTTCCGTTCGAGGAACATCTGTTCGTAGGCGGTCTTGACCGAGAGGATCTCGTCCGCGAACCCCGAGCCGTAGATGTCGTTGTTGGCCACGTCGCAGGGCAGACCGAACCGTTCGATCACGGCTTGCGTGTAGGCGTAGAGGTGTTGCGAGTCGGTCTTGAGGTTGATTCGTCCGCCGGGAACCAGCATCTGTGCGTACTGGCCCAGGAAGAGGGGTGAGGTGAGCCGTTTCTTGGCCCGGCGCGATTTGAGCTGCGGATCGGGGAAGGTGATCCAGATCTCATCGACCTCTCCTTCGGCGAAGAAGGAGGCGATCATTTCGATGCGGGTGCGCAGAAAACCGACGTTGCGCATTTGCCGTTCCGTGGCGGTTTTGGCTCCGCGCCACATGCGGGCGCCCTTGATGTCGATACCGATGAAGTTGCGGCCGGGGTCGCGCTCCGCGAGTGCGACGGTGTATTCGCCCTTGCCGCAGCCCAGTTCGAGTACGATCGGACGGTCGTTATGGAAAAAGTCGCTGTGCCAATGTCCTTTGAGCGGATGGTCGCGGCGGAAGGCCTCCTCGAAGGCGGGTTGTACGAAACATTCGAACGTGAGGTTCTCCGCAAAGCGTCTGAGTTTGTCTTTGCCCATCTGTTTTTATTCGCTTTTTTGCTGGTTGATGCCGATGGCTTCCACGCCCCGGACCGGCGTCGCCGGGATGAAAGCCATCCTGTAAATGCCGCTGTCGGGAAAAATTACGTGCCGGCGATAGGGAACCGACGCTTCCTCCGCGAGGGCTGCCGGATGCCTGCGGGGAGGAAGGCCCAGCGTGTAGGATTCCTCGAAAACCAGGGAGTCGGGCGAAGTGGTCCGTATCGTCAGCCGCAGCGTGTCGTCCCGAAAGGAGTCGTTGTAGCGCACGACGATGTATAGGTCGCGCGGGGTCACGGTATCCGCGTTCGGAATTTCGATTTCGGCACTTTCGCTCCACGTGCCGCCCCCGGTATCGGTTACGACCGTCTGATGCGGCGAAAGGCAGCTCGTAACGAGCATTCCGGCGATCGCTATGATACTCCGCAGGTACATTACGAGTCGTTATTGCTCTTTTTTCGGCGGTTCGGGTTGTGCTGTCTCTCCGTTTCCGCCTTCCTGACGGTTGCCTTCACGACGGTTGCGTCCTCCGCGTCCCCGAGGACGGCGGCGGGCACCGTTCTGTCCCTCTTCGCCCGGAGATTGGGAGTGTGTCGGAGTCGGATCGGTTTCGGAGCCGTTTTGTCCCGGACGGTTTTCGGAACGAGAACGCTCCGAACGACGTTCCCCGCGCTGTTCGCTGCGAGAGCCCTGACCGTTGCCGCGTTCACCGTTCTGTTCGCCGGAGGTGTTCCCGCGTTCGGTGCGCTGTTCGTTTTTCTGGGTGCTCTGTCCGTTGCGCGACCCGTTCCGGTCGCTGTTGCGTGGGTTGCGCGATTCGCGGCCTTCGCCTTGTCCGTTTCTATTATTCCGTTCACGGCGGTCGCGTTTTTCGCGGCGTTCACTCCGGTTGGCTGCATTTTCCTGTTTTTCGTCCTTGCGGGATTCCGAAACGGCGGCCGCTTCTGCGGCGCTTCCGCTGCGGGCACCGTTGTTCCGGTTCTCGCGTTCCTCTGCCCGGTCGCTGCGGCGTCGGTTGCGGCCCTTGCGTTTGGAGCCGTTGCCGTCGAAGCGTGTGATGCTGTCCTCCTCCGAGCGATAGGTCGGTTCTTCGAACTTCTCCCGTTGTGGTTGCTCCGCCGACAGCTGATCGACCTTCTTGCCGGCGCGGTTCAGCGCTATGATCTCCTTGACGCGGGCGACGGGAAGCGTCACCACGTTGGTCATCGTATCCTTGCTGCTGCTGAAGGACATGGTACCGGCCAGGATGTCGGTTTTGACCAGGTAATATTCGCCGTCGAGAGCCTGGAGCGGTTCCCGCAGACGGGGGAACTCCTTGCGGGCGTCCACGTAGGTGTCGTATTCGTAGGCGAGGCAGCACTTGAGTTTCGAGCACTGTCCGGCCAGTTTTTGGGGGTTGAGGGAGATCTCCTGCATACGGGCCGAGTTGGTCGTCACACTCGAGAAATTCGAGATCCACGATGCGCAACACAGTTCGCGGCCGCAGGCTCCGATGCCGCCGATGCGTCCCGCTTCCTGGCGGGCGCCGATCTGTTTCATTTCGATGCGGATGTGAAACCGTTCGGCGAAGACCTTGATTAGCTCGCGGAAATCCACGCGCTCGTCGGCGATGTAGTAGAAGATCGCCTTGATCTTGTCGCCTTGGTACTCCACGTCGCCGATTTTCATATTGAGTCCCATTTCGGCGGCGATCTGGCGTGCGGTGATCATCGTTTCGTGCTCCAGAGCGATGGCCTCCTGCCAGCGTTCGATGTCGTAGGGTTTGGCCTTGCGGTAAATCTTCTTGAATTCGCCGTTGTAGGGGTTGAAACCCACGCGGCGCATTTGGCGGGCTACCATGTCGCCCGTCAGGGAGACGATGCCGATGTCGTGTCCCGGCGAAGCTTCCACAGCGACGATGTCGCCCCGTTCCAGCGGCAGATTATTGACGTTTTGGTAGTAGGAGCGCCGGGTGTTCTTGAAGCGCACTTCGAAAATATCGGTCGGCGTGTGTTGCGGGTATTGCTCCAGCCAGGCTGTTTCGTGCAGTTTGTAGCAACCCTCGCAAGGCTTGGCTGCGACCCCTTCGGGGGCGTAGTAGAACGTGCAGCCGCGACCGATTTCGGGCTTGGGCGCTTTCGTATATGGTTTGGTGTTATCCATTGGAGTCATAAATTTCGGTAAAGATAGTGAAATCCGGGAGCAATGCCAAATTTATTCGGCTGAGACTCCGGCATATTCCCGCCGGGCGGATGTGCGTCGCTGCCGGGAAGCGGAGATCCCGGATTATCGGATGCCGGCCTTCCAGCGCCGGATATCGCGGCGGTAGCGGACGATCAGCAGTACGGCGGCCGTCGTAAGACCGACGGTGAAGCCCAGAATCAGCCCCTGTGCGCCCATTCCCAATGTAAAGCCCAACAGGTAACCCACCGGCAGGTTGAAGACGATGTACGAGAGGAAAGCGATCGGCATGATGATCTTCACGTCCTGAATACCCCGCAGAATGCCTACCGAAACGTTCTGGATGCCGTCCGCCAACTGGTAAACGGCGATCAGCAGGATCAGCTTCGAGGCCAGGTCGATCACTTCGGCGTTGGTGGTGAAGAAAGTCGGGATGACGTTGCAGAGCGAGATGAACGTGATGGCGGCGAAGAGGTTCCAGGCGATGACCAGGTGGTAGGAGGCCTTTGCCGCCAGAGTCAGCTCCTTCAAGCTGCGGGCGCCGTAGCAGTGGGAGATGCGGATGGTCGTGGCGGCACCGATCGAAGTTACGATCATGAAGGCGCAGTTGCCCAGGGTCATGGCGATCTGGTTGGCGCTGATGGCCGTCTTGCTCAGCCAGCCCATCATGATACTGGTGCCGACGAAGGCCGAGGCTTCGAGAAACATCTGCAGGGAGATTGGAAGGCCCATACGCAGCAATGTGCGGATCGTTTTGACCGAATAGTTGCGGGGCGAGAATCCCTGAAGATAGGCGCGGTATTTCTGTTTTTTGTAGAAATAGCCGATAATCATGATCGGCATGGCGATGCGCGATCCGAGGGTGCCGAGCCCCGCACCCGTGGCACCCAGTTCTTCGAATCCGAGGTGGCCGTAGATGAAAATCCAGTTCAAGCCGACGTTCATCAGGTTGCAGAGAATCACCACGACCATTTCGACCCGGGTGTTTCCGACGCCTTCGAGGAACTGCTTGAAGGTAAAGAAAAGCATGATGAACGGCATGCTGTAAGCCAGCAACTTGTAATACGGTATGGCCATATCGACCACTTCGACGGGCTGTCCCATGTGGTACATCAAAGGGATGACGGCCAGTTGGAGGCCGCAGACCAGGAATCCCAGCAATGTGTAGAACATCACGCCGTTTTGCAGGTATTGCGACGATTTGTGTCGGTCGCCCTGGGCGTAGAGTTCGCCGATCAGCGGCGTGAGGCCCAATGCGATGCCGACGCCGGCGATGAAGAGGATGAAGAAGACCGAGCCGCCGAACGAAGTGGCGGCCAGCGGCGTGGGGTCGTCGCCTCCGTAACGGCCGACCATGACGTTGTCGGCGACCTGTACGAGGATCTGCCCCAACTGGGTCATCACGACGGGCAGGGCCAGTTTCAGATTGGCTTTGTATTGTTGTTTGTAGGTTGAAAAACGGTACATATATTTCTTGAATCAGACGACAAAGGTACGAAAATAATCGATTATCCCTCTTTCGCATCCGTTTCGAAAGGGGGACGGGGGCTGATGTATGGACCTTTCGACCGGGTGTCGGGGCCGATTTTGCAGGCAGATATTGAAAGCATGCGGGACGGACATATATGGGGTTTGTTTCCGATTTCGATGCAAATGCCTTGCTGCCGGGAGGTCTGTTTGGGGTTATTCCGTTATGTCGGGCCGGGGTTGTTGTCGGTTCTGGAAAACCGCTTCGTCGAAGGAGTGGGTGAGGCGTGAAAATCCCGGCCGATATTTGCTTCGGCCGGGATTCGAAAACCGTCCGCCACTGGTGCGGATTTATGTTAGGCGACCCGGAGAATCACCTCCTTTTCGCCGTCGGGTTCCACGATCACCCGCTCCCCGCTGTGCAGTTTGCCGTCGATAATCAGTCCCGAGAGAGGTTCCTCGATGCGTTCGAGCAGCGTGCGGCGTAGGGCGCGGACGCCGTATTTGCGCTGGTAGCCGATGGCGGCAAGGGTCCGCTTCGCCTCGTCGGTGATTTCGACCTTGTAGCCGAGTCGGTCGGTACGGGAGAGCAGCCCCTTGAGTTCCAGGTCGATGATCCGCTCCACGTCCGAGAGGTCGAGCGTGCGGAAGATGACGATGTCGTCGATGCGGTTCAGGAACTCCGGTGCGAAGGTTTCTTCCAGCGCCCGGCGGTATTCCGACTGCGGGGCTTTCTGCTGGGTGTCCGATTTCGAACAGGTGCTGTACCCGACCTGCGTGGAGCGTATTGCCGCGGCCCGCGATCCGACGTTGGAGGTGAGAATGATTACCGTATTTCGGAAATCGACCTTGCGCCCCGAACCGTCGGTGAGGTGTCCCTCGTCGAAGATCTGCAACAGGGTGTTGAAGACTTCGGGGTGGGCTTTCTCGATTTCGTCGAACAGGACGACCGAATAGGGATGGCGGCGTACCGCTTCGGTGAGCTGTCCGCCTTCGCCGTAGCCGACATATCCCGGCGGGGAGCCGATCAACCGTGCGACGTTGTGTTTTTCGCTGTATTCGCTCATGTCGATACGGATGAGTCCCTTGTTCTCGTCGAAGAGCCATTTGGAGAGCTCTTTCGCCAGCAGGGTTTTGCCCACGCCCGTCGGTCCGACGAACATGAAGACGCCGATCGGACGCCCTTCGTCCTTGAGTCCCGCCCGGGAGCGTTGGATCGACCGCGAAATCTTTTCGACGGCTTCGCATTGGCCGATGACGCGGGCCGAAAGATAGTCCGCAAGGCCGCGCAGACGTTCGCTTTCGCTGCCCGAGAGCCGTTCGGCTGGGATTCCCGTCATGGAGGTAATAACCTGCTCGATATGCTCGGCCCGGATTTCGGGCGGGCCGGGATCGGACGGAAGAGTCCATACGGCGCCACCGACAGTCGTCGTGTCCGCTGCCGCCGTTTTGCGGGAGCGGTTTTTGGGCGTTTTGGCTCCTGCTGCGGCGCCGACCGGTTCGCGGGATGCGGTTTTTCGGGACGGTTTTTCGGTTTTGCCTTTGTCCTGCAGGTGAATACGTGCCCCGGCTTCGTCCAGCACGTCGATCGCCTTGTCCGGAAAGTTGCGGTCGGTAATGTAGCGCCCGGTCAGGGCGACGCAGGCCCGCAATGCTTCGTCCGAGTAGCGCACTCCGTGGTGCCGTTCGTAATGGGGTGCGATGTTGTGCAGGATTTGCAGGGTTTCCTCTTCCGAAGCGGGTTCGACGAGGATTTTCTGAAAGCGGCGTTCCAGCGCGGGATCGCTCTCGATATCTTCGCGATATTCGTCCAGCGTCGTGGCTCCGATGACCTGCAATTCGCCCCGCGCCAGGGCGGGTTTGAGAATGTTGGCCGTGTCGAGGCTTCCCTGGGTCGAACCTGCGCCCGCGATGGTGTGTATTTCGTCGATGAAGAGGATCGAGTCCTGCTTCCTGCGCAATTCTTCGAGAAGTCGCTGCATCCGTTCTTCGAACTCACCTCTGTATTTGGTCCCGGCCAGGAGCGACGATACGTCGAGCGAATAGAGCCGTTTGCCGCGGATGGTGGCGGGAACTTCGTCCGCTGCCATCCGCAGGGCCAGCCCTTCGACGATGGCGCTCTTGCCCACGCCGGCTTCGCCGATCAGGATCGGGTTGTTCTTCTTGCGGCGCGAGAGTATCTGGACTACGCGCTCGATCTCCTGCTCGCGTCCCACGACGGGGTCGATCTTGCCATCGCGGGCCATTTGGGTGAGGTTCACGCCGAACTTATCGAGCACGTGCGATGTGTTTTTCTCTTCGGGTTTGTTTTCCTCGCTGAAATCGAGCATGTGTACCTGTATCTCCGTGCGGAAATCGTCGCCGGCGGCGAATTTCTTGATGTCTTCGGATACGACTTCACCCGTGATGCCGTACATTTCGAGTACGCGCGATGTCGCGGTCGAGCGGTCGCCGACGATGGCCCGCAGTGCGTGGGCCGTAGAGACGCTCCGCACGGCGCCCGATACGGCGCACAGTTCGTCGGTAAAGGCGCGGTAAAACTCTTCGGCGCCCGTGTTTTCGCGCCGCCCTGCCCCGAGTACCTCGCGTTCGATGCGCAGGCGTACCTGGTAGAGCTCCCAATCCTTCAGGCGGGAGGATAAAAGCTGGTAGGCAAGCGACCCTTCTTCGCGGAGCATCTCCAGCATGAGAAAATCCTTCAGCGAGTGGTCGATTCCTGCTTTGGTCGTATTAAACGCCGCGCGGGCAATGATGCCCTCGAGCGTCTTTGAAATTTTTACTTGCATGTTGCGTCGTCATGAAATTTAATAGTCTAACTTTTGATTCTTCGCCTATCTAACGGCATGTTATTGTTAAATATTATGTTAACTTGTTGAGCGGTATTTATTGCATTGTCCCTGAGTGGATTGTGCGGCTGAAATTCTCGGTGTGCGATGCTGGAAACGGGCTTGGATGTGTTCTGAACGGGTTTCCGGCCTTTTTCGCAGGGAGAAGATGCTCCCCCGGAAGGATAGTTCCGGTACTATGGAAAGGGTATACGGAGGCAGGATAGGCTCCCTGTGGCCGGTGCCGGAAAGAGCTCTTGCGGGGGCGGGGTTCGCCGGCTTTGGTTACCGGGGCTGCCTGCGGTGCCGGGCGGCTCTGTACCGGACGGCTTCTTGTGCGGGATATACCGACTGCGCCGGGATTAGTTGCCTGTTGCCGGCCGGTGCCGGGCGTCAGTTGCCGTTATACAATTATGATTCGGAATGTTTTATTTTTGATACGATGGCTGAAAGCCGTACCGATACCCTGCCGAAACCGGATGTAGATTTTTCCAGTGTATTATCTCTCTGAAAAACAATTATTATTACAAGTATAAAACGGAGTGTGTGTGTTTTTATTGTGCCGGTCTTGTTTATTTGTGTTGTTAATTTTGTATTTTTGTGGAAAAGGCCCGTCCGGGGCTGTTGACAACCGACTTCAACCCGAAAAGAATATGAAACGGATCCTGATCCCTCTCCTGGCGCTCGCCGCCGCCATGACCTTTGCACAACCGCCGCGCCCGCTGCCACCGGGCTATCCCGACCGTTCGGGGAATATAGACCTCGAAAGGGGGTTCCGAACCCCGCCGGCAGGTTACGGCGAGGTGCCCTTCTATTGGTGGATCGGCGACACGCTCACGCGCGAACATCTCGCCTGGCAGCTCGACATGCTGGCACGGAAACGGATCAGCAGCCTGCAGATCAACTATTGCCACACCGATACGGGCGGCATCACCTACGGCAGGACATTTCGTTCGAAGCCCGACCTTTTCACTCCGGCGTGGTGGGAGCTTTTCGGGTGGTTCATGACCGAGGCCGGCAAACGCGGTATGACCGTCAGCCTGAGCGACTATACGCTGGGCGTGGGGCAGGGCTCCTATGTGGACGAGATGCTGGCCGAAGACCCGACGCTCAACGGTTCGGAACTGCATTTCGACAGCCTGGAACTCGGCCGCGGGGAGCGTTTCTCGCGGGCTTATGCGCAGCGGCCGCTTTCGCTGAACGCTTACCCGCTCGATGCCCGGGGCCGGATCGACGGGGCGCCGGTCGACCTGTTGCCGGAAATGGGGCCAGACGGGGTCGAGTGGCAGAACCCCTGGCCGCGGGCCCTCGTGGCCGAAGTGAAGGCCGAGCGGCGCCTGCCTTCGCTCGATCCGATGCACCCTCGTGCGGGGCACAGTTACGTGCGGCACTTTTTCCAACGTTTTGCAGACCGTTTCCCCGGGGAATCGGAAACGGGGCTCAATTTCTTTTTCTCCGATGAGCTGAACTTCAACCTGCAGGGCAATATCTGGAACGATATTTTCCGCGACGAGTTCATGCGCCGCAAGGGATACGACATCCTGCCGCAGATCGACGCGCTGTTCGTCGACCTGGGTGACAGTTCGGTCAAGGTACGCATGGACTATAACGACGTGCGCGTGGCGCTGAGCGAGGAAAACTTCTTCATCCCCGTCTATGAGTGGCACCAGCGGCGCGGGCTGCTCTTCGGATGCGACCACGGCGGCCGTGGCCGCGACGTGGGCGAGTTCGGCGACTATTTCCGTACCCAGCGTTGGAACCAGGCTCCGGGTTGCGACCAGCCGATGTTGCAGAAGGACATTATTAAAAACAAGGTCGCCTCGTCGATCTCGCACCTCTACGAACGCCAGCGCGTCTGGCTCGAAGGTTTCCACAGCAGCGAGTGGTCGACCAACTCGGCGCAGCTGACCGATGCGATCTTCGCCAATTTCGCCATGGGGCAGAATCTGCTGAGCCTGCACGGGCTTTACTATACGACCATGGGGGGCTGGTGGGAGTGGGCGGCGCCCTGCAACCATTTCCACGAGCCTTACTGGGACGAGATGGACGGGTTGCTGGAGTGTACCGAGCGCCTGAGTTATATCCTGTCGCAGGGATACCACGTCGTCGACGTGGCGATCCTCTATCCTGTCGAGCCGGTGGTGGCCGGGTACGGCAACGAGGCTGTCGAAGCCGCCTTTGCCGCCGGGGAGGCGATCTACCGCGACGGCATCGACTTCGACTACATGGATTACGAATCGCTCGGCCGCGCCGAGGTGCGCGACGGCCGGTTGCATGTGGCCGGGGAGTCGTTCGGCGTGGTCGTGGTTCCCGCCATGCGGGCGATCCGCCACTCGTCGCTCGAAAAACTGCGCGACTTCGTTCGCGACGGCGGCATGGTCATCAATATCGGCCCGCTGCCGGAGGCCTCTGAAAAGGAGGGGCGCGGCGGCCGGGCGTTGACGGAACTGGTGGCGGATCTCTTCGGGGGCGGGCGCGACCGGGTTTTCCGTATCGGCGACCCGGCGGATGCGATCGCACTCATCGGCCGCAATACGCAACGCGATTTCACGCTGCTCCGCCCGGCAACGGATGCCGGGGCGCATCCTGCCAAGCAAAAGACGGGCGATCCGACCCCTTACGTCATGCACCGCCGCATCGGCGGCCGCGACCTCTTTGCGGTCTATAACGTCGGGCGGGGCGCAACGTGCCGTTTCCGTGCATGGGGAGCCGCGGAGCTGTGGGATCCGTGGACGGGCGGGAAACGCCCGCTGCGGGTTGCCGCCGTCACGGATGCCGGAACCGAGGTGGTGATGCCGCTGGAGCGTACGGACATGCAGCTGATCCTCTTCGACCCTTCCCGCGATGCGGAGGTCGGGGCGGAATCCGCCGGCGCGGGGAGCACGCAGCGGATCGACCTCGGCGGGGAGTGGGATTTCCGGCTGGAACCCTTGCTGGACAACCGTTTCGGCGATTACCAGTGGCCGGGGACGGACGAAAAGATCGGAGCCTGTATTTATGATGCCGAATACGAACGGCTCGGCGGCGAGGCTCGGAAAGGCCGCGGACGGTTCACCTTCGGAGAGCGGTTCATGCTTCTGGGAGCGGTACCCGCCTCGGTGGATGAACGGACGGTGCTGGACAACCTGCCCGGCACAGCGTCGGGCGTGGAGGCCGCTGGCGTGCGGTACGAGTGGCGGCCCTATGCGTTCTCATGGCGCTGGGGCGTCGAGGGCGACTTCGGGCATCAGGGCTGGCACGGCCTGAAGGCGGAGATGTACGACGATTTCATCCGCCTGGGTGCGACCGAACGGGCTTTCAACGGCATGGTTCGCAAGGCCGAGGCATCCGGAATGAAGGATTATTACCTCTACACCTGCGTGGATGCCCCGCGTGACGGGTTGTACGACGCCGAATGGGGCGGGATCCGCCCCGTGGGGTTCTATGTCGGCGGGGAACGGCGCGAGCCTGCGGCACAGGTCGTTCTGAAGAAGGGCATCAACGAGATCGTGCTGCATTACGATTCGTTCGGCACGGCGCGGTTCGCCCTGCGCGACGGTGCGGCGGACATCGCGCCCGAGACGCTGGCCGAGGCCCCGTTGCGGATGAAGTTCCGCGGCGACCGGGCGCTGCTGCCGTTCGACAGCCGGAAGACGGCGGATACGCGGGCGCGGTTCACCTTCACGGCGGCGCCCGGGCTGGAGGCGCTGGAATTCACGGCCTTTGGCCGGAAACCCGAAGTGCGTGCCGACGGCCGGAAATGCCGGGTCGCCGAGGTCGCACGCCGCAGCGACGGCGCCGTGACCTACCGTGCCGTGTTGCCCCGGCGTGCCGAACTTCCGGCGGAGGTGTCGCTGACGCTTACCGAAGAACGCGGGTATGCCGGCGGTGCGGCGATAGACGGCCCTGTGAAGCTGGTTTGCGGGGCGGGACGCTATACGGTCGGCGACTGGTGCCGTAACGATGCCTTGCGTACTTATTCCGGTGCGGCGTGGTACGGCCGGGACTTTACGCTGACGAAGAAACCCGCGGGGCGTGTGACACTCGACTTGGGCGAGGGCGTCTCGACGGCACGGGTGCTGGTCAACGGGCGAGAGGCCGGTTTGCGGCTGACGCCGCCCTGGCGTTTCGATGTGACCGGACTGTTGCAGGAAGGTGCCAACCGGATCGAAATCCGGGTTTGCAATACGACGGCCAATATCTTCCTCTCTTCGCCGACGGTCTACCGCGGCGATACGAAGGCCGGAATACTCGGCCCGGTGCGGATCGAGATCGCCGAATAATCCGCCGCCGGGTCGTTCCCGGGGTATTAAGGCAATTTTGCGGCGCCCGCCTTATTTGGATGAAGCCCCGGCGTGGATTTTCCGGCGTATTTTCGGGCGGGCGTCTTCGGTACGTCTTCGGGGCGGATTATTTCCGCGGCCACTCTCCGACCTCCATGTCGCGCATGTCGGCGCCGTCGATCACCAGCCGCACGGCCGTGCGGACTTTGTGGAAACCGTATTCGCCGGCTGCGCCCGGGTTGACATGCAGCAGGTCGTAAACCGGATCGTAGACCACCTTGAGGATATGCGAATGCCCGGCGATGAAGAGTTTGGGATGCAGCGCCTGTATCTTTGCCGCTGCGCGCGGGTTGTAATGGCGCGGGTAGCCGCCGATATGGGTCATCAGCACCCGCACGCCCTCGCATTCGAATGCGAGGAAATCAGGGTAGACGCGGCGTGTGAGCCCTCCGTCGATGTTGCCCGAGACGGCGCGCAGGGGTTTGAACGACGCGATCGTGTCGGCCAGTTCGAGCGAGCCGATGTCGCCCGCATGCCAGATTTCGTCCACGTCCTTGAGGAATTCGCGCAGCGTGTCGTCGAATGTCCCGTGGGTGTCGGATATGATGCCGATGCGTTTCATTTTATGGTCGTGATGCGGGTTGCCGTGCCGGGAATCGTGCGTTTGCCGTGCGTGCCGCCGGAAATCTTCGATGTACTATTTATACTTGTCCTTCCACAACTCCTGCATGCGCTGGGCGATCTTCGCCTCGGTGGCATTCCCGGTGTTGGGTTCGTAGAATTTCGTCCCTGCGAGGCTTTCGGGCAGGAACTCCTGCTCGGCGAAATTGCCCGCGTAGTCGTGTGCATATTTATACCCTTTGCCGTAGCCTGCCTTGTCCATCAGCTTGGTCGGGGCGTTGCGCAGGTGCAGCGGCACGGGGCGGTTCGTGGTGTCGTGCTCGACCAGCGACATCGCCTTGTTGATGGCCATATAGGCCGAGTTGCTCTTGGGGCTGGTGGCCAGGTAGATCGTCGTTTCTGCCAGCGTGATCCGCGCTTCGGGCATGCCGATCTTGTGTACCGTGTCGAAACAGGCGTTGGCCAGCAGCAGTGCGTTGGGGTTCGCCAGCCCGATGTCCTCCGAGGCGAGGATCACCAGCCGCCGTGCGAGGAAGCGTGGCTCCTCGCCCCCGGCCAGCATGCGCGCCAGATAGTAGATCGCGGCATTGGGGTCGCTGCCCCGCACCGATTTGATGAAGGCCGAGATGACGTCGTAGTGCTGCTCGCCGTTCTTGTCGTAGAGGGCGATGTTCTGTTGCAGGCAGTCGGTGACG